>Ga0247823_10001271_pt1 | contig 21034 bp, 17 predicted proteins | sample 13C_PalmiticAcid_2_FD_192426 | JGI IMG/M metagenome (GOLD analysis project Ga0247823, IMG submission 192426) | Soil microbial communities from agricultural site in Penn Yan, New York, United States - 13C_PalmiticAcid_Day30 | ecosystem: Environmental > Terrestrial > Soil > Agricultural land... | reverse complement strand
TGACTTAGTGTCTGGTGAAGCGAAGGGCTAGCCGGCGTTGCGGGCGATGCGTTCTACTTCCTTGCGTACCTGGGCCTCGACGATGCCCGGCAGGTTGGCGTCCAGCCAGTCCTTCAGCATCGGGCGCAGCATGGCCTGAACCATGGCCTCGACCGTATTGCCGCTGACAAAGGGCATGTCCTGCGGCGCGGCGGCGACGGGTTCCGGCTTCTGGAAGGTCGCGGCCAGACCGGCGAAGGCCGAGGCGGCGCTGGCGGCGGCGCTTTCCCCGACCAGGGAATCATAGACGGGCGCAGCGACCGGCTCCGACGTCGGCTCGGCGGCGGGGAAAGGTGCCACGTCGGCGACATCCAGATCGCCGATCGACTCGGCGGCCGGCGCCTCATAGGGCTCGGTCAGCTCCAGCACCTCATCCTCGACCGGCGCGGCTTCAGCGGCTTCGAACACGGACTCCGGTTCCGGCGCGACTTCAGCGACCGGCTCCGGCGCGGCGGCGGTTTCCGCCGGCGCGTCGTCTTCAGAGATGATCCGGCGGATCGACGCCAGAATCTCTTCCATCGTCGGTTCCTGGGCGGTCTGGTCGGTCATGGCAGAACCTTGAGGGCTGAACCTGTAGGGACCGCCGACAGGCGCCGGGCGGCGCGCGACGATCAGGGCCGGACAAACAGACTCGCCCTCCCCTTGCCTCTGTCGTCGCACCAACGCCCGTCGGAATCAACGGACGTTTTTCGCCTGTCAGGCTAATCCCGGCTCAATTTCCGGGAGCGGTGCGGACGATTTCGCTCTTCAGCTGGTTGTCGATGGGCGCATCCTCGACGTCGGCCGCCGGAACAATGCTCGGCGAAGCGACGCGATCCAGAGCCTCCACCGCGCCGTCCCACGGCAGACCGCCACGGTTGCGGACCGCATTGTAGTTGGCCTCGGCGTCATAAACCTCGATCGCCGGATCCAGGTTGGGTCCGCCCAGACGGCCCATGGCGGCCAGAAGCTGGGCCTGGGCCACGTACTGATTGCGATGGGCGCTGGCCAGGGTGACCTGGGCCGAGCGCAGCTCCAGCTCCTGGTTCAGCACATCCAGGGTGGTGCGCAGACCGACCTGGGCCTCCTGACGCACGCCCTCCGCGGCGACCGAGGCCGCGCGCACGGCTTCCTGGCCGGCCTGCAGGGTCGAGCTGGCGGCGACGGTCTGGGCATAGGCCGAGCTGACGCTCTGAAGCACCGTGCGACGCTCGCCCTCGACGCCGATCTGGGCGGCGTTGGCGCGCTCCAGCGCCTGGGCGACACGCGAACGGTTCAGGCCGCCGGTGAACAGCGGCACCGAAACGGTGGCGCCGGCGGTGAAGCTGGTGCGATCCGTCAGGTCAAAAGCCGACAAGTCATTGGCCGTGCCGCCATAAGAGGCTGTCAGCCGCGCCGACGGTCGATACTCGGACCGCGCCGCCGCCACATTGGCCTCGGCGGCCTCCAGGGCGTAGGCCGCAGCACGAACACCCGGATTCTCGACCAGGGCGACATCCAGCGCAGCGTCGAAATCGGTCGGCAACCCAGGCAGCACCGGCAAGGCGGTCATATTGGCCGGCGCCTGGCCGACGACGGCGGCATAGGCGGCGCGCGATACCGACAGCTGGGCCTGGGCATTGGCCAGATCAGCGTCCGACTGGGCCAGACGGGCTTCCGACTGAGCCACGTCCGTGCGGGTGATCTCGCCCACTTCGAAGCGGGCGTTGGATTCGTCCAGCTGGCGACGCAGGACGGTGATGTTTTCCTGACGGATGCGCAGGATCTCCATGTCCCGCACCACGTCGGCGTAGGCCTGGATAACCGAGGTCATCACCTGCTGTTCGACTTCACGCAGGTTTTCGCGGCCGGCGCGGACATTGGCCTCGGCGGCGTCGATGCCGCGCGCGGTGCGGCCAGCCGTCCAGATGTTCTGCGACAGGCTGATGCTGGCGGTGGCGCTGTCACCCTCCACCACGCCCAGGGCGTCGGCGTCCACGCGGCTGTAGTCGACACCGGCCGAAGCGCTGATGGTCGGGCGCAGACCCGAGCGGGCCTGAACAATGGTCTCATCCAGCGCTCGCTGGTTGGCGCGCTGCGCCAGCAGGGTCGGATTGGTGCGATAGGCCAGACCAATCGCTTCCTGCAGGGTCTCGGCGCCGGCCGGAGCGGCCACAGCCCCCACGGCGAGAGCGATGAGAGCGACCGAAGCGAGCGCGCGAGAGCGTTTCAACATGAACCTGTTCCTGCCTGACGCCCCCGACGGCGCGCCCCGTAATGCCTGAATGGCGTAGTTGGAGACTCTGCCCGCCCTGCGCCAGTTAAGTTTTTTTCACGCAGATGCAGCGCGTCTCCGTCGCGCCCGAACCAAGCCTCACAGCGCGAAGGCGGGCTCGGGAATCAGCTCGGTCAGAACCGGCGGCATGGCGTCAAACAATTCACGACGCGACACGCCTTCACGACCCCGCACATAAAGCACGGCCTTGCCGACCGGACCGGCGCGCTCGACCACGGCCAGACGGCCGCCGGGACGCAGGGCGGCGATCCAGGATTCGGGACGGGCCGGCACGGCGGCCTCGCTGACGATCAGGTCATAGCCCTCGCCGTGCGGCTGGCCCAGCGGCGCGACCACGGTCGACACGCCTTCATCGGCCAGGGCCGCGCCCGTGACCTCGAACACGGCGGCATCCGAATCCTGCGCCGTCACGGTCAGGCCCATGCGCGCCAGAACGGCGGCGGCGTAAGGCCCGGCCAGGACCAGGGCCTTTTCACCCGCACGGGCGTCCAGCGCCTGCATCAGCTTGCCCAGATCACGCGGCAGCATCAGTCGACGCTCGCCCGCGACTTCCGGCTCGATGTCGGCATAGGCCGAGAAAGCGCGGTCGGCGGCGCAGAAGCGCTCGCGCTCGACAGCGCCGAAAGCCGCCTGCAGGTCGCGGTCCGTGACGTCGTTCACCCGGACTTGCGAGTCCAGCATGACCTTGCGTGCAGCGGCGAAATCCATGGTTCCGAAGTCCTTCAGGGCGGCGTAAGCGAATAAATCTGCGGCGCTTATAGGTCCGTGCGTTGCAGCCGACAATCCGATCTGATAGCTGACGCCCCTCGCGATGGTTCGGGGCTCGGTTTCGAGACCCATACGGCCTGATGGCGGAGTGGTGACGCAGAGGACTGCAAATCCTTGCACCCGGGTTCGATTCCCGGTCAGGCCTCCATCGCGAGCTAACCCTACAATACTCCTCCTTCCCCGCCCCGGGGCGCTTCTAGGACGCCTCGAGCGCTTCTGGGGCCGTCGTCAGGTGATGCAGGGCCACCGCGCTGGTCGCGGCGACATTCAGGGAATCAAAGCCGCCCGACATGCGAATCGCGAGCGGCCGGCAGCTGGCGATCACCTCGGCCGGCAGTCCCGGACCTTCCGACCCCAGTAGAATCGCCGTGCGCGGCGCCGGTTTGAGCCGCCCCAGGGTTTCGGCCGCCGAAGGGGTCAGGGCCAGAACCTCGAAGTCACGCGCCTTCAGCGCCTTGACCATGGCCGCCGCCGTCACGCCCTCGACAAAAGGAGTCCGCAACGCGGCCCCCACCGAGACCCGGATCGCCTTGCGATAGAAGGGGTCACAGCAGGTCGCGTCGAGCAGCAGCCCCGCCGCCCCGAACGCCGCCGCATTGCGAAACAGGCCGCCCATGTTGTCGTGATTGCCGATGCCGCAGGCGCCGACCACCACCGCGCGCTCGGGCAGACCGTCCAGGAACCCCTCCAGCGCCAGCGGCGCGGGCTTGCGGCCCAGGGCCAGAATACCCCGGTGCAGATGAAACCCCGCGATTCCGTCCAGCACGTCCTGCGGCGCGGTATGGACCGGCACATCCTCCGGCAGACCTTTCAATACGCCGCGCAGAGCCTCCAGCCGTTTTTCCGCGATCAGCACCGCCACAGGCTCACACCGTGACACCCCTGACGCCAAGACCCGCAACACCACCTCGCCCTCGGCCACGAACAGACCCTGACGACCGGTCAGGTCACGCTCCTTCACGTCGCGAAAGGCGGAAATGCGAGGATCGGCGGCATCGAGAACACGGATCAGATTCATGCCGAACCTCTTAGCCCAGCCCGGTGAATAAATTTCGGCGTTTTCTGCACTTTATCCGTTGCATGAATCAAAAAGGCGCTGCTATACGGCGGCCTTCCCCGAGGGGATGTTCCGCGGTAGCTCAGTGGTAGAGCAGCCGACTGTTAATCGGCTGGTCGTAGGTTCGAATCCTACCCGCGGAGCCACTCGGGGGGAGTATTCAGGTTCAGCTTTCTGAACCTGCTTCATCTCCAGAAAATCCAATATCTTGAAGCGCGCGCGACTGACTTCCGGGTCACGCGGACCGCCTCGCCGCGCCTCTAGCCCGATCGCTCCTAGCGACCGGGAGAAGACGCCAGAGCCTCACCAGCGCGATAGCGGAAGTCACGCAGGATCGCCCGCCCGGCGCCCGCCGCATAAACCCCGACACGCAGGCTCAGAAACCCGCCGAAGACATTGTGGTGCAGGCCCGACACCTCCATGCGCATCTCGTTTCTGATCCAGATCTTTCCGTCATCATGCGAATGGAACCAGGTGACGACATTATCGACATTCAGCAGCCGGAAGCGGATTCGCCGGCTGGTGTTCGGCGACCGCATCCAGACCAGCTCTTCCGAAAACTGAAACGTCTTCAGCTGGGTCGGGGTGAAGCCGACGCCGACATAGGCCTTGGGGTTATAGAACAGCAGCAGCCCCGCCTCGGCCTCCCCTTCCAGTTCGATCTCGATCTCGGCCTGATAAACGGGGTCGCCCACGACGCAAACCAGGGGCGCCGAATCCGAAGGCGACGTCCCCTGCCCCGTCAGCCGCAACCCGCCTTCCACATAGGCGGCCCGACCGCTCGCCTCTCGATCCCCGTGAAAGGCCCACTGAACGCCCATGCGGCTTGTGGTGAAATCATCGCTCAAGGCCGGAGCGGAAGAACCGATACGCCCCCCACGCGGCTTTGCCAGAGGTTGCGACAGGTCTCCTCCAGCGGCGCGGAACCAGCCGTCGTCCGTCCAGACGATCGGCTCCAGCAGGGTTTGGCGCCCCAACGTCCGACGGCTGTTCTCATAGCCGTGATAGACCATCCACCAGTCGCCGGCAGGCCCTTCGACCAGGGTGGCGTGCCCGCGCGACCACCAGGGCTCTGCGGTGTTCGTCGTGCGAACAAGCGGATTATGAGGACAATCCTCCCAGGGTCCGTGGACCGAGCGGGAACGGGCCGCAATGACCATATGGCCGGTGGGCGGCCCGGCGGTGCCGCCCACCGCCGTGATCAGGTAGAACCATCCCTCGCGCCGCAGCAGCTTCGGCCCCTCCGGCGCGAAGTTCTCCACCACCCAGTCGTCCGGATAGCGCCACGGCGCATAGGCGTGCTCCAACTCGCCGTCGGTCGCCAGGCCGTCGTCGGTCAGCCGGATCTTGCGGATGCCGTTGGTGAAGAGATAACGCCGTCCATCCTCACCCACGACGTGGCCAGGATCGATGCAACCGCGGATATTCAGATCGATCGGATCGCTCCACGGACCGCGGATGTCGTCCGCCCATATGACGAAGATCGACCAGCCCTCATCATTCGGATCGGCCGGAATATAGATGAAGTAGCGCCCCTCGTGCTTGACCAGATCGACCGCCCAGATCACGCCCAGCCAGGCATGAAGCGCCGGTCCGAGCGGCGCCCAGTTCACCAGGTCGGTCGAATGCCAGATGACCAGACCCGGATAGGACAGGAAGGACGAAAACGTCATGTAGTAGTCGTCGCCGTCCTTGAGGATGGTCGGATCAGGGTGGTCGCCCGCGACCACGGGGTTCTGGAAAAGACCGTTGCCAAGGTCGGCCTTGCGCTGCCCCTCCGCGCCCACGCCCCACTGGCGCGCCGGCCCCGGCGACCGATCGGCGCTGTCCGCGAGAGCGCCGCGCGCGGGCAAGGCTGAAGCCAGGCCCCCCGCCAGGGCGCCCTTGAAGAGATTGCGGCGGATCAGGCTCATCGCGCGACCTCGATCATCACCACATCATGGATCGACATGGGCAACCGCAATCGCCCGACACCGTCCGCGTCGACCGCGATCTCATGCGCTTCCGCCTCATCCCGCGTCAGCGCCTGAAGGTGCTGCAGCTGATCGTGGCTCAAGGCGGCGGGCGCGCCCATTTCCAGATAGGCCGTATAGGCGTCATTGGCCTTGAAGCCGACCCGGCGGACGGTCGCCCTGTGCCGCCCCGGTCTCAGGTTGGCGATCCTGACCTCCAGCGACGCAGCGGGCGCCGGCGGACGCACCTGACGGAAGAAGGGTCGGTTGCTGATCGGCTGCTCCGGCAGTTCGTACCGCCAGGCCAGCACCTGGACCAGGTCGCCCTTCAGAGTCGCGATGCTTTGCGCATCCCCCGTCGGCAGTTCCGCATCGCCCAGGCTGTTTAGGTACTTGTATGCGAAGAAGGTCGGCTTGCGGACACCTTGCGGGGTCATCAGCCCAAATCCCCCGTCAAACGGACGGGTCTGCGGTCCAGGCTCCTCAAACAGATCACTGAACGCCCAGTAGCTCATTCCCTGGGCCAGCCCCTCGCTCTCACGCAGCTTGGTCAGGATGTAGGAGGCGCCGAAATAGTCGTCATGGATCGGATCGCGCGGATTGTAGCTGGTGCTCCACTCAGTGAAGAACAGCGGCAGGTCGGGTCGCGACGAGGCCTGAATCTCGGCGCGCACCTTGCGCACGTCGGCGACCACAGCGTCCGGATTGCGCGACAGCTTGTTGTCCCCCTCACCCCTCTCATCCAGGAATCCGCCCTCGACGCCGTAGGTATGGGTGGTGACGAAATCCACCGGCAGAGCATGCTGGTCGGCATAGGCCAGGAACTCCGGAATCCAGGCCGCCCCCGCAGTGGCCGGGCCTCCGACCCTCAAACTCGGATCCACCGCTTTGATCGCGCGAACAGTGCGCGCGTAGTAGTCGAAATAGGCCGCCTGGTCCGCCCCTTCCCAGAACCCGTCGAGGTTGGGCTCGTTCCAGAACTCGAAATACCAGGTGCGAACCTCCTCGGCGCCATAGCGCTCAATCAGATGCCGCACGAATGCATCGATCAACCCCGACCACTTCTCCGGTTGCGGATGCGATGTATTGCCCTTCCAGTAGAAAATCGTCTGGTCCGAGGACTTCATGGCGTCCGGCGTGAAACCCAACTCTATGAAGGGTTTGACGCCCATGCCGAGAAGCCGGTCATACAGCTGGTCAATGCGGCTCCAGTCGTAGACCGGCCGTCCTTCCACCTCCCGATAGACGCCCATTTCATCGTGAAAGACATCGTGGAATCGGATGTAACGGAAACCCAGTTCATCGGTCACCGTCTGCAACTGCGACAGGCTTTCCGCGCGAATCAGGGTGCCCGGATAGTCCGATCCGACCGACATGGCCGCCATTCGATCCCGGGGCTTCGACGGCGCTGAAACATCGACGGCTATGATCCGCAGCTGCGCTTCCGCCGCCACGGCCTGATGCCCGAAGAGCGCCAGAAGACCCGTCGCCAGAAGTCCCGTGATTGACCGCCTGATCGCCCCCGCCACCACAAACCTCACCTGTGATTATATTTTTACAGGTAACGCGAAAAAACCCGGGTCGCAACGGATACGAAAAACCTCAGCGCTGTCCCCGATGCAAAAAAAGCCCGACGCAAAGGCGCCGGGCTGAAAGTCGTTCGGTGATGGTGGGTGTCCTCAAGAAAAAGAAGACATGCTGTTGATCCGCCGGTTTGGTTAATGAAGCGTAAATCACCAGCAGAGGCCAAAATCAGACGTCAGGGAACCAGGTGGTCTGACGCGCCGAGGCCGAGAAGGCGCGCGTCAAACGCCACCCTGCTCCCGCCCTCTCTATTCGCCCCACCTCGTCCAAACCCGCAGGTCCCGGATAATCGAACCTCACGCCGGCGACTTCAACAAAATCAGCGCGATGACCCGCTCCCGCCAGCAAGGCCGTCCAGCGTCCGCTGGCGTCCGCCACGGCATCAGCCGTGACGCCAGCCGATGACACGACCACCCGCGTCCCCGACGGCGCACGTCCCGACGCCAGCAGCCCCCTGCCGTCATCATCGACAGAATCGAGGACAGGACCCGGCGATAGACGCCGACTCGGTCCTCCCTCGATCAGCAAGGCCGCCAAGGCCTGGTCGCCAGACGGCGTGATCAGCAAACGTTCCGGCCCTGGCGCGGGAAACTGACCGACCTGAACCTCCGGAGCCAGCAACATGGCGGCGTCCAGGCCGCTAATCCGCAATTCGAATCGTCCCGAACCATCCACGCCGGCCGCGAAGGCCGCATCCTGATCGTCGCGAAGCACCACGCGTGAGCCTGAAGGCGCGTCGCCGCGGACGATCAATGACGCACCATGGCGTTCCACAGCCTTGATCCGTGGAGCCGCCGTCCAGCCGTCGTCCTGACGGGTCGCCTCTCCCTGTGAGCGCTCTACCGGCGCTCCACAGCTCGCCGCCGCCAATGCGGCGCCGATCCATGCGACGACAATCCGACGTTTCATCCTGACCCGCGTAGCGATAAGCCTATATCCCTCAGATAGCGCGGCCGACGCCGCCCTGTCTTCCTTCCTGTATCGAGGCCCCATGTCTTTACCGCCCGCCAACATCGCTCCCTTCGAAGGCCGCTCGGTCTGCCTGTTCTGCGGTTCGTCCGACGGGGCTGATCCGCAGTACGTCCAGGCCGCCAGCGCCTTCGGCAAGGCGACGGCCGAGGCCGGCTGGCGTCTGGTCTACGGCGGCGGCGGCGTGGGCCTGATGGGCGCCTCGGCGCGCGCGGCGCACGAAGCGGGCGGTCGCGTGGTCGGCATCATGCCGGCCTTCCTGCGCAGCCGCGAGCGCCTGTTCGACGACGTGGAGACCGTAGTCGTCACCTCGATGCACGAGCGCAAGCAGCTGATGTACGATCAATCCGACGTCTTCGTCGTGGCGCCCGGCGGCATAGGCACCCTGGAAGAAGCCATCGAGCTGCTGTCGTGGAAACGCCTCGATCTGCACGCCAAGCCGGTCATCTTCCTGAACCTGAACGGTTTCTGGGAAAACTACTTCGCCCTGATCCGTCACAGCGTGCGCGAAGGCATGACGCCCGCCAGCTTCCTGGACGCCTACATCAGCGTCGACACGGTCGAGGAGGCCGTCGCCGCCATGAAATTGGCGGAGAATACGCCGCACTTGAAACATGATCGTCGGTAAGTAAACGTAGGTCACTAAACGTCGATCCGTTACATCAAAACTGCATTGACAGTTTTTTTAAAAAACGGACTATGGCGTCACAAGGGCGTGCGCCCTGCCCATACCGGAGACCTGTCCATGCGTGCTCTTCTCGCCGCCGCCCTTCTGTTCGCGGCCACCCCTGCCTTCGCCAACGCCCCGGCCACCAGCCTGACCCTGGCGGACGCCGCCAAGGCCCCGACCGGCCGCGTCATCGTCGACGGCGCTGCTTGGCGCTGCGAAGGCGCGTCCTGCACCGCCTCGGGCGGAACCAGTCAGCCTGCCGCTCGCGCCTGCCGCCGCGTCGTCGCCAAACTCGGCCCGGTCACCGCCTTCAGCTACAAGGGCGAAACCCTGGACGAGCAGGCCCTGGCGACCTGCAACGCCGGCTGATCCAGCCGCTTCGCTGAAACGAAAAAGGCCGCCTTCGCGAGAAGGCGGCCTTTCTTGTATCCGGCAGGAACTGAAGGCTCAGCCCGCCTCGCCCTTCAGGCGGCGCACGATGGCGTCACGACCGATCAGGGGCGCCATGGCCGCCATGTCCGGGCCGTGCGCCTGTCCGGTCAGGGCCAGACGCAGCGGCATGAACAGACCCTTGCCCTTGGCCCCGGTCTTCTCCTTCACCGCCGTCGTCCACGCCGACCAGGCGCCCGCGTCGATGACCTCGGGCAGAACCTCCAGCGCCGCGGCGGCGAAGGCGGCGTCCTCGATCACCGGCGTGACCGGGCCCGTGACGATCTTCGCCATCTCGGCCGCGTCAGCGAACTTGTTAAGGTTGGGCTTCACGGCCTCCCAGAAGCCCTCGCCCAGATCGACGCCCAGCGCCGCCAAGCGCGGTTGCGCCTCGGCATAGGTCAGGCCGTGCAGGGCCTGGGCATTGAGACGGTCCAGATCGGCGGTGTCGTAACGCGCCGGCGAGCGGCCCATCTTGGAGAAGGCAAAGGCCTGGCCCAGGGCCTCGACCGAGGCCGCGATTTCCAGATTGTCCGAGGTGCCGATCTTGCCCAGGTGGCTGGTGATGGCGATCGGCTCATAGCCCTGATCGCGCATGTCGCTGATCGACAGCGAACCCAGACGCTTGGACAGGGCCGTCCCGTCGGCGCCGACCAGCAGCGGCATGTGGGCAAAGCCGGGAACCTTGGCGTCCAGGGCCTCGAAGATCTCGATCTGCGCCCCGGTGTTGGTGACGTGGTCCTCGCCCCGGATGATATGGGTGATGTCCATGTCGATGTCGTCGACGACCGAAGGAAGCGTATAGAGGAACAGGCCGTCCTCGCGGATCAGCACCGGGTCCGACATCGAGGCGGTGTCCACCTCGGCGTGGCCGCGCGCCAGATCTTCCCAGGCGACGCGCTTGCCTTCCAGCTTGAAGCGCCAGTGCGGACGGCGCCCCTCGGCCTCATAGGCGGCCTTCTCGGCGTCGGTCAGGTCCAGCGCGGCGCGGTCATAGATCGGCGGCAGGCCGCGCGACAGCTGCACCTTGCGGCGGCGATCCAGCTCTTCGGCGGTTTCATAGCAGGCGTAGAGACGGCCCGACGCCTTCAGCCGCGCGGCGGCTTCCTCATAGCGGTCGAACCGCTTGGACTGGTTGTAGCGCTCGTCCCAGACCAGACCCAGCCAGGTCAGGTCGGTCTCGATGCCGTCCTCGAACTCCTGCGTCGAGCGAGCCAGGTCAGTGTCGTCGATACGCAGAACGAACGAGCCGCCCTGCCCCTTGGCGAACAGCCAGTTCACCAGAGCGGTGCGGACATTGCCGACGTGCAGCCTACCCGTGGGAGACGGAGCGAAACGAACCTTGACGGACATGGGGGATCAACGACCTCGATAGGAAGGCGGCTTGGTCGCGCCGCCGTCCCGTCAAGTCAAGTCGATCCGTCCATTCAATCGCCGAACCTGGCGATCAATCGTCGCGGTGAACCCGCTCGCGACGTTCGTGCCGCTCCTGGGCCTCGACCGACAGGGTCGCCGTCGGGCGGGCTTCCAGCCGGCCCAGGCCGATCGGTTCGCCGGTGTCTTCACAGTAGCCGTACGAACCATCCTCGATCCGGCGCAGCGCGTCGTCGATCTTGGAGATCAGCTTGCGCTGTCGGTCGCGGGTCCGAAGCTCCAGCGCCCGGTCGGATTCCGACGAGGCACGGTCCACCAGATCCGGATGGTTCTCGGTTTCGGCTTTCAGATTTACGACAGTGCCCTTGGACTCGCGAAGGATGTCATCCTTCCACGCCAGGAGCTTGGCCTTGAAATAGGCCAGCTGCCGCTCGTTCATAAACGGCTCGTCGTCGGTGGGTCGGTACATGACCGGCTCCCCCTCGATCACAGACGCTAATGCGTTCATCGCACTCACGCTCAAGTTGTCTGCGCCCCCCTGCGGCGCATGGGCCGTATAGGCAAGGTGGAGAGTCGCGGCAACGACATTCGCGTGTCCGTGATCTTGCAAAGCTTCATTAACGACCGGGAGGTGTGGCAAATTGCCCGCAGTCGGCGCATCGGGCCTCAAACTCGCGCCCGCGCAGCCTCAACCTTGGCCATTTCCACAGCGGCGCGCAGATCGATCTGATCCAGCACAGCCTTGAGGCCCGGATCGGCCTCATCCGGCCGTTCCTCGCGCAAGGACCTGGCCAGACGCTCCAGCGCCGGCGCCCCGTCCTGACCGTTCAGCATGGCCAGTTTCAGCTCGTCCAGCCGATCCAGCAGGCCCCCGCCTCGCCGGATCGCCCGACGCCGACGCTCGGTCACGTCTTCGACGCCCTGCAGAGCCATCAAGGCCGAGACCCCGGCGACGCTGGACGCCGCGCTTGTGGCGGCGGCCGATGCCGGACCCGACGCTCCCCCGCTGGCGGGCAAGCTGAAGCCTCCCGCCGCCCTGGCAGGACGCGAACCTTGCGATGATGTAGCGCCCGAGGGGCCGGTGACCTTCATGATCCATGCTCCCGATCAGTCCGGACCATCGGCCACGACCGTCACCGCTTGGTTAACGCCCCGGCAGAAACTGCCGCCGCCATCACACCCACCCCTGACCTGTCGTTGAAATTAAAAGATATTTCCAACGGCACGAACTTCGCATGGTTAATCGCGAACGCCTCAACAGGACGTCTGTCGTATGCAGAAGTTGCTCACCGCCCTCCTCGCCTCCGCCTCCGCCGCCCTGATTCTGGCGACGGCGCCGACTGCGGCCGAGGCCCAGTCGCGCATCAAGGACATCGTCTCGATCGAAGGCGTCCGCTCCAACCAACTGGTCGGCTACGGCCTGGTGGTCGGCCTGAACGGCACGGGCGACAGCCTTCGCAACTCGCCCTTCACCCGCCAGTCGCTGGAAGGGATGATGGAGCGCCAGGGCGTCAACATCCGCGGCGCCAACCTGAACACCAAGAACGTCGCGGCGGTCATGATCACCGCCGACCTGCCGCCCTTCGCCACGCCGGGTTCGCGCCTGGACGTGGCCGTCTCGGCCATGGGCGACGCCAAGAGCCTGCTGGGCGGCACGCTTCTGGTCACGGCCCTGCAAGGCGCTGACGGCGAAATCTATGCGGTGGCGCAAGGCTCGGTCCAGACCGGCGCCGTATCGGCCTCGGGCGGCTCCGGCTCCTCGGTGACGCGCGGCGTGCCGACCGCCGGCCGCATCGCCTCGGGCGGCGTTGTCGAGCGCGAGACCGGCTTCGACCTGTCGGCCATGCCCATCGTGCGGCTCACGCTGCGCAACCCCGACTTCACCACGGCCCAGCGCGTCGCCGCCGCCATCAACCAGTCCTATCCCGAGAGCGCCTTCGCCGAGAACGGAACTGTCGTCGCCATCCGTGCGCCCCAGACCATGGGCATGGCCGGCTTCGTCAGCCGCGTCGAGAACCTGCCGGTTCGGGTCGACACCCCCGCCAAGGTCATCATCGACGAGGTCAACGGCGTCATCGTCATGGGCGACGCCGTGCGCATCTCCACCGTCGCCATCGCCCAGGGCAATCTGACCGTCTCGGTCCAGGAAAACCCTCTGGTCAGCCAGCCCGAGCCCTTCAGCCGAGGCGGCCAGACCGTCGTTGTGCCGCAATCCAATATCTCGGTTGAAGAAGAAACCGGCCGCCAGATGCGCATCGTCAACGGCGGAACTTCGCTCTCGACCCTGGTCAACGGCCTGAACGCCCTCGGCGTCAGCCCCCGCGACATGATCAGCATCCTGCAGGCCATCAAGGCCGCCGGCGCCCTGCAAGCCGACATAGAGGTCATGTAATGGACGCTCTGCCCATCGCCGCCAACGGCCTGAACCCGCTCAACCCGACGCTCCAGCGCGGCCAGTCGCCCGAGCAGATGCGCAAGACCGCCGAGGAATTCGAGGCCAGCTTCCTGTCGCAGATGTTCAAGCCCATGTTCGAAGGCCTCGAGACCGACGGCGCCTTTGGCGGCGGCAGCAGCGAGGCCACCTGGCGCAGTTTCCTGCTGGACGCCATGGCCAAGCAGACGGTCAAGGCAGGCGGCATCGGCCTGGCCGACACCGTCATGTCCGAAATGCTCAAGATGCAGGAACAAGCCGCGTGACCCCCGACGTCGAGACATCCACCCTGCGCGCCCGCCAGCTGATCAACCTGACCCAGGCCCTGACCGAGCGTCTCGCCGCCGAAAGCGCCGCCTTCCGCGCCCATCGCGCCCAGGATGTCGCCTCCGGCATGGCCGAGACCCAGGAACTGGCCAACCTCTATCGCCGCGAGTCGGCCCAGGCCAAGGCCGCGCCCGCCTTCCTGACGGTCATTCCAGTCGATCTCCGCGACGCCCTGATTTCCGCGACGCAAGCCTTTGAGACCGTCCTGGCCGAGCACGCCTCGACCGTCGACGCCGCCCGCCAGGTCTCGGAAGGTCTGGTGCGCACCATCGCCGCCGAGGTCGCGGGCGCCCGCGCCCAGGGCGTCGGCTACGGCGCCTCGGGCCGCGCCACCGAGGGCGACGGCCGCGCCGTGGCTCTTAACCGCAAGGCCTGACCCCGCCAAAGAAACCGGGGTCGATCTGCCTTTTCTTAACAGCCGCGCCCGCACAATCGGTCCATGAACCTGAAATCCCGCCTTCTTGGTCTCGCCTTCGCCGCCGCCGACGCCCTCGTCGAGGTGAACGACAAGAACGTGGTCAGCTTCGCCCTCGGCGCCGGGCCGACGGCGGCGCAGTCGACAGCCGGCTGGATCGGCCGCCCCTTCGTGGATCTGCTGTCGTTTTCCAGTCGCGAAGCGGTTCTGGCGGCGCTTCAGGGCCTGACCGGCGGCGTGCGCAGCCTTCCGCTGGAAATTCTTGCCGACTGCGGCGACGGACGCGTGCGCCGCGCCCTGTTCCGCGCCTTCATCCTGCCTGACCTGGCCCCCGCCGTGTCCTGCGCCCTGACCTGGCAGGGCGAGCCCTTCGTCCTCGACACGCTTGAAGCTCGCCCCCTCACCGACGCCGAGGGCTTCCTGGCCCTGGCTCGCGAAGGCCTGAGCGGCAAGACCGGCGCCGCCCTGCAACGCCTGGCCATGGCCTTCATCGAGGTCCAGGGGCTCCGCGCCGCCAACGACGGCGCCCATGAACGTGTCGCCGCCCGCATCGGCGCCCGCCTGCAAGCCGCTTCACACGACGGCGTCAGCGCCGGCCAGCTGACGGCCAATCGCTACGCCCTGATCAAGGCGGCCGACGATGATCGCGACCTGGAGGCCGAGGTCCGCGAGGCCGGCCTGGCCGAAGGCCTGACCCTGACCTCGCGCGCCAGTCAAACGGCCGTCGGTTCCGACGCCCTGTGCGCCCTGCGCGCCATGCGTTTCGCCATCGAGGGCTGTCTCAAGGACGACGCCGTACAGCCCGAGCTCAGTTTCGCCGATTCGCTCTCGCGCACGCTCAAGGACGCCGATCGCTTCCGAAGCATCGTCCGCGAAAAGGAGTTCGCCCTCTTCTATCAGCCCATCGTCGATCTGAAGACGCGCGCCGTGCACCATTTCGAGGCCCTGGCCCGCTTCGGACACTCGGGCGGCCCCGCGCCCGCCATTCGCATGGCCGAGGAACTGGCCCTGATCGAAAGCTTTGACCTGGCCGTGGCCGAAAAGATCGTCCACCGCCTGCGCCAACCCGGATCAGGACTGCTCAAGATCGCCATCAATGTTTCGGGCGCTTCTCTGGCCAATGACGCCTATGTCTCGGCCCTGTTGAAGATGACGGCTTCCGAGCCAGACAACCGCAAACGCCTGATTGTCGAGGTGACCGAGACCGCCGCCGTGGCCGACATAGCCGCCGCCAATCGACGTCTCGGCGCCCTGCGTGATGCCGGCATCAAGGTCTGCATCGACGACTTCGGCGCGGGATCCGCCGCCTTCGACTACCTGCGCGGCCTGTCGGTCGATGCGGTCAAGATCGACGGGACCTTTGTGCGCGACATTCACGGCGATACCCGCACCCGCACCCTGATCGGCCACCTGGTGGAACTGTGCGGCTCCCTGGGCATGACCACCATCGCCGAAATGATCGAGACCGAGGACGCCGCCCAGGCGCTTCAGGCCCTCGGCGTCGACTACGGCCAGGGCTGGCTCTTCGGCCGCGCCGAGGCCGAGCCGGTCACGATCGGCCCCGTCTCCCCCCGCGCCCGCCGGCAAGGCGTGGTCGAAGCCTGGGGCTGACCTATTTCCACACGCTGAATTCCAGCAAATTTCAGGGATTGCGAACGCCGCGAGCCCTTTGACCAGCCTGGGTCGCAGCCCGCGCCACACTAGCGACGGTCTTTGACACCTCAGTCTTTACGTCCCTCTCCCGGCGGGAGAGGGCTTGAGCCTCCGAGAGCCCAGCGATCGGCAAGGCGAAAGGGTGAGGGGCTGTGCTTTCAGTCGGCGCAAGCCGTGGCGCAACGGCTTACGCCGACGGCAAACGAGAACCCTCATCCGTCCCTTCGGGCCACCTTCTCCCATCGGGAGAAGGATATAATGCCGCCCCGCCGATTGCCCCAGCAGCTCAGATCTTCACCCCACCTGATCAATCCGCCCACGCCAGCCGCACCTCCCGATCGACCCCCGCATTGTCCATGAAGTCCCGATCATGGGTGACGATCACCAGCGCCCCGTCATAGGCCGCCAGAGCCGCCTCTATGGCCGTGATCGAGTCCAGATCCAGATGGTTGGTCGGCTCGTCCAGAATCAGCAACTGCGGCGGTCGCGCCCCCGTCATGACGCAGGCCAGCGCCGCCCTCAGCCGCTCGCCGCCTGACAGGGTCCCCACCATCCGGTGCGCCGCCGTGTTGCGGAACAGGAAGCGCGCCAGCGCCGCATGGGCGTCGTTCGGCGTCCCTTCCGGGTTTAGCCGTCGCCAGGCCTCGATCAGGCTCTCATCCGGTTTCAGGATCGCCGCCGCCTGATCCAGCAGGGCCGCCGTCACAGGCCGATCGATCCGCCCGGCCGTCGGCTGCAACTGGCCCGAGATCAGCCTCAGCAAGGTCGTCTTGCCCGCCCCGTTCGGCCCGGTGATCGCCACCCGCTCCGGCCCCGTCAGCCGCAGCGACATGGGCCCAACGATCAGCCGCCCCTCGGGACTTCGCCATTCGACCTCGTCCAGCGCCAGCACCACCTTGCCCGCCGCCAGCCCCGTCGACGGCATCGGCACGGACAGCAGCCGCGCCCGCTCGACCCGCTCACGCGCCTCGACCAGTCGCGCCTCGACCTCGGCGCGGCGGCGCTCGGCCAGCCGTCCCTCGCGCGCGCCGCTTTCCTCAGCCCGCTGCGCCTTGGCGTCCAGCAGGATTTTGGGATCGGACGTTCCCGCCCGATGCGCCCGCCCCGCCTTGTCGCGCTTCGCCTTCTTCTCCAGCGCCGTCTGCGCCTCGCGCGCGGCGCGCCCGACCTCGCGCTCGGCGCTCTCCAGGTCGCGCTCCGCCGCCGCTCGATCCGCGTCCCGCCGCTCGACATAGAGGTCCCAGCCGCCGCCATAGGTCCGCGCCCCCAGGCTCGACAGCTCGACGATCCGGTCCATCCGCCGCAGCAGGCCCCGGTCGTGGCTGACCGTCAACACCCCGCCGGGCCAGCGCCCGACGACCTCGGCCACCAGAGCCCGGGCCTCGGCGTCCAGATGGTTGGTCGGCTCGTCCAGCACGATCAGATCGGGCGCCGCCAGCATCAACCCCGCCAGCCGCAGCCGCGTCTGCTCGCCGCCGCTCAGACTGGCCGTAGGGCGATCCAGCGCGAGCCCCATCAGTCCGACCTGGGCCAGCGCCTCGTCCAGCCGCGTCTCCAGCGTCCAGTCCGCCTCGGCCATGTCCTCGACCGAGCCGTCGCCCGCCAGCACACGCGCCAGCAGGGCCAGAGGCTCAGCCGCCCCCAGGGTCCCAGCTACGATCTCGCCGGACGCGGGTTCATAGGTCTGGGCCAGCCAGCCGACCGTCCCGGCGCGCACGACCGCGCCCTCGACGGGCTCGGCCAGACCGGCCACAAGCCGCAGCAGCGTGGTCTTGCCCACGCCGTTGCGGCCGACAATGGCCGTGCGCTCGCGCCCGAAGGCGAGGCTCAGATTATCGAATAGGGTGTGACCGTCAGGCGTGCGGGCCGCGACGCTGCTGAGCGTCACGAGTGCGGATGCGGACGGGCTTGGGCTTGGGTTGAGCGAGGACATAGGCGAGCACGAAGAGCGGAGCGGAAAGGGCGAAACCGATTTCCAGAGCGCTGATCATGATCGTCGTGCCTCCTCGTCAAATACGTTGGCTGGTTAGAAGGATGGGTGCTGATCTTTCGCAGCGCAACCCCAATTCTCCTGCAGCGCTTTTGCGATGCGGCGCCGAGCCCCTATCTTCATGCCATGAGCTCGCCTGACCGAACTGTCGCCTTCCGCATCGATCGCCCAGCCCCCGACCGCGCCGAGGCCGCCGCCCGCCGGGCCGAAGCCGTCCAGCGAATCCGGGACCAGACCGGCATCGACGAGGCCCTGATCGACGCCTTGGTCGAGGGCTTTTACGCCCGCGTTCGCGATGACGACTTCATCGGCCCGATCTTCGCTGAACGCATCGACGACTGGGGGCCGCACCTGGAACAGATGAAGCTCTTCTGGTCCTCGGTGGCCCTGTCCACCGGCGTCTATCAGGGCCGGCCCATGCCGAAGCACCTGCCCCTGCCCATCGACGCCCGCCACTTCGACCGCTGGCTGCAGATTTTCGAAGAGACCGCCCGCGATCTCTGCCCGCCCGTCGCCGCCGACCATTTCATCGTCCGCGCCCGCCGCATCGCCGAAAGCCTGGAACTGGGCGTCGCCAACGCCAACGGCGTCCTGGTCGGCCCCGGCGAACGCTACCGCCGTCCCGACCCCGCCAGGAGGCCCGACGACTGAACGAAAGTTCTCATATTGTTCTTGCTGTTTCGGACGAATTGATCCCCATATAGCGTCGTCGCCCCGGACCGTTCCGGGGTCTTCCGCGTTCCCGGATTCCATGACCGAAAAGCACAACTTCATCCGCGTTCGCGGCGCCCGCGAGCACAACCTCAAGGGCGTGGACGTCGATATCCCGCGCGAGAAGCTGGTCGTGATGACCGGGCTGTCGGGATCGGGCAAGTCCTCTCTGGCCTTCGACACCATCTACGCCGAGGGCCAGCGCCGCTATGTCGAGAGCCTGTCGGCCTATGCGCGCCAGTTCCTGGAACTGATGGGCAAGCCGGACGTGGACCTGATCGAGGGCCTGTCTCCGGCCATCTCCATCGAACAGAAGACGACGTCGAAGAACCCGCGCTCGACCGTCGGCACGGTCACCGAAATCCACGACTACATGCGCCTGCTGTGGGCGCGCGTCGGCGTGCCCTATTCGCCCGCCACCGGCCTGCCCATCGAGAGCCAGACTATCAGCCAGATGGTCGACAAGCTGACCGCCCTGCCCGACGGCGAGCGTCTCCTGCTGCTGGCGCCGGTCGTGCGTGGCCGCAAGGGCGAGTACAAGAAGGAAATGGCCGAGTGGCAGCGTCAGGGCTTCCAGCGGCTGAAGATCGACGGCGAATTCTACGCCATCGAGGACGCCCCGGCGCTCGACAAGAAGTTCAAGCACGACATCGATATCGTCGTGGATCGCATTGTAACCAAAGCAGGTCTTGAGCCGCGCTACGCCGACAGCATCCAGACCGCGCTCGGGCTGGCCGACGGCATCGCCACGGCGGAATGGGCCAACGCCGCCGAGGGCGAAGAGCCGCGCCGGATCGTCTTCTCCGAGAAGTTCGCCTGCCCCGTCTCGGGCTTCACCATCAGCGAGATCGAGCCGCGGCTGTTCTCGTTCAACAACCCCTTCGGCGCCTGTCCGGCCTGCGACGGCCTGGGGGTCAAGCTGGCCTTCGACGCCGATCTGGTGATCCCCGACCGCGACAAGACCCTGCACAAGGGCGCCGTCGCCCCCTGGGCGCGCGGCCCCTCGCCGCTCTACACTCAGACCCTGCAGTCTCTGGCCCAGCACTACGGCTTCTCGATGGACAAGGCCTGGCGCGACCTGCCCGAACAGGCCCAGAAGGTCATCCTGCAGGGCTCGGGCGGCGAGAAGATCAAGTTCGTCTATGACGACAACACCCGCAAATACGAGGTCGCCAAGGCCTTCGAAGGCGTCCTGCCCAACCTCGAACGCCGCTGGCGCGAGACCGACAGCGCCTGGGTCCGCGAGGAGCTGGGCCGCTATCAGTCCGAGACCCCCTGCGAGGTCTGCGGCGGCAAGCGCCTGAAGCCCGAAGCCCTGGCGGTCAAGGTCGGCGGCACCGACATCGCTGAGATCAGCTGGCTGTCGATCTCCAAGGCCTATCTGTGGTTCACCACCCTGGACGACCACCTGACGGACAAGCAGCGCGAGATCGGCCGCCGCATCCTCAAGGAGATCACCGACCGGCTGCGCTTCCTGAACAACGTCGGGCTGGACTACCTCAGCCTGTCGCGCAGTTCCGGCACCCTGTCGGGCGGCGAGAGCCAGCGCATCCGCCTGGCCTCGCAGATCGGCTCTGGCCTGACCGGCGTCCTCTATGTGCTGGACGAACCCTCCATCGGCCTGCACCAGCGCGACAACACCCGTCTGCTGGAAAGCCTGATGGGGCTGCGCGACCTCGGCAACTCGGTCCTGGTGGTCGAGCATGACGAGGAGGCCATCCTGACCGCCGACTACGTCATCGACATGGGCCCGGCCGCCGGCGTCCACGGCGGCGAAATCTGCGCCCAGGGCACGCCCGCCGAGGTGATGGCCAACCCGAAGTCGCTGACCGGCCAGTATCTGACCGGCGCGCGCGAGATCGAACTGCCGCCCGAAGGCCGCCGCCCGGTCGACCGCAAGCGGATGCTGAAGATCAGCGGCGCCACCGGCAACAACCTGAAGAACGTCACCGGCGAGATCCCCGTCGGCCTGTTCACCTGCGTCACCGGCGTGTCCGGCGGTGGCAAGTCCACCTTCACCATCGAGACCCTCTACAAGGCCGCCGCGCGCCGCCTGCACAACGCCTCGGACGCCCCCGCCAACTTCGACCGCATCGAGGGGCTGGAACAGTTCGACAAGGTCATCGACATCGACCAGTCGCCCATCGGCCGCACCCCGCGCTCGAACCCGGCGACCTATACGGGCGCCTTCAATCCGATCCGCGACTGGTACGCGGGCCTGCCGGAATCCAAGGCGCGCGGCTACGGTCCCGGTCGTTTCAGCTTCAACGTCAAGGGCGGCCGTTGCGAGGCCTGTCAGGGCGACGGCGTCATCAAGATCGAGATGCACTTCCTGCCCGACGTCTACGTCACCTGCGACGTCTGCAAGGGCAAGCGCTACAACCGCGAAACCCTGGAAATTGTCTTCAAGG
>Ga0247823_10001270_pt1 | contig 21035 bp, 16 predicted proteins | sample 13C_PalmiticAcid_2_FD_192426 | JGI IMG/M metagenome (GOLD analysis project Ga0247823, IMG submission 192426) | Soil microbial communities from agricultural site in Penn Yan, New York, United States - 13C_PalmiticAcid_Day30 | ecosystem: Environmental > Terrestrial > Soil > Agricultural land... | reverse complement strand
GTGTGGAGCTGTCGGTCGAGGGCAGCAACCTGACCGAGACCGATCACGCCTATTACAAGGCGACGCTGCCCCCGACCGGCTCTTATGTCGCGATCCCCGGCGCGCCGCGCGAAATCTACTCGACAGTGAAATTCAACTTCTGATCCGGAAGCGGCGCCGAGGCACCCGGCGCCGCACCACCGGTGACAGCGGGCCGGCGCAGTCCCTGTGGGCTGCGCCGGTTCGCCATTTCAGCGAAGATCGGAATTCAGCGGGCGGTGACCCTGAGCGGCACATAGACCGGCCCGACTTCGGGCATGCCGCTCATCCGGACGTCGCCAGCGAGCTCGATCCGACTGGTGCGCGCGAGCAGCTCGCGCAGCGCGATGCGGAATTCCATCCGCGCCATCGCCATCCCCGCGCAGCGATGCGGACCACGACCGAAGGCGAGATGCTCGCGCACGTTAGGACGGCCGAGGCGGAATTCACCGGGAGCCTCGAACACCGCTTCGTCGCGATTGGCGGAGGCATAAGCCAGCGCGATCGGCTCGCCCGGCTCGATCCGGCGCCCGCCCAGCTCGACGCCGCTGCAGCTGGTGCGCGCGAAGCCGCGATACGGGGTGTAGAGCCGCAGGAACTCCTCGACCGCCGCGTCGATCGCCTCCGGCGCCGCACGGAGTTCGTCGGCCAGCTCGGGATGGCGCGCGAGATGCACCGCGACGCTGCCGAGGAACACCGGCGGTGCGACCAGCCCGACCACGAGGATCTGGCGCACGCAGCCCACCAGCATCTCATGCGGCAGCGCGCTGCCGTCTGCATCGGTCGCCGCCAACAGGCTGCTGACCGGATCGAGTTCGGGATCAAGCGGCGCCGCGCGACGTTCGGCGATCAGGTCGCGCGCGAGATCGTAGAGGATCTCACTGGTCTTCGCGACGGTCTCGACGTCGAACGCCTCCCACGCTTTCACAAAATCCTTGGCGGTACGCCACAGCAGATCGGTCTGCGCATCGCTGAGCTGGAACCAATCGGCGAACAACAGCGCGGGCAACGGGCTTCCAAACCCCTCGACGAAATCGCCGCCGCCGGCCGCGATATAGCTGTCGAGCAATCCGGCGACATGCTGCTCGATCACCGGCTCGATCGCGGCGAGCCGCGAGGCGCCCAGCGCACGGTCGATCGCGCGGCGATAGGGGGTGTGCTCGGGCGGGTCGAGATGAAGCGGCGGACGCCGCCCCGTAGCCGACGCGCCAGGCACGACGTTGCGCACGGTGGTGGTGAATTCGGCGGGATCGTCGAGGATCGCCTTGATGTCGGCATGGCGCGTCGCGATCCAGAAGCCGCCGAACGCGTCGCTGTGCGCGACGGGGCATTTCGCGCGGAGATCGGCGAACACCTCGTGCGGTGTATCGAACGCCTCATGCGCCAGCGGATCATATTCCTGCCCGGTCCAGCGCACGCTCATCCTGATCACACCCTCAAAATCGTCGACAATCTCGTTGACATAAAATTGATCTATCGCATAGCATTTTCGCAAGGAGAGAGGCTTGGAACCGAACACATACCGCAAGGTGATGGCGCGCGTCGTATGGCCGCTCACCTTCCTCATCATACTGAGCTCGCTCGACCGCGTGAACGTGAGCTTCGCGGCGCTCGAGATGAATGCGGACATCGGCCTCGACCCTAAGGCCTATGGTTTTGGCGTCGGCATCTTCTTCGTTGGCTATCTGCTGTTCCAGCTGCCGAGCGCATCGGTGCTGCGGCGGATCGGGCCGCGCTGGTGGATCGCGGGGAGCGTGATCGGCTGGGGCAGCGTCGCGACCGCGATGGCCGCGATCCACACGCCGCTGCACTTCTATGTGCTGCGCTTCCTGCTCGGCGTGTTCGAGAGCGGGTTCGCGCCGGGCGTGGTCTGGTACGTCAGCCAGTGGCTGCCGCAGCAATATCGCGCGCGGGCGATCGCCGGCACGCTACTGGCCATTCCCATCTCCGTGATCGTCGGCGGGCCGCTGTGCGGCGCGCTGATGGCGATGGATACGGGCAACGTCGCGTCGTGGCGCGTGATGTTCGCGATCGAGGGGCTGGCGACGGTGGCGGCGGGGATCGCGGCGATCTTCTGGTTCGTCAACCGGCCGTCCGAAGCCGGCTGGCTGTCGGAGAGCGAGCGTGGGCAGATCGAGGCGACGCTCGCCGCCGAAGTCGCCGGCGCGCGGCAGCCGAGCGCGAAGTTGTCCGACGCACTCAAGGATCCGATCCTGTGGCTGTCGGCGGGCGTGTGGTTCGTCCTCATCACCGGCGCCAACGCGATCATCTTCTGGCTGCCCATCGCGATCAAGACTCTGGGGCGCAGCGACCCGCTCGAGGTCGGCGTGCTGAGCGCGCTGCCGTGGGTCGCGATCGGCGCGGGCATGTTCCTGAACGCGCGGCATTCGGACAAGACGGGCGAACGCTACCATCATCTGATCTGGCCGATGCTGATGGCGGGCATCGCGCTGCTGGTCGCGGCGATGTTCACGCATAACGGCCCGCTGGCGCTCGCCGCGCTGATGATCGGCGGACTTGGCCTTGGGGGCGCGCAATCGGTGTTCTGGACGGTGCCGACCAAGTTCGTCGGCGCACGCAACCCCGGCGCGATCGCGACGATCAATCTGTGCGGCAATGTCAGCAGCACCGCGATGCCCGTGGCGATCGGCTGGGTGGTCGCAAGCACCGGATCGGTCGCCGTGCCGGTATATTTCCTTGCCGCACTGCTGCTGGCCGGGGCGCTGCTGATCGTCCCGCTGGCGAAGCTGGGCAAGGCCCGCGAGGCGGGAACGTGATCCGCACGCTTACCCTTGCCGGCGCATCGCTGGCCTTCGCCGCCGCGGTCGCCTTCGCGCAAGGCGGCGAGGACCGGAAGGACCGCTGGTGGGATCCCGGCGAAGGCCGCGTATTCCCCGCCAGCCTCGACTATCGCAATGCCAACGGCACGCTGCGCCTGCTGCTCGACAGCGGGCCGATGGAGACGAAGGGGCACCCCTTCTTCACCGCGATCGGCCCCAATGGCCGTGCCTGCGTTACCTGTCATCAGCCCGCCGACGCGATGAGCCTTTCGGCGGAGTCCGCACAACGGCAATGGGAGCGGCGCGGCGCGAAGGATCCGCTGTTCGCGCCGGGCGACGGTTCCAACTGCCCCAGCCTGCCGCAGGGCGAGCGTGCATCGCATTCGCTGTTGCTCGACCACGGCCTGATCCGCATCGCCCGCCCCTGGCCGATAAAGGGTGTGAAGGCCGATTTCACGATCGAGGTGATTCGCGACCCTTCGACCTGCAATTTCGACGCGAAGCACGGGATCGCCGGCGCGGGGATGATCTCGGTCTTCCGCCGCCCGCGCCCGGTGGCGAACTTCAAATATATCGAGGCGATGGGCTTCGCCTATGACCCCAAGAGCGGGATGCCGCTGCCGGTCGACCCCGATACGGGCAAGCCGGTCAGCGGCAACCTGATGGCCGATGGCCGCGTGCTCAGCCTCGAGGCGCAAATGCGCGACGCGGCGGGCGCGCATCTCGGCTTCCTCAAGAACCTGTCCAAGCGCGACATCGCGCGCATCCTCGACTTCGAACGCCGCATTTATGCCGCGCAGCAAATCGACGTGAAGGGCGGCGCGCTCGACGCCGACGGATCGATGGGCGGGACGAAGACGCTGCAGATCTCCGCCGCTGGCCGATTGGGCAGCGACGGCGGCATCCCCGTGTGGAGCGAGTTTGAAGCGTGGGAAAAGACGCCCGAGGCGTTAAAAGCGAAGTTGTCGCCCGAAGTTCGCGCGTTTCGTGACTCGGTCGCGCGCGGCGCGCGGGTGTTCCGCGACAAGACCTTCCTGATCACCGACAGCACTGGGATCAACTCGCCGATCGGTTTCGGCAATCCCGTGCGCAACAGCTGCGTCTTCTGCCACAATATGAGCTATATGGGCATGGACGTCGCACCGGGTCAGGTCGATCTGGGCACCACCAACCAGCCCTTTGCCGATCCCGCGCCGCACTTGCCGCTGTTCCGCATCGCCTGCACCGGCAAGCCGCATCCGCATTACGGGCGCACGATCCTGACCAGCGATCCGGGCTATGCGCTGACCACTGGGAAATGCGCCGATGTCGGGCGGATCACGCTCCAGTCGCTGCGCGGCATGTCGGCGCGTGCGCCCTATTTCTCCAACGGTAGCGCGAAGGATCTGCGCGGAGTGATCGATTACTACGAACGCCGTTACAACATCGGCTATACCGAGCAGGAAAAGCAGGATCTGGTGAACCTGATGCGGGCGCTGTGATGAAGGTGGCCCTGCTCTTCGGCGCGGTGTTTCTGACCGGCGCGCAGGATGCGCAACAGGCGGTGCGTTTCATTGCCTGCCCCGTCTATCGCGACACCGACAATGGCCGCAAATCGGGTTGCTGGCTGGCGAGCGACCCGGCCACCGGGATCCGTTACGACGTGACCGCAGCACCAACCAAGCCCGACTGGAATCATGCGATCCTCGTCGAGGGGCGCGTCGTGAAGGATGCCGGCGATCCGTGCGGCGGAACCGTGATCGAGCCGGCGCGGGTTTCAGTGCTCGAGGCGCCATGCACGCGTCACCTGATCAAGGCGGAAGGCTATAAGGGCCGCAAATTCGCCCTGCCCGCGCGCAACGTCCGCCCGCTCTATGACAAGCGCAAGCTGCCCGAGAGGCCATTCGCCGAGGGGCGCTTCACCATCCCCTTCGACTTTTCCAGCAGCTTCATCACCTATCAGATCGCAGACTATTATCTCGACGCGACGATCAACTATGCGCTGGATGTACAGCCGGCGCGGATCGAGATTGCCGGGGTTGCGCAGACCGTGCCGGATACGGTTTCGGGGCAGCGGATCGTCGAGAGCCCCGCCCTCGCCCGTACCCGCGCGGAGGTCGTCCGGCAGGCGCTGATCATGCGCGGCATCGCGCCGGATCGTGTGACGATCGTGGACCGCCTGCCCGGCCCGTTCGTGACGGCAGCGTTTGACGGGCTAGAATGGCAAGCGCGGCGCGTGGACGTACGGATCCTGCCGGAAGCCGGCAGACCCAAATAGCCTCTCCCCCGCAAGGAAGGGGCTTGAAGGCTACGACCCCACCAGCGACTTGCGCCGCAGATAGTTCACCTGCGCCGGATCACTGACGCAGCGATAGGACGCAGCCTGATCCTGCGGTCCCTTCCCGTCCCAGCGCGCCGCCTGCGGATAAGGACAGAGGGCACGGGTGAAGGTCGGCTTCCCCTCCACTATCTTCGTTGCAGTCAGGCGCTGCGGCGCCTGCCCCTTCTCGACCCAGCCGATCAGTGCCCACAGCATGTCGCGCCAGGGGTCGTTCGGCCAGCTCTGGTGTCCCGATCCACCAACCTGATCGGCGCCCGGTCCGCCGCGGCAATGATAGACACCCGGTGCCATGAACAGCCGCACGCTGTCGTCAAGCTTCGCGGCGCCGCCATTGGCGCGGGCGAGCGCGGCGTAATAGTCGATCGTCGGCCCGGCATTGGTCGAAGGATCGGCCCAGCCCTGCCAGATGATCGCCTTGCCGCCCGCCTTGACGAAGGGCGAGATCGCGACCTTGTCCGTGCGCAATTCCGGCATCGCTTTGTTCGCCGCGAGTAGGTCGCGCGTGCGCTGGAAACTGTCCTCGCTCCAGCCGGCGTCGTCATAGACCCCGTCCGCCCACATCGCGCGCAGCAGCGGCGACGGCGGCCCCGGGCGCGTGCGCACCCCGGCGAACAGCCCGTCGTCCATCGATCTGCCCGCCTCGTCCTTCATCGGCGAACGAATGAGATCCAGCATCGCGACCTTGGGCGCGGTCAGGCAGTCTCCGGCCTGGCCGGGCTTGCACAACAATGCGGTGGTCTTGAACCGGCAGGCGAGCGGGTTGGCGATGACGCCGTCCTTCACCCCGTCCGCCGCGTCGCACGCGGCGGTGGCCTTTGCCTCGTACAGCGACCAGTCGGCGTCGCTGAGCGCGCCGAGCTTGTTCCATTTCTGTTGCAGCGCGAACCACAGCATCCGCACCGACTGGAGCGGCATGTACGGCCCCGGCGCGCCGGCGATCACGCCGTCATAGTCGCCGGGGTAGTTCTGCATCTGCTTGAGCGCCTGACGCCCGCCGCCCGAGCAGCCGGTGAAATAGCTGCGATCGACCGCGCGACCGTAGAGCTTGCCCGCCAGCATCTTCGCCGCGCCAGCGGTCAGGTGAACCGCGCGATGTTCGTAATCCACCCGAGCCTTGGGATCGGCCATCCAACGCGCCTGAGTGATCTTATGCCCGCTGTCGGTGGTTACGGTGGCAAATCCCTCGGCGATGCGGCGGCTCATATCGATATAATTGTAGACCCCGGCATCGCCGCCCACGCCGGCACCGAGCAGCCGCCCGTTCCATGCCTGTGGCAACCACAGCTCGAAGCCGATATTGCCTTCGATCGTCCCTTCGACGCGGCAGAACGGGACCTTCACCGGGATGCCGCGATAGGTACCGCGGCTGTCGGGAGCCTCCCAGCCCGCGGGCGCATCGACCGGCGTCGCGCGGACGGTGACACCGCCCGGATGCGTGCCCGTCAGGGCGGCGCATCCGGCCAGCACGGCGGCGAGCATTGCCGGCATCAGAACTTCACGTTCGCGGTAATCGCGAACAGGCGCGGTACCGGGTTCGCCGACTGCGGGTCGTAACCGTTGGTGGTATCAACGAAGGGCGGATCCTCGTTGAACAGGTTGCGCACGTCGAACGACAGGCTGACCTTTTCGGTGACGTCATAGCCGACCAGCAGATCGAACGTATCGTAGTTGCTGACTTCCTGCCGCGGCGTGACGGTGGTGTTGTAATAGCCGTTGAGGTGGTTCCAGGTCAGCCGCGCCTTCAGCCCGCCGACCTTGGCGCCGATGTCCGCCTGAGTGCGGAATTTCTGGCTGAAACCGATCGTGTCGACCACGCTTTGCAGCCCCGACCCCGGCACGGCCTCGAACAGATAGTCGAGGATGTATGTGCCCTGGATGCCGGCATCGAACTCGACCCCGCCCCATTTCCACTGATAGGCGGCGGTGAAGTCGAGCCCGCGCAGCAGCGAGGTGCCCAGATTCTGGCGACGCCCGTCGACGATGAAGGTCACCAGCGACTGGTTGATCGCGCTGTTGATCGGCAGGCCGGAATTGACCAGCGCGCTGATCTCCGCCGCTGTCGGATTGAACTGACGGAACGAGGCGTAGAGCGGGCTGGTCAGCAAGCCCGGCGTACCGCGAAGGCCCTGAATCTGATCGGTATAATCGATCCGGAAATAGTTGAGCGACGCGGTGAAGCCCGGCAGCGCGGCCGGCGCCACCTCGGCCCCGAACGACCAGGTCGTCGCCTTTTCAGGCTTGAGGTTCGGGTTGCCGCCGGCGATGCCGATCCCCTGCTGGTTACCGTTCGGGCCGGGCAGCGTATCGAAATAGAGGCCCGCGCCGCCCGCGATCTGGGACACTTCGGTGAACGTCGGGGCACGGAACGAGGTGCCGTAGGTGCCCTTGAGCGTCAGCCCGTCGAACGGGCGATAGGTCACGCCGAACTTGGGGTTCGTAGTGCTGCCGAAGTCGCTGTAATGCTCATACCGCACCGCGAGGCTGAGGTTGAGCCGCTCAAGCCCCGGCGAGGCGTTGCCCGCGCCGACCAGCGGCACGAACAGCTCGGCGAACACCGCATCGACATTACGGCTACCGTCGTCGGCGACGCTGACCGGCGCGGTCGAGCGGCCGCTGAGCAGATCGGTGAAGGTATATTCGACGCGATGTTCGCCGCCCACCGCGATGCGGACATTGCCGCCCGGAATCTCGAACAGCGATCCGTCGAGCTGGGCGTTGACCACATCGAGCCGCGTGCGGCCGGTGATCACGAACAGGTTGTCGGTGATGGTCGCGATCGTCGCCGGGTTGTTGGCGCCGCCGAACACGTTGAGCGCGGTCGCCGGATTCGTGTCGTTGAGCGCCGCCTGCAGCGCCGCGGCGTTGACGCCGTTACGGCGACGATCGTCGATCTCCTCGGCCTCGCCATGCGCGTAGTAGACGGTCGCGCGGAAATCGCCGAACGGCTTGAACTCGACACCGCCGGACACATTCCAGGCGCTTGCACGATAGGGCCGCGAGATCGTGCCGATCTGCGGGAACAGCGAAGAGCTGACGGTGATGCAGCGCGCGCCCGCCGGGGCACCGACGCTGGCGGCACAGAGCGGCGGCGTGACGCCGGTCGGTGCGACGTAGAAGGGGTTGGTGCTCGGCACGGTCGCGTTGACGTTGGCGAGCAACGGGATCGTTCCGGTACGCCGCGACCAGAAGCCGTCCGCGAAGACGCGTGCGAAGTCACCGATCTCCTGGCTTGCGCCCGCGACGACGCTCACGCGCTCCTGATCGGGGATCACTTCCAGTGCGCCGTCGTAGAAGCACAGATTGCGCGTGCCCGGCAGCAGCGCGCCGGCATTCGCACCGGTCACGCCGCCCGCCGGAATCGCGTAGGTCGTTCCGCTGATCGTCATCGTGCCGGGGTTGCAGTTGGTGACCCGCAGATCGCGTCCGCCGCGCGCGCGATTGTCGTTCTGATAGAAGCCGAGTTCGCTGCCGTAGAGCGGATCGTTCTTAGAATATTCGGCTGCGAGCGTGATCCAGCCGCCCTGCCATTTGTGGCCGCCGAGCGCGGCGACCTGATACTCGCGATAGTCGCCCTCGGTCATGCCGTAGCGGCCGCGCACCTCGAGGCCCGAGAAGTTCTTGCGCAGGATCAGATTGACCACGCCCGCGACCGCGTCCGACCCGTAGATCGCCGAGGCGCCGTCCGCGACCACCTCGACCCCGCCAAGCGCGATCGAAGGGATGACCGAGGGATCGGTGAACTGGCCCTGCGTTCCCATCGGAGGCAAGCGCTTGCCGTCATAGAGCAGCAGCGTCGCGTTGGTCGAAAGCCCGCGCAGGTTTATGCCGGCGCCGCGGGTGGCGTTGGCCGCGCCGTTCTGGGCGCTGCCGCCCGCGCGGTTCGCCCCGAGCGAGACGACCTGCGGCACGCGGCGCAGCAACTCGTTGGTCGAGACGACCGGCTCGTCCCGGATCTGCTCCGCGCTGATGCCGATCACCGCCGAACCGACCGGCTCGATGCCGCGGATGCGGCTGCCGGTGACGACGACCTCTGCGGGCGCGGCTTCCTCGGCGGCCGGCGTGGGCTCCTCCTGCGCGAAAGCGGGCATGGCGATGCCGAATGCGAGCGCGCCGAGCGCGGTGCGACCGAGCAGCGCGGACGCATTGCGGGTGATGATGGTCTTCATGGTTTCCCTCTCCTCTTCCCGCATGTTCCTGCGGTTCGAATGATCGAATGTTGGTCAGGTGGTCTCCGCGCGCGCCGATCGGGCGGGCCGGTCGGCGAAGCGCGGGGCAAGCGAAAGCAACACAATGGCGGCGATCAGGATTCCGGCGCCGATCAGCTCGGCCGGACGCGGATGCGGTAGGCCCCAGACCCAGGCGAGGATCAGCGCGCCGCCGACACCCGCGACGAGGCTGGCGGCGCGTTCGAGCGGCACGCAATACGCGTTCTCGCGCGGGTCGAGCAGGATGATGATCGCGAAGACCGAGACGATGGTGAGCGTCACGCCGATGCCGAGCAGCGGCCAGATCACCGGGTCGAACCATACCGAGAGGAAGCCCCAGCTGAGTGCGCCCGACTGGCTGCCGATGCCCGAGGCGGAGATCGCGGCGAGGATCGCCACCGACAGCGGCAGCGCGAACACCTTTTCCTCGACGAAATACTGGCGGACCGAAGCGGGATCTCCGCTCTTCGACACCTTGGTCATCACGGCGAGGCGGATGAAGTAGCCGACAGTGTAGAGAACCACCGTGAGGATCGCGAGTGGGGGCAGATAAAGCCCGCCGCGGTCCTTGAGCGTGATGACCATCGCCGCGAGCACCATCGCCAGCGCGACCCAGCTCCACCAGCGCACGCGGCGGCCGAACGCGATGTCGACCAGCGGCGCGATGAGCAGGATGTCGCCGCGCATCAACAGCTGGATGAACGGGATGCTGACGCCTTCGAAGGTGAAGGACAGCGGCACGGTGAACAGCACCAGCGCGGTGCCGATCCCGGAGAAGAAGGTGTATTTGGTCGGCACCGGAATCCGCCGGCCGAGCACCATCACGCCATGCGCGTCCTTGTGCCAGCCCGCCCACCAGATGAAGAGATAGGTCAGCACCGTGCTGATGATCAGCGAGGCGGGCAACGTCTCAAGCCCGGTCAGCGGGCGGCCAAGGCCCGGATGCGGGGTCGACGTCACCAGTTTGGTGATGATGACGTTGGGCAGATAGGCGATCAGATAGAGGAAGACATAGCCTTCCAGCGGGAACGCGCTCGCGCTCTTTCCCCCGCTCACGCCGCGGTCTCCAGCACAACCATGTCACTCTCCACGCGGTAGCGGGCGTTGAGCCCTGCCTCGGCGGTCACGGCCGCCATGTAATCGACCACTTCGGCGTGGCGCTCGCTGCCGCGCTCGACGAAGCGGGGAATGGCGTCGCGATCGATGTAGAGCGGCAGGAAGCCCGAGCGGACGATCCTGCCGTTCGCGATCTCGATCCGCGCGACCATCGACAAGCGCGACGCCTTGGGGAAATTGTAGAGGCTCTCGAAATCGGGCTCCCATTCCTCGGCGAGCACGCGAATCTCGTTGAAGCTCTTCGACGCGGCATGCGCCTCGTCCATCGCAAGGTCGGTGGCGAAGTTGCACAGCGAATAGAAGACCGGCGCGCCGTCGATCAGTTCGCAGCCCTTGAGGATATGAGCGTGACCGCCAAGGATCGCGTCGGCTCCAGCGGCGACCGCGGCGCGCGCCACGTCGCGCTGATAGTCGGCGATCGCCGCGCGCACGAAATGGATACCCCAGTGGAGCGAGACGAACACCAGGTCCGCCTCCGCCTTGGCCGAGCGGATATCGGCTTCGAGCGCTGCCAGATCCTCGCGGTGCGGGAAGGTGTGGATGCGCGCCGGCGTGCCGGGCTGGTCATGCTCGATCTGCTCGTACAGCGTGTGCGCGCGCATCGGCGCGCAGCCCGGACGGCGCTCGTCCGCCCAATAGCTGTGCGGCAGGATGCTCGAATAGGCGAGCACCGCAACCGTGGTGCCGTCGCCCAGCGTGAACCGGACCGGGCGGCGCGCTTCGGCGATATTGGCGCCCGCGCCGACCGTCTTCAGCCCCGCCCGCTCAAGATTGGCCCTGGTCTCGAAAAAGGCGTCGTTGCCCCAGTCGAGTACATGGTTGCCGGCCATCGAGATGAGGTCGAACCCCGCCCGCGCCAGCGCGTCGGCACCATCGGGCCGCGCCAGCACCGCGTGACGCGCCTGCGGAAGCCGTACGCCCTTCTCCGCGAAGCTCGTCTCGAGCTGGGCGAAGGCGATGTCGGCGGCGCGCAGCACGTCGCGCGTGGCGTCGTAGCTCTCGTCGTAATTGTCGCGATCGGGGGCAAGATCACCCGCGGCGAGAAAGACATGCGTCATGCCGCCGCCCCCTCGAAGATCACCGGCACACTGAGCGCGCCGATCTCGGGGAAGCGGGTGGGCTTGGGCTCACCCGCGAGCGCGAAGCCGGGGGCTGCGGCGAGCAGCTCCTCGATCGCCACCTGAAGCTCGAGCCGCGCGAGCGCGGCGCCGACGCACATATGCGGCCCCCGGCCGAACGCGACCGAGTCCCGCATGTTCGGGCGATCGATGCGAAACTCCTCCGGCGCCTCGAACACCTCCTCGTCGCGATTGGCCGAGGCATAGACGAGCGCGATCGGCTCGCCCGCCGGGATGGTGCGACCGCGAATCGTGACATCGCGGACGGCGGTACGCGCGAAGCCGCGATAGGGTGTGTAGAGGCGCAGGAACTCCTCGGTCGCGGCCGGGACCAGCGCCGGATCGGCGCGCAGCCGACTTTGCAGCGCACGGTCACGGCCAAGATGCACCGCGATCGATCCGATCATCACGCTGGGCGCGATGATGCCGACCACCAGCACCTGACGGATCGTGCCGACGATCATCTCTTCCGGCAGCGGTTCGCCGTCGACACGGGTGGCGAGCAGCGCGCTCGTCACATCCTCGTCCACCGGCAGCGGGCTGGCCTTACGGTCGGCGACGATGCCGCGCGCCATGTCGTAGAGGACGAGGCTCGATTCCTTGGTCGAGTCGATGTCGTTCGACTGGACCGCGATATTGTAGCGCTGACCGACGCGGGTCAGTTCCGCGACCGCGTCCGGCGCGAGGTTCATCCAGTTCGCGAACACCGCGATCGGCATGTGCGCGGAAAAGTCGGCGACCACGTCCCCGCCCCCGTTTGCGACCATCTGAGCCAGCAGCTCGCGACAAATCCGCCGCACGACCGGCTCCAGCTTCGCGACCTTGCGCTCGGTCAGCAGGGGCGCGATCGCGCGGCGATAGGGGGTGTGCTCGGGGGGATCGAGATGCAGCGGAGGGCGGCGGCCGGTGAACGCCACCTTGGGCACGACGTTCTGCTGCGAGGTGATGAAGGTCTGCCAGTCCGCGGCGGCCGCCGCGACGTCGTCGTGTTTCATGAGGGCCCAGAAGCCGCCCCATGCGTCGCTGTGCGCCACGGGGCACCGGGCGCGAAGCTCGGCATACTCTCCGTTAGCGCTGTCGAACGTCTCCGGCTGAAGCGGATCGAAGTCATGCGTCATAACAATCTTGTTACGCCCGCATGAAAGCGCTTGCAAGAAGCTTTTGCGATTTTCGGAATTTCAGGTGTAGGGGTGACGGCATGGCAGGGCGAAATCCACGGCTGGACGATGTGGCGGCAATGGCGGGCGTTTCCGCCGCGACGGTCTCACGCTATCTCAACAGCCCCGAGGTGGTGGCAGCGGCGACCGGCGCGCGCATCAGGGAAGCAATTGAAAAAACCGGATATGTCCAGAATTTGGCGGCAACCGCGCTGGCCGGGAGCCGCAGCCGGCTGATCGCCGCGCTGGTGCCCGACATCGCCCAGTCGATCTTCAACGACACGGTCGAAGCGATGATCGACGAACTGGCGAGCGACGGAAACAGCGTGATGCTCGCGCTGACCGGCCCCGACAATCACCGGCTGACGCGCGAGATCAACATGGCGCTGGCACGGCGAGTCGACGCAATCATTCTGACCGGCATCGTTTCCGACGAAGAGATGCGCCAGCGGCTGCGATCGGCCGGGATCACGGTGATCGAGACTTGGGGGCTGCCCGAGGACCCGATCGATGTCGCGGTCGGCTTCTCCCACCGCGCAGCCGGAGAGGAGATGGCTCGCTTCCTGCGGCAGCGCGGATACCGGCGCCCGCACCTTGTCGTACCGCGCTCGACCCGCTCGGAACGGCGCGCCGGCGGGTTCATCACCCGCTGGATCCATGACGGCGGCCCCGAGCCGACCCGGCTGGAAGTCAATGTTCCCAGTCACTTCGGTCAGGGACGCCTTGCCTATCGCGGGCTGGGCGACCTGTCCGAACAGCCCGACGTCGTGGTTTGCGGGTCGGACTGGATCGCGCAGGGCCTGATCGTCGAGGCGCAGGCCGCAGGCATCCGGGTGCCCGATCAGCTCGCCGTGACCGGATTCGGCAATTTGCGGCTGGCCGGGGATATGCGCCCGACCATCACCTCGGTCGACGTCGACGGCGCGCGCATCGCGCGCGAGGTCATGCGCGTGTTGCGCGCCCGCGCGGCGGGCGAAGCGATCGAACCGCGCATCGATGTCGGCTTTCGCGTCATCGCTCGCGAAAGCGCATGAAAGGGCTTGCATAAGACCCAACCCGAGTTAGCTTTACCGCATAACAACTTGGGAGAGGAATGATGCGGATCGGGACATTTGCGCTGGGAATCGCGCTGCTTGGCGGCACCGCGCTGGCACAGGTCGCGCCGGGCACGCCGGGAGTCGAGGAGCAGGCGAAACGCGACGCCGACAGCCGTGCCGCCTTTGCCAGCATGCCCGATACGCCGGGTACCGGTCCCTACCCCGCCCTCAAGGAAGTCGCCCCGACGCTGCCCGGCCATGTGATCTATCGCCCCCGCGATCTGGCCGCGCTGAAGGACAAGAAGCTCGCGGTGCTGGTATGGGGCAATGGCGGCTGCCGTGACGACGGCGCCAGCGCACGCCACCACCTCGCGCAGATTGCTTCGCACGGCTACCTCGCCATCGCACCGGGCAGGATCCTGAGCGGCCCGGGCGCCGAGAAGCTGCCCCCCCGCCCCACCGACGGGGGAGTCGAGACGCGGCAGGGGGTGGCGACCAGCTACAAGGATGTGCTTGCGGGGATCGACTGGGCGATCGCCGAGAACGGGCGTGAAGGCAGCCCCTATAAGGGCCGCATCGACACCGCGAAAATCGCGGTCGCGGGGCATAGCTGCGGCGGGCTGCAGGCGATCCAGGCGGGCGCCGATCCGCGCATCAAGACCGTGATCGTCCACAATAGCGGCGTGTTCACCGACGGCACCAACCCGATCAAGGGCATGACGGTCGACAAGTCGCTGCTGGGCAAGCTGCATACACCGGTGCTCTACGTGCTCGGCGGCAAGCTCGACGTCGCATGGGTCAACGGCAGCGACGATTACAAGCGTATCGCCCATGTCCCGGTCGCGATGCTCGACGCGCCGGTCGGCCATGGCGGCACCTTCCGCGAAGCCAATGGCGGCGACGTCGCGCGTTTCTCGGTCGACTGGCTCGAATGGCAGCTGCGCGGCGATGAAAAGGCGGCCAAAACCTTCACCGGCACCGATTGCAGACTGTGCTCGAACCCGAAGTGGACGCTCGAGCGCAAGGGCCTCTAGCCGCCTAGCGGCACCTGCCCCCGCGCCAGCACGGACGCAGCATCGGCGCGGGGGTATGGGGCACGAAGGCCGCAGGGGTCCGCGGCCATTTGCCGGTGGCGATACGCGCGTCGAGATAACGGATCGTCGCGATCACCGTCGCGGTGTCGAAGGCGCAATGACCCGCGCCGTTGGTGTAGAAACTCCGGACATCGCCCCTCGCCGCCTCGGCATAGCCGCGCTGGAGCGCGGGCGCGGTCATCCCGTCGCCGATCGTCTGCACCGCGACCAGCGGCACGAGCGGCCGCGCGTTGGGGGTGTAATGCGCGCGCATATAGGCCACCGCGCGCGGATCCGCGGCGATGCGCTTTCCGGCGTTGAGCGTGGCGAGATCCGCATCGAGCCGGAGACCGGCGTCGCGATAGAGTGCCTCGATCATCGCACGGCGGCCGGAGCGGGCGAGCTGGACGCGATAGTCGATGCCGGTGTTCCACGAGAAGGCGCCGCCCGCGCGCCTTTCCTGATCGGTGCGGGGCAGGAAGACGCCCATCACGAAGGCACGGGCGATCTCATCGGCCTGCGCGGCGTGGTCGGCCGCGGCGGGCCGGGGCTTGTCGCGGCTGGTCCAGCCCGGGATGCCGGCGAGAACGCCCGCCAGCGCGGCGCGGGCGCGACCTTGCGGGGTCTTCACCGCCTCCGCCAGCGCATCCCCGACCCGCTTGCCGTTGACGCGGTCATCGTCGATGCCGGTGACGCGAATACCCTTGTCCGGCGCGATCAGGGCGCGGAAGGCATAGGCGCCGTCGAGCGCCATGTTCATCATGCCCAGCGCGCCGCCGATCGAGGAGCAGAGCGGCGCGGCGCCATCGATCCCGCTGCCCTTCGCTTCGGCGAGCGCGGTGCTGACGAGACCGCCCATCGAGCTGCCCCATGCGATCACCCGCTTCGGCTTGCCGTGCTTCGCGGCGAAGGCGGCGATGGTCGCGCGCTGCGCAGGCACCGCCTGTTCGATTGCCCAACCTCCGCTGCCATAATCCGATCCGGCGATGGCGTAGCCCGCGTCGAGCAGCGCCTGACGATGCTGCTTCGGCGCGGCATCGGGATTGCCGACATTGGGCGAATAGCCGCGGCTGTAGAGCAATAGCGTCCCGTTCCAGCTGGCCGGAACCTCCGCCGCCCAGCGCGCGCCGCCGGGAAGCGTGTCGCCCGCGACCTGTTGCGCCGGAACCGCTTGCTGCGGCCACGCGGCCGCCAGCATCGCCGTCGCCAGAATCGCCTTCCGCGCCATCGCCCTCTCCTTTTCGCTTGCATTCGGGATAATCCCGATGAAAGCGTTTGCAAGAAATGTTTTGGCATAAAGCAATTTCGCAGGAGATCGCGGCGCATTTCGCGACGCTGACCTTCGACGCCCTGCCCCCCACGACGGTGGACGCGACGCGGCGCGCGTTGCTCGACGCGCTGGGGGTGATGCTGGGCGCAAGCGGGCTGGGCGAGGATGCGCTGCCCTATCGCACGCATGCGCTGACCACGCGCGGCCCCGCGCGGCTGCTGGGATTCGCGGCACGCAGCACGCCCTCGCTGGCGGCGCTGGCCAATGGCGCGCTGGCCCATACGCTCGACTTCGGCGATACGTTCGATGCCGGCCCCGCTCACCCCAATGCGGCGCTCGTCCCCGCGCTGCTCGCGCTCGCCGATGCCGATCCCGCGATCCGTTTCGCCGACTTCCTCACCGCGATGGCGGCGGGCAGCGACTTGGCGTGCCGTCTCTCGCTGGCGCCCGCGCGCGCCTATGAGGAGGGCGGCTGGTATCCGCCACCGCTGGTCAACCTGATCGCGGGCGCGGCGGCGTGCGCGAAGCTGATCGGACTGGACGCCAACGGCATCCGCGACGCGATGGGGCTGGCGCTGGTCCAAGGCAGCTACCCCAGTGAGATCAAATACGACGCCGCGTCGCCGATGCGCGGGGTGCGCGAAGGCTTTGTGGCACGCGCGGCGGTCGAGGCGGCGTTGCTTGCACGCGCGGGCGCCCGCGCCTTCGCTGAACCGCTTGAGGGCAAGGCAGGGTTCTTCGCGATCTATGGCGGGGGGCCGCCCGGAGAGACGTTGCTCAACGGGCTGGGCGAACGCTTTCTGGGGGATCTGGTCAGCTTCAAGCCATGGCCCGCCTGCCGCGGCACGCATCCCTATATCGAGGCCGCGCTGGTACTGCGGACGGGGCTCGACCTCGCCGCAATCGAGCGGATCGAGGCGGAGACGGGACCGATTCAGGAGATGCTTATCCGCCCTCAGCCCGTAAAGGCGGCCCCTGCCCGTGCGATCGAGGCGAAGTTCAGCATCCCCTACACCGTCGCGACCGCGCTGATCGACGGTGAGGTCACGCTGGCAAGCTTTCTGCCCGCGCGGATCGCCGATCTGCCAACCCGTGCGCTGGCGGAGAGCGTGTTCGAGGTGCGCAATCCGGAATGGACCCGCGCGCAGGCGGCGAGCGGGTCGCTTGCCATCATCCTGCGCGACGGCACGCGGCGCGTTCACAGCGTGATGCAGGCGGCCGGCCACCCCGAGCGGCCGCTGGCCGACTCGGCGCTGATCGCCAAATTCGTCGACTGCGCGGCCTGTGCCGCAACGTCCGTTCCACCGGAGAGCGCAACCGTCATCGCGTCGGAAATCCTCGTATTTCCGCCGGATTCCCCGGCCTCGGCGCTTCCGGTCTGAGGTGCGACGAAGGCGCTTGCATCGGCAGCCTTTAGGTTATATCTCATAACAATAATCAGGAGAGGCGCTATGGCCACCATTGCACCGCCGGCACCCGGCAACACCTTCACTCGACTGAACCCCGTGACCGGCGAGGTTGCGACCACAGCGCAGGCGGCGACCGTCGCGGACGCCAACGCCGCGGTCGAAGCCGCCGCCGCCGCCTTCCCCGCCTGGTCCGCGCTCGGCCCCAATGCGCGCCGCGCCGCGCTCAACAAGGCGGCCGACGCGCTCGCCTCCAAAGTCGATGAATTTGTCGAGGCGATGAAGGGCGAGATCGGCGCGACCGAAGGCTGGGCCCGCTTCAATCACATGCTCGCCGTCGGCATGATCCGCGAGGCCGCGGCACTGACCACCCAGATCGGCGGCGAGGTCATCCCCTCGGACAAGCCCGGCTGCATCGCCATGGCGATCCGCGAGCCGGTGGGCGTGATGCTGGGCATCGCGCCGTGGAACGCACCGATCATCCTCGGTACCCGCGCCGTCGCCACCCCGCTCGCCTGCGGCAATACGGTGGTGCTCAAGGCGAGCGAGCAATGCCCGCGCACGCACAGCCTGATCGCCGAAGCGTTCGACGAGGCGCTGCCCAAAGGCGCGGTCAGCATCGTCACCAACGCGCCCGAGGACGCCCCTGAGATCGTCGGCGCGCTGATCGACAACCCGCATATCCGTCGCATCAACTTCACCGGGTCGACCGCGGTCGGCAAGATCATAGCCCAGCGCGCCGCCGGGCACCTCAAACCCGTGCTGCTCGAGCTGGGCGGCAAGGCGCCGATGCTGGTGCTCGAGGACGCCGACCTCGACGAAGCGGTCAAGGCCGCGGCGTTCGGTGCCTTCATGAACCAAGGCCAGATCTGCATGTCGACCGAGCGGATCATCGTCGTCGACGCGGTCGCCGACGCGTTCGTCGAGAAGTTCGCGGCCAAGGTCGGCACCATGCCGGTCGGCGACCCGCGCGAGGGCAAGACCCCGCTCGGCGCGGTGGTCGACCGCAAGACCGTGGATCATGTGAAGTCGCTGATCGACGACGCGCTCGCCAATGGCGCGGTTCAGGTCAATGGCGGCGAAGCCGATGGCGTACTGATGCCCGCCCATGTCATCGACAAAGTGACGCCGGACATGAAGCTGTTCCGCGACGAGAGCTTCGGACCCGTCGTCGGCGTGGTTCGCGCCCGCGACGAAGCGCATGCGATCGAGCTGGCCAACGACACCGAGTACGGCCTGTCGGCATCGGTGTTCACCCGCGACACCGCGCGCGGCCTGAAGGTCGCCCGTCAGATCAAGTCGGGCATCTGCCACGTCAACGGCCCGACCGTGCATGACGAGGCGCAGATGCCGTTCGGCGGGGTCAAGGCATCGGGCTATGGCCGCTTCGGCGGCAAGGCCGGGATCGACAGCTTTACCGAGTTGCGCTGGATCACGATCGAGACCGAACCCGGCCATTATCCGATCTGATCCGATGGGCGGCCTCACCTCTCCCCTCGCTGCGGCGCTGATCGCCGGGACTGGCCTCGCTTCGGGCCAGTCCGCCCCGGCACCGGCCCTGACCTATGCCTTCTCGGCACGGGTCGAGGTCGCGGCCCCGATCGAACAGGGCGAGATCGACGGCGGGCGCAAGCGCTTCATCCCGATCACCCGTGGCAAGGTCACCGGCCCGCGCCTGACCGGCGAGGTTCTGGCCGGCGGCGGCGACTGGCAGACCATCCTTCCCGGCGGGGTGACCCGCGTCGAGGCACGCTATTTCCTGAAGGCCGCCGACGGCACGGTGATCGGCGTCCACAATGTCGGCGTCCGCATCGCGAGTCCTCAGGTTACCGAGCAACTGGCGCGCGGCGAGAAGGTCGACCCCGCCGCCTATTACTTCCGGGCAACGCCCATCTTCGATCCGCCGCCGGGCGCGCACGCCTGGCTGCGGACCAGAACCTTCGTCGGTCGCGGCATCCGCATGCCCGATCATGTGATCATCGATTTCTACATCGTGGAATGAGCGCGGCACGCGCAGAACGAGGACTGAGACTATGACCGAGACTTCGAGCAACGGCGTCGTCGCCTACGACGTCGAGAACGGCATCGCATGGGTGCGCTTCAACCGCCCCGACAAGCGCAACGCGATGAGCCCGACGCTCAACCGCGACATGATGGAGGTGCTCGACCTTCTCGAATATCGCGACGATGTCGGCGTGCTCGTCCTGTCGGGCGAAGGCCCGGCGTGGACCGCGGGCATGGACCTCAAGGAGTATTTCCGCGAGACCGAGGCTGAGGGGCTTGCCGGCACGCGCAAGGCACAGCGCGAAAGCTATGGCTGGTGGCGCCGCCTGCGCTGGTACCAGAAGCCGACGATCGCGATGGTCAACGGCTGGTGCTTTGGCGGCGGCTACGGCCCGCTCTTCTCGTGCGACCTCGCTTTTGCTGCGGAAGAAGCCAAGTTCGGCCTGTCCGAGATCAACTGGGGCATCCTGCCGGGCGGCGGCGCGACCAAGGTGGCGCAGGAGTTGATGCCTTTCCGCAAGGCGATGTACCACGCGATGATGGGCGAGAATATCGACGGCAAGACCGCGGTCGAGTGGGGACTGGTGAACGAGGCGCTGCCGCTTGCGCAGCTCAAGGATCGCGTCACCGAGGTCGCCAACGTGCTGCTCGCCAAGAACCCGGTGGCGCTCAAGGCCACCAAGGACGCGATGAAGCGGGTCGGCGTGATGAGCTATGACGACGCCGAGGACTATCTGGTCCGCGCGCAGGAAGCCGCCAACAGCTACGATAATGCCGGACGCAAGGAAGGCATCCGCCAGTTCATCGACGAGAAGAGCTACAAGCCGGGCCTTGGCGCCTACGACAAGGATCGCGTGAAGGCGTGATCACCTGAGCGGGGCGCACTCGCGCCCCGTTGACTGCGAGCGAAGCCGGAAGGTCCCCCTCCCTTCGGCCCCCGGCTTCGCGCGCTTGCCTGCCCCAGCCTGACGGACGACAAGCCATGCCCGACCTCTCCCGCCTTCTCACCCCGCGTTCGGTCGTGATCGTCGGCGCTTCGCCGACTCCCGGCGCGCTCGGCAATTCGGTGCTGCGCAATCTCGAGCGGCATGGCTATGCCGGCGACATCCATCTGATCAATCCCAAGCGGGACGAGATTGACGGGCGTAAATGCCTGAACGCGATCGATCAGCTTCCGCACGGGGTTGATGCCGCGGTGCTGGCGATCCCCGGCGCGTCGGTGTTGCCCGCGGTGCAGGCACTCGCCGCGCGCGGCGTCGGCGCGGCGATCATCTTCTCGGCCGGGTTCGCCGAGGGTGGTGAGGAAGGGCTGGCCGCGCAGGCCGAGGTCGCACGCATCGCCGCAGAGCATGGCATGGTCGTGGAAGGCCCGAACTGCCTCGGCATGGTCAATTATGCCGCGGGCGTGCCGCTCACCTTCGTCGAGGCGCCGGTGCTCGACCTTACGGACAAGCCAGCAGTCGGCATCGTCAGCCAGTCGGGCGCGATGGCGGTCGTGCTGGGCACCACGCTGATGGCCAAGGGGCTTGGC
>Ga0247823_10001269_pt1 | contig 21042 bp, 25 predicted proteins | sample 13C_PalmiticAcid_2_FD_192426 | JGI IMG/M metagenome (GOLD analysis project Ga0247823, IMG submission 192426) | Soil microbial communities from agricultural site in Penn Yan, New York, United States - 13C_PalmiticAcid_Day30 | ecosystem: Environmental > Terrestrial > Soil > Agricultural land... | reverse complement strand
CAGACCGTTCCCATGGCCCGTTACGTGGCAATGAACTTCAACAATCTGGTGTTCCCGTTCAAACGTTACCAGATGCAGCGCGTCTGGCGTGGCGAGCGCCCGCAGATGGGCCGCATGCGCGAATTTTACCAATGCGACATCGACGTGATCAATGTCGATAATTTGCCGATCTCTTTTGACGCTGAAGTTGCCAGCATGATGTATGAGGTGCTGGAGTCATTGAATATCGGTAAAGTGCAGCTGAGGATTTCCAACAGAAAAATCCTTACAGGAATTATCAATTATCAATTAAAAATTACAGACCCAGAAGAAATCACTCAGATATTTAGAGTTGTAGATAAACTAGAAAAAGTGGGTATGGATGAGTTTTTCAGAAACCTTCACAATACTATCATTAGTTTGAAGCCCAATTGCCCCAAACAAAAAATAGAAAATCTTGTGGAAGTTTTAGGCATAGCCAAAGCTCTTAAAGGCAAAAGCATTAAATATCAACTTGAAGGAATTGATGGGCTCATCGAGAAATATAAAGATGAAAACCCAGATAACCTATCCATAAAAGGCTTTATGGAGCTTAGAGAAGTTTTAAGTGGGTTATCTCATTTACCTGAGCACGCTGTAGTCGCTGACCTCTCCATCGTCCGTGGTCTCGATTATTACACGGGCACGGTCTATGAAACGCAGCTTCTGGATGTTCCGGAGTTTACAGGCTCGGTTTGCTCTGGTGGTCGTTATGACGATCTGGCGGGCAGCTATATCAACAAGCATCTGCCGGGCGTTGGTATTTCACTCGGCTTCTCGCGCCTGTTTGATGTGATCAAGCAGAAACGCCCTGACCTGATGGGATTGGATGATAAATCCCCCAAGGGGCCCGCACATGTCATGATGATGGTGCCTGAGAATGAAGCTGATCGCCCCCTCGCCTATGATGCTGCTCGTACACTCCGCAAAAACGGCGTGAATGTCGAAATGTACCATGCACCCAAGAAATTCGGCGACCAGCTGAAATACGCCAGCAAGAAGAATATCCCTTATGTCTGGGTCATTCGCGATGGCCAGCATGAGGTCAAAGATATGAATGCCCAAACACAAACGCAGGCTGATCCGAAAACATGGACTCCGCCGGCAAGGAAGGCTCTCGATGAAGTGGCTTAAATTCGTATTACCTCTGGTATTTCTGGCGACGCCTGTTGCGGCGGCACCGTACACCTATTCGCCAGAGGGATGCGATTTTACCATCACCTTCCCGAGTGAGCCTTTCGTCGGCCGCAAATGCAACCCGGAAAATCCTGAGGAATGCCACGAAGTCGTGAGCTTCACCAAAGTGTTCGATGTCACCGCATCACTGAATATCAATGTGGTGTGCAATCCCTCCAGCGCCAGCATGTATGACCGCTACAGTGGTGATGTCATGAAAACCACACTGATCGCTATGGCGGGTCGTGGCAAGCTGGAACAATCTGAATCCGGCTATAATGATTTCAAAGACGCCAAGATGGCCTTTATTCTGGGCTACGGCAAAAAAGGCGATCAGGACCTGATCTATAACGGTCAGTTGTGGATCAGCCAAAAATCCATCTTCAGCCTTGAGGCCGATATCGTCGGTGACTATGTCGATGGTGCGGACGCCATGTTCGCCGAGATCCTGCAAAGCGTGCGGTTTAAGGGTAATCTGACCCCTGCGGCAGCACCTGAAGCAACGCCTGCCAAAGCCGACGAAAAGGCAGAGGATAAGGCTGATAAAGCCGAAGAAACCCCAGAAAAATCTGAAGAAAAGAAGCCCGCCGAATAATCTTGGCACGCCCAAAAATCCTATGCTAACGTCCCTGTAATTATAAAATATATATGCAGGGAGCATAACCATGAGTCTAAGCAGCCTTTGGGCCAAGATTCCCCAACCTGTCAAAACAACAATTTTCAGTGTCCTGACCGGCGGTGCTGTGTTTGGAACTTCGCAATATGTTTCTAACAAACCCGAAGTGACCGTCGCCATCAGTGCCGGACGCCAGCAACTGATTGATACCGGTCATGTTGATCGCAAAGTTCTGAAGCAAGCTGTCAACAAAGCCATTGAAGACGTATTCAACGCGCAGGGTTTTTGCAAAGACCCCGTGGTTGCCGAGAAAGATATTTCCGAGACAGTGTCTATGGCGCGCCAATGCAGTGATGCCGCCCCTGCACCGAAACCGTGATGAATACCGACGATGGACAAAAAGCCCCTTAAAGAAACCTTCGCTTACGAAGCCACCCATATCATGACGGTGGAACAAATCGCCCAGATGCTGGAAATGCCCACGTCATTCCCTGTGCTGCTGCGTGCCTATATGCCCGCAGAAATTCGTGTGGCGAATTCAGTCGATGCCGAGTTTGCCGATCGCACAAAAGAGATTTTGAAATTTGTTCCGGATGGTATTTTGAATCTGGAAGATGGGCGTGAATTACCCGTCCGTGATTTCTGGCTACAAATCGAAATCGATAAATGCAAACACAATCCGGTCACGGCCCTTAAGTTCATGGACATGGGCAATGGTCGTTACGACGTGGCGCAAGCTTTCCTGACCACCATGCTGGAAAGCGACAAACTGGGACAGGATTTATATTACCGCCCTACATTGGGAAATCACATTATCGAACAGGTTGAGGCGCTGGCACACACTGTGGTGGGTAAGCCGCTGAAGCCTGAAACATTAAAATTATAATATACGGGGACGTTTAAAAGCATGAACACGGGAAGAATAAAGGCGGGCGTCATTGTGCCCATAGCCTGCGCCACGGGTGTGGCCTTGGCGGGTATTGCCGCCGTTGCCTTTGGCGCTGACGCTGACAAGAAACGTGAGGCCGCCAATGCAGCGCCCACACCTTGCGATGTACGTCCGGGTTCTAAAGATAACCCCTGCCCGCCGAAGCCCTGATACGCCATCATGTCAGTTTCACATGGACAGATAGAGCAAGAATGGGCGCTGATCCGACGCAGCAAGCTGGCGGCGCATTGCGATATCGACGCCTGCTTTGAAGGCCCCGGCATTGTGGGCACCCTTTACGCACAAAATAAAGACAAGATCATTGAGAACATCAAGGAACGTAATCACAAGGGTCTGCTGCCTGCACGTCGCATTGAGACCGATAAGACTTACACGCAAACACGCGACCTGATGGCCAAGCTCTACCCCCATTCCCTGCAAGATGAAATGCGACGCCTGAGTGATCAGGAATGGGTGATGGCGGCCACAGGTATTTATCTTGATCTCAAGGACCGCAGTGACGAAGTACGCCCGCAATATCTGAACCTGTTTTATCTGGGTGATTTTCTCGATGGGCTGGAGGCCAGCATTCACCTCTCGCGGGCCCTGCATAAATCCGTTCAGCTTGGTAATGGTGACGCCACCTTAGCCACCCTCAAGAAACTCCGCGCCCTGCCTGACTACAGCGATCATTTCCCCAACCACCCGCCATCACAGGGTGGAAAGCGGGAAAAAGCCCCGGAAGCCCGGGGTAATACGGCGATTCCCGGCGGGTTACAGCCCCTCGGGATTTGAGCTTTCCCGGAAACTTGCGCTTGTTTTCATAATCATGTTATATGCGATCATTACCAAGGATGATCGATATGCGCTCACTGTTTCAAACCATTGCCGCCCCTATTCAAGCCCGCATGGAATTGCATGAGAAAATCATGACAGGGTTTGACTACGTTAACCGCGCACGCATTGTGACGCTGCTTGATTTCGAAGATTGCTTCAGCATAGGTGATAAAGCAGTTGTAGACACTAATGATCATGTTTTCTCAGGCCGTTCGCAAAGAAGCGCCTACGGCCTTATGGGCGAAGCATACGCAGAAGCTAAATATGACATTCTCGACCATCTCAGTAGTTATGGCGGTGCCAAGCTGATTGGTGAATTTCATCTGCCATCAGGCCTTGCAAACACACATACGCGTGATGTGATGCAGAAATACGGCCAAACCAGAGAGGCGCATCTGACCTCGTATTATCTAGGTGATTTGCTCGATATCACTGATAAATACATTACGTTCAAAAACATCATTAATCGTGCTGTTGTATTCGGTAGCGGTCAGCATGTTCTCGATATCGTGAAGCGTCTACAGGCTTTGCCCGACTACAGCCACCACTTCCCTAACCGGACACCCCCGCCCGATAACGGCAATACCAAAAGAAAAACGGAAAAAAGCCCCGGCTGGTCACCTATCGGTGCGCCACGCCCTGTGGGTTTCTAATTCCGCCCCAGCTGTGCATAGGGTTTTAGCAGTACGTACGTCATTAGAGCGGCCAGCAATGTTGCCGCCATTGAAAGCCAGCTGATCAATTCCATGGATGTTACGAATGCACTCTGCGCCGCGATCGCCAGTTGCGGCCCCTGATCTGCGGGCAAATGCTGTGCAAGATCGAGGGCGCTTGCCAACGTGTCATATGCTGTGGCGGGTGTCCCTTCAGGAACGCTTTCCTGCATCAGCTTTTTATAGAACACCATGACAACACTACCCAGTACGGCAATGCCGAACGCTCCGCCGAATTCAAAACTGGTTTCCGATATAGCGGATGCCGCGCCCGCGCGTTCCGGTGGCGCAATGCTTAGCACCATATCCGTGGTTAGAATGCCAATGGGTGACACAGCAAAGCAGAACAATGTCAGAATGGCCACGAATACGCCGACATGCGGGAATGACCCCAGATGTGCCAGCAGATAAAAGGAAATCGCCGCCAGAATAAAACTGCCCACCATGATATAAATGCGGGAAATATGGCGCACCAGTATCGGCGCCACCATGGAACCGATAATAAATGAAACACTGGTCGGTAACATCCATAGCCCGGCCTTCAACGGGCTTAATCCCAGAACCAGCTGCATATACTGCGCGCTCATCAGGAAATATCCGAACACCATAAACAAACCAATGATGTTGATGCACAATGCCGCCGTGAACCCCGGCTGCTTGAACAGTGCTACATCAACCAACGGATATGCCAGCTTGCGCTGACGCTTCACAAACGCTACGCCCATCATAATCCCAAACAGAATGATCAGCGCGTAATCCAATCCCCACCCCATCTCAGCCATTTTCTTGGCACCGTAGATAATGGACAGCACCGCACTGATCGACATCACGACGCTGGCAATCTCGAGACGTCCAGCGTTCTCGTCTTTGGATTCCGGCAATAATATCGGCCCCAGTACCAGCAACAACACCATGACCGGAACCGCCATCAAGAATACTGAACCCCACCAGAAATGTTCCAGCATCATGCCCCCGATCACGGGTCCTAATGCGCTGCCGCCCGAAAAACAGGCAACCCAAACACCAATCGCGAATGTGCGTTGCTGTTCATCATGAAACATGTTGCGGATCAGCGAGAGTGTTGATGGTGCCAATGTCGCCCCCGCCACACCCAGCAGCGCACGCGCAGCAATCAACATTTCAGCCGTGGGAGAGAATGCCGCCAACAGTGATGCCGCACCGAACGCAACGGCACCACACATCAGTAATTTGCGCCGACCGATACGGTCACCCAGCGTTCCCATGGTGATCAGCAGACCCGCAATCAGGAACCCGTAGATATCGGTAATCCAGAGCAGTTGTGACGCACTGGGTTTCAGGTCCGCTGTCAAATGCGGCACCGCCAGCAGCAAAACCGTCAGGTCCATGGAGTACAAAAGACAGGGCAGCGCCAGTACAGCCAACCCGATCCATTCCTTGCGTGTGGCTTTTGGTCCGACGGTCGTATTCATGAAAATCAGTCCCCCGCAAGCTTGCGGATTTTTTCCACCATGGCGAAAAAGCCATTCCGGCGGTTCGGTGACAGGTGCTGGTGCAGGCCCAGACGCTCGAAGGCGGTTTCAATATCGTAGGTACGAATATATTCCACCGGCTTGTCCTGGTAAGCCACATACAAAAGATAAACCAGCCCCCGCACGATCTGTGCATCGCTGTCAGCCATGAAATGAAACACATCGTTTTGAATTGATGCAACCAACCAAACCTTGGAAGTACAACCCCTTACAAGGTGTTCTTCAACTTTCAGACCTTCGTCCATAGGCGGTAAGCGGCCACCCAGATCAATCAGGTAGCGATAACGATCTTCCCAGTCACTAAACAGGGAAAAGCTTTCTGCCAGTTCTTCGAGTGTCTTGTCGGTCATAATTCGAAACAGAGCGACCTTATTCTTCACGGTTCATTAAATGTTGCACGGCATTGATTATAGTATCGGCGAAATATAGGCAACGGGGGTTTAAAAAACGTAATACCGATACAATTTCAATGAAATTAGGGGCTTGCGCGGATTCTCCGCTATTCGTAAATTAGAAGTAAGAGATTCGTAATTCCCTCCCGCCCCGCTTACTTGGGGCACACTTCAAGGCCATTAAAGACAGGACGCCTCAGGATGAGTACAAAAACAGGTTCCAGCGAGACAAAGAATACCCTTTACTGCTCCTTCTGCGGCAAGAGCCAGCACGAAGTACGGAAGCTGATTGCCGGCCCGAATGTGTTCATCTGCAATGAATGCGTTGAGCTCTGCATGGATATCATCCGTGAAGAAGACAAGACACAACTGGTCAGCCGTGGCGAAGGCCATGTTCCTGCACCAAGCGAAATCAAAGCTGTTCTTGACGAATACGTGATCGGCCAACAGAAAGCCAAGCGCGTTCTGTCTGTTGCGGTTCACAACCACTACAAGCGTATTGAGAACGGCGGCAAAGGTAACGACGTTGAACTCGCGAAGTCCAACATCCTGCTGGTTGGTCCTACAGGTTCCGGTAAGACACTCCTCGCACAGACCCTCGCCCGTATCCTTGACGTTCCTTTCACAATGTCCGATGCGACAACACTGACCGAAGCCGGTTACGTGGGTGAAGACGTTGAAAACATCATCCTGAAACTGCTGCAAGCATCTGACTACAACGTCGAGCGTGCACAGCGCGGCATCGTATACATCGACGAGATCGACAAGATCTCTCGTAAAGGCGACAATCCATCCATAACACGTGACGTATCCGGTGAAGGCGTTCAGCAGGCTCTGTTGAAACTGATGGAAGGCACAGTCGCTTCCGTTCCACCACAAGGCGGTCGCAAACACCCACAGCAAGAATTCCTGCAAGTGGATACATCCAACATCCTCTTCATCTGCGGTGGCGCGTTCGCAGGCATTGAGAAAATCATTTCCATGCGCGGCAAAGGTACCTCTATCGGTTTCGGTGCCGAAGTACGGGGCCCGGATGAGCGTCGTGCCGGTGAACTGCTGCGCGAACTGGAAACAGATGACTTGCTGAAATTCGGCTTGATCCCCGAATTCGTGGGACGTCTGCCCGTGGTGGCAACACTCGAAGATCTGGACGAAGGCGCCCTCATCAACATTCTGACAGAGCCAAAGAACGCGCTGGTCAAGCAATACCAACGTCTGTTCGACATGGAAAACGTCAAACTGACATTCGACCAAGGTGCCCTGACAGAGATCGCGAAGAAAGCCATCGTACGTAACACAGGTGCTCGTGGTCTTCGTTCTATTCTCGAAGGCATGCTGCTCGATACAATGTACGAACTGCCGGACAAAGAGGACCTTGAAGAGGTACTCGTGAACGCCGAAACCGTTAAGGACGGCAAGCCTCCTGTTTACGTCTATGCTGACAAGAAGAAGAAAAAAGCTTCTGCCGGTAAAGACACCGAAAAAGAGGTTGAGGCCGGTTAATCCCCGCCCGGGAGAAAGAACCTATGGAACTCTCTGTCGTCATTCCCTGCTATAACGAAGAGGAAAGCATCAGAGAGTTGCATAAGCGCATCACAGGCGTTTGTGAAACAGCCCCTGTATCTTCTTATGAAATCATTTTGGTGAATGATGGCTCACGCGATCAGACCCCCGAAATCATGCGCGAACTGGTTAAGACCGATAAGCACCTCGTAATTGTCGATCTTTCCCGCAACCATGGTCACCAGCTAGCCCTGACTGCGGGATTATTTCAGGCCAAGGGCGATCATGTTTTGGTGCTAGATGCCGACCTGCAAGACCCGCCTGAATTACTGTTGCCGATGCTGGAGCGTGCCAAGGCTGGTGTTGATGTTGTCTATGGTAAGCGCGACCAGCGTGATGGCGAGACGCCGTTCAAAAAACTTTCAGCGAGCATGTTTTATCGCCTGCTCTCTTATCTTTCAGACACAGAAATTCCGCGTGATGTCGGCGATTTCCGCCTGATGAGCAAGCGTGTAGTCGAACAATTCAAAGATATGCCGGAACAACACCGCTTCGTGCGTGGCATGATCGCGTGGATTGGATTCAAGCAAGAAGCGTTTTCTTATCAGCGCGCACCACGTTTCGCCGGAGAGACAAAATATCCATTCCATAAATTGCTCGCCTTCGCTTTCGATGCAATCAGCAGCTTCTCGATTAAACCACTACGTGTCAGCCTGCTGTTTGCATTGTTCGGGGTCGCGCTTGCGGGTCTGCTGGCGCTTTATGCCATTTATGCACACTTCACAAACAGCACCATGACAGCGGGCTGGGCATCACTGGCCACTATCATCACCTTCTTTGCGTCGCTGCAGCTGATCTGTATTGGTGTTATCGGCGAATATATCGGCCGCACCTATATGCAGGTTAAAAAACGCCCCCTCTTTGTTATCCGGGAAGTTATCCGGGGTTCGGCGTAGGTCCGGGCATGGATCATGACGTCTATCGCAGAATGGCCGAGATTCAGGACCGCCACTGGTGGTACGAAGCACGCCGCCAGATCATTGCGCGTCTGATCAAATCACTGAAGCTCCACCAAGACGCCAAAATACTCGAGGCCGGATGCGGTCCCGGTGCCAATCTCAAAATGCTCTCACGCTTTGGTGATGTTTGGGGATTTGAACCGGATGAATTCGCCATCAATCACTGCCGCGTTTATTCCGGCGTGCCTGTGGTACGTCTGGAAAAGGGCTTTCTGCCCGCACCAATTCCTTTCTCTGGTCCATTTGATTTGATCGGGGCGTTTGATGTCATCGAACATGTGCAACAAGATGCCGACAGCTTGAAAGCGCTTTATGAGATTACAAAGCCCGGCGGTTATGCCCTATTTACCGTTCCCGCCTTCCCGTTCCTGTGGTCGCAGCATGATGTGGTCAATCATCATCACCGTCGCTATGTCCTCCCGCAGTTCAAAAAGCTGCTGACCGACGCGGGTTATAACGTCACCTACATTTCGTATTACAACACGTTGCTGTTCCCTCTGGTGCTCGGCGTACGCATGCTGAAAAAGGCACTGAAGATAAAGGACCGCCCTGACGAAGCCATGCCGGATTCGGCCATGAACATTATTCTGCGTCTGATTTTTGCCAGCGAACGTTTCGTGCTCGGCAAGTTACGACTACCCTTTGGTGTTTCGATTATCGCTGTCTGCCAGCGCCCGAGGGCATAATGGTCAACATCATCCGGCAGTTTATTGTTTTCTGCGGTGTGGGCGCGGTGAATACGGCCCTGTCATTGCTGATCATTCTATTCTTATCTGAAATGCTGCATGTGCATTATGTGATTGCTAATATCATTGGTTATGCAGCGGGTCTGACCTCGGGTTTCCTGATGCACAAGAACATTACATTCCGTACTCAACACAGCGAATCTGCGTTTAAGAAACAATTTTCATCATTCTTGATTGTTTTTGGCGTCGGATACACTGCGCAGCTTCTATTATTGATGATGCTGGTTGAACACTTGCATCTGCCAAATATGCCATCACAAATCATCGCCTGGGGCCTTTATGTCATCGTCAGCTTTGCAGGCAATAAGTATTTTACCTTTTACGGAGGGAAGCCATGAAAAGAATTGTAGTCACAGGTGGTGCTGGATTTATCGGCTCACACATCGTCGAGATGCTGTTGGCGCGTTATCCACAAGCGCATATCGTTATCCTCGATAAGATGACCTATGCCACCAATATTCGCAGCATCCTGCATCTGGCATCTGATCCGCGCGTTACACTCATCGTTGGTGATGTTTGTGAAATGTGGACATGTCAGAAAGCGGTTAAAGACGCCGATCTGGTCATCCATGCCGCCGCTGAAAGCCATGTCGATAATTCCTTCGGCAATTCCCTTGAATTCACCCGTTCCAACACGCTCGGTACGCACACATTGCTTGAGGCCTGCCGCGTATCCAATGTGCCGCGCATTATTCATGTCAGCACCGATGAAGTATATGGCCAGATTATCAAGGGCAAAGCTGATGAGGAATATCCGCTGAAACCAACGAACCCCTATTCTGCATCAAAAGCCGCCGCTGAAATGGTTGTGCAGGGTTATCTGCAATCATTCAAAATTCCAGCGCTAATCCTGCGTGCGAACAACATTTTTGGTATTCGCCAGTTCCCGGAAAAGATTATTCCGAAGTTTCTGATCACGCTGATGAAGGGTGAAAAACTGACCCTGCACGGTACCGGCAAAAATACCCGCCATTATCTGTGCGCTTATGACCTCGTGAATGCCTTGCAAATCCTGATCGAGAAAGGCCAGATTGGCGAGACCTATAACATCGGTACGGTTGAGGAATACGAGAACATTGAAATGGCGCAGATGATCTGCGGTCTGTTCGGTTTAAACCCCAAAGATAACATTACCTATGTGACGGATCGTCCCTTTAACGATGCGCGTTATGCTGTGGACTGGAAGAAGATATCCAAACTGGGCTGGAAGCCGCAGCATAACCTTAAGACCGAACTGCCCGTGATGGCGCATTGGTATGCCGATCATTATGATCTGTATGAAACCTCCCCGATGATCCGCCGCCCGCTTAAGAACGCCGCATGACCATCGTTGTCGTTGGCAAAAACAGCATGATGGGACGGGAAATGCAAAAGCATTATTCCGAGCCTGACTGGCTTTTCCTGTCACATGACGAAGCATTCGCCGATACGGCATGGGGAAAAAAAGCCCGGTGCGTTATCAATTTTGCGCTATCGCCAGCCATGCGCACGGCTGAATATAATCCTGCCGAAGATATAGATTTGCGACTGGCACAGACTATCCCGGCAGATACGCATTACATCATGATGAGTTCACGCACAGTTTACGGGCCTGCCCCGGCCGATGGCTGCCTTAAAGAGGAACATAAACCAAACCCGCAAACCATTTATGCCCGTAACAAGCTGGAAACTGAAAGCCGTTTGCAAGATATGCACGGCGATCATCTGACTATTCTGAGAGGTGCCAATGTTTTCGGTTATGAGTTTGGCCGCCGAAGCTTTCTTGGCATGGCACTTGGTAATCTTAAAGCCAAGAACGAAATCATTTTTGATATGAACCCCTTGGTGAAACGCGATTTTATATCAGCACAAAACGTATCCCGTGCCCTGGGCATCATGTCTACAAAGCCCCAGAATGGCATTTTTAATCTTGGCTGCGGTTACGGTACAGCCTGCGGCGAGGTTGCCGCATGGATTATCGAAGGTTACGGGCAAGGCAGCGTATCATCCACCAGTGATGAGATGCGTGATGCCTTCTACCTTGATATGAGTAAGGCAGAAGCCGCTTTTAACCTACCCGCTATTACGCCCGATACATTGAAAGCTGAATGCGTTGCCTGCGGCCAGCAATTAAGGAGCCAGACATGAGAAATCCTTTCTACATAAACCTGCCGTACGACAAAATCCGCATGGTGTGTTTCGGGTTCTGGATTGTCTGCGCCTACGCCATCTATACATGGATTACCTTACAGGCCCCTGTAAACATCACAGCCGATACGTTATGGCTGTGCGAGGCTGCAGAACGACTGCTTGCTGGCGAAAAAATGTCGCAATCTTACTACGACCCCAACCCGCCGCTCAGTGTCCTGCTTTATGTGCCGCCTGTATTGATTGCCAAAGCAGGTCTGCTATCACTCCATTACGCCATCTTCTGGTACACATTGGCATTCCTCGCAGGGGCTGTCGCCGCCACATACAGGATCATGAAATCCATCCCCGATATGGATGAAACGACCATTTATGCCGTATTGATGGCATTGATTGTTGGCAATACGGTGATGACCTCTATGGCCTTTACCGAGCGTGATCAAATTATCGGCATGTGGCTGCTACCCTTTATGCTGGCACAGATTGCTATCACCAAAGGCTGGCCCGTACCGCCCGTCATCAAACACATCACATTATTATTGGGTGCGGTCCTGATTCTGATAAAGCCACATCACGGCCTGATACCCACCGCGATTATCCTGCACCGTTTCTTTACGCAACGCCGTTTGTCGTTCTGGAAGGATGCTGATTTTCTGTATCTTGCTGGGGCGGTTCTGGCCTACGCCGCGATCATTGCGATCTTCTTTCAAGACTTTGTGCAGATTATCCTGCCGGATATTCTGACGCTTTACAGTGCCAGCAATGTTAAGTTCGTACTGGTGAAATCAGCCTATTACGGAATGCTTTGTGTTGCTGCACTGCTGGTTGCTGTTGTCGTTGGCCGCACATCGTGGCTGGTTTATTTCCTGTTATGGGCGGCGCTATTTAGTATTATACCGTTTTTGGTACAGATGCGCGGCTATCATTATCATATCCTCCCCGCACTCGCGTTGTTCTGGTGCGGCGCTGCGGTTTTGGGTAAGGAATTCTTCCAACGTTTTATGCCTTCGGCGCTTGCTCTGTTGCTGGTAACGAGTGCGATGACCATACTGGCGTTCATGGCCACGCCGTCACGTTTGTTCGCACCGACATACGAGCAATATAAAACATTGCCCCTCGCAGAAGAACTCAAGGACTGTGAAGCGCCCTGCCCTGTTTTTGTTCTCAATGATCATATTGAGATAACACATCAGACAGCGCTCTACAGTGATATCCCGTGGGCGTCACGCTTTGCGTCGTTCTGGTTTGTGCCCGGCGTTTTCTACCTCGAAGAAAGAAACCCGGAAGAATTCGAACGCCTGCGTCACAAGTACGCTTTGATGGTGGCCGAGGATCTTGAGCGTTATAAGCCCAAGCGCGTATTGCTGGGCGAATTCAAAATTCGTGATGATGTGACGTTCACCTTCATGAAGCTTTTCCGTGATGAAAAGGAATTCAAGCAGGCCTGGAGCCATTACCGCCACACAGGCGAGTTTACGATGAACCAGGGTCGTTATTTCCCTCGCAGCAAGCAATTCAGGGACCATAAAATGACCTATCAGGTTTTTGAGCGTGTGAAAGACTGATCATTTACCGTAATTGCCTGATTTCCGTTAATACTGCGTTATATTTCCAATATTAGAATTGAAGCTTTCCTGCCCTGATTTATCATATCAGGCAGATGATTTTCTCAGGAGACAACCCGCATGACCGCCGACGCCAAGATCCTTCCCGAACCGAACAAAAAATACCGCCTGATCACGCGCAGTGATATGGATGGTCTGGTATGCGGGATCATCCTGAAAGAACTGGACCTGATAGATGAGGTTGCGTTTGCACACCCCAAAGATATGCAAGATGGCAAGATTGCCGTCAGCGCCAATGACATCAGCACCAACCTGCCCTATGTCGAAGGCATTTATATGTGTTTCGACCACCACGCCAGTGAGTCAGAGCGTGTGGGTGGTCTGAAAGACAATCACATTATTGATACATCAGCCCCCTCTGCCGCGCGCGTTGTTTATGATTATTTCGGTGGCAAATCAAATCCGAAGCTCGCGAAGATCGGTGACGACATGATGGCAGCCGTGGACAAGGCCGACTCCGCCGGTTTCACCCGCGAAGATATTCTCGACCCGCAAGGCTGGGAACTATTGAGCTTCCTTATGGATGCGCGCACAGGCCTGGGTCGTTTCCGCGATTTCGGTATTTCAAATTTCCAGCTGATGATGAAGCTGATTGATTACTGCCGCGAATGCCATTCGATCGAGGAAATCCTTGAAATTCCCGACGTGAAAGAACGCGTAGAGCTTTATAACGAGCAAGCTGTGAAAGCCCGCCAGCAGATTGAGCGTTGCGCCAAAGTGCGGGGCAATCTGGTTGTTCTAGATCTGCGTAATGAAGATCAGATCTGGGCTGCCAACCGGTTTGTGATTTATGCCCTGTTCCCTCACTGCAATATTTCTATTCATGCGATGTGGGGCAAAGGCCAACAGAACACAGTATTCGCCACAGGCAAATCGATTCTGAACCGTACCAGCAATACCAATGTCGGCAATCTGATGCTGAAATATGGTGGCGGCGGTCACAATGCCGCAGGCACATGCCAGATCGATAACGATAAGGCTGATGCTGTTCTGGAAGAGCTGATCGCACAGATCAATAAGGACGGTTAATGCCTTCCCCACGTCCTGTAATTGTTTGGTTCCGGCAGGATTTACGCCTGTCCGACAATCCCGCATTGTCGGCGGCTGTTAAATCCGGCGCGCCAATCATTCCCGTTTACATTCTGGATGATGATAATGCCGGTCCATGGAAAATGGGCGGTGCCAGTCGTTGGTGGTTACACCACTCTCTCAACACGCTCAATGAAAGCCTGTCCGGCAACCTTGTGTGCTTTAAGGGTGATGCCGCCAAAATCATTTCCGATCTGGTTAAATCAACCAAAGCGCAGGGTGTATACTGGAACCGTTGCTATGAGCCATGGCGCATGAAGCGTGACGCCATGATCAAAGAAGAACTGGAGGGCCATGAAGTCGAAGCCCACAGCTATAATGGCTCCCTGCTATTCGAACCATGGACCATCAAGAAAGATGACGGCACACCGTACAGAGTCTTTACGCCGTACTTCCGTCGTGGCTGCATGAATGCATCACAGCCCCCCGCGCCTTTACCCGCACCACGTAAGATTGAATACGCCGACAAGCCTGCCAAGGCACTGATGATTGATGCGCTGAAACTCTTACCCGCTAAACCGCAACCACGCTGGGACAAAAAGATGGAACAGCATTGGACCATCGGTGAAAAAGGCGCGAAGAAACAGCTGGCGCATTTCCTTGATGTGGGTCTTAAAGGGTACAAGGAAGGCCGTAACTATCCTTCTCAAGATCATGTCTCCCGCATGTCGCCTTACCTTCATTTCGGCGAGATATCGCCGCGTACCGTCTGGCACACGATACAAGAGCACATGATCGCCAGCCATGCTGAAATTGACGGCGACAATTATATGAGCGAACTAGGCTGGCGTGAATTTTCCTACAGCTTGCTGTTCTATAATCATGATCTACCCTCCCAACCCCTACAGGCGCGTTTTCAAGCATTCCCTTGGGCGAAGAATGACAAGCATCTTTTAGCTTGGCAAACCGGTATGACAGGTTATCCGATTGTGGATGCGGGCATGCGTGAACTTTGGGAAACCGGATACATGCACAACCGCGTGCGCATGATCGTGGGATCGTTCCTTGTGAAGCATTTACTGCTGCATTGGCAACATGGCGAGGAATGGTTCTGGGATTGTCTGGTTGATGCCGACCTTGCAAACAACGCCGCCAGCTGGCAATGGATTGCCGGATGTGGTGCCGATGCCGCCCCCTATTTCCGGATTTTCAACCCGATTGGCCAAGGCGAAAAATTTGATACCAAAGGCGAATATGTACGCCGCTGGTGCCCGGAACTGGCCAAATTGCCTGATGATTTGATACATAAACCATGGGAAGCCCCGCCATTGATCCTGAAAGAGGCTGGTGTTACCCTTGGCAAGACATACCCCAAGCCGATTGTTGATCATAAGGCGGCGCGGGAGCGTGCCCTCTCTGCGTTCCAGATGACAAAATCCGCTTAAAGAGAATTCAATCATGACCACATTTCCTACACTGAAACCCGGCGACACCATCGGCATCATGGCAACATCCAGCCGGACTGATCCCGCACGCGTCGATACCGCCGTCAAAACGCTCGAGAGCATGGGTTATAAGGTCAAGGTTCATCCACAGACACATGCCACACACACACTAGAGGATGGCACCGTAACATCGTCTGCGGGATCACCCGCCGAAAAAGTTTCTGCCTTCTATGATTTATGGACTGACCCGGACGTGAAAGCCATCATGTCAGCGCGCGGCGGTAATGAGTCCGGCGATATGCTACCCCTGCTTGACTTCAAAAAACTTGCTGCGACACCAAAAATCCTGATCGGCTTTAGCGATGTGACGGCCCTGCTGCTCGCGATTAATAAACATAGCGATGTTGTTACATTTCATGGGCCCATGTTGCCTAGCCTTTCTGGTATTGATCAAGGCGACTTAACCCAATGTTTCAAGATGCTGGCGGGCCATGACAGGAATGTTTCCCTTGCTGGCGGATCATCATTGCGAACTGGTACAGCCCAGGGCACGCTGATAGGCGGTAACTTAAGCCTCGTCTGCAGCTTGCTCGGCACCCCGCATCAGCCTGATTTCAAAGATGCGATTTTATTCCTTGAAGATATCGGCGATGAAGCATCGCGCTTTAACCGCTATTTCATGCAAATGAAGCTTGCGGGCGTATTCAACCAGATCAGCGGCCTTATTATCGGAGACTTCTCAGAGATCGGTGATAACGGCAAGGTTCTATTTGCCCGCACCATCAAGGATATGATCGAACATCATACCCAAGGCACATCATTCCCGATTGTGATGGATGCCCCGTTCGGTCATCAGGATCGCTTGATCACGTTGCCTGTGGGTGCGAAAGCCACATTAAGGGCAGATCAGGCACCAGCCTTGCTGCTGTAACGTTTCTTCAAACGCCCCCAGAGCGACAATGGCTGCGGCGGATGATAAGCCGTATCAACAAAATCCTTATGCGACATGATCTGTCCTTCATTGGTGAACAGCACTTCGGCAACACCATTGATGACAACATCTCTCTCACCCTTCTTACCCGTGAAGGTCCAACGCAGATAAACGGTCTGGCCGTCCTGTCCCCATGCATGGTCCTTAATCCTGTATTTCGGACCTTGCACTTCATTAAGACGCGCCTGATAGATACGGATGACATCCTCAACACCGCGTACATCATGCAAAGGGTCTGTATAATGAACCCAAGGCACGACAAGCTTTTCGATCAGACGGACGGACCGCACCGTCATCTTTTCCAAATAGTGAATATAATCATCAAGCGGCTTTTGATACGCCAGTGCCGGATTGATCTTTGTGATCACCCTGTCCTGAGTCATCATCGTTATCCTTCTTAAACTGTTGTTCTTTGATTTTGCCAATAGTCCAGATGTAGGCCTGATCAGGCAGCAATCCGACCAGCTTGGCAAGTAAACTGAAAACCCACGGGAATGCGATTTCAAAGAAACCGCCATTTAGACCACGCACCAGATCATCCGCCGCCTGATCGACATCCATTAGCATCGGTTTTTTATAATGCTGGCTATCCATCATCGGTGTTTTGATAAAGCCCGGATTGATAATCTGCACACGAATATCGGTGCCGCGTGTCTCAACGGCCAGCGCCTCGGCGATATAAATCAACGCCGCTTTGCTGGAACCGTATGAGATAGAGCGCGGCAAGCCACGATAGCCCGCGAAGCTGCCTACTATTGCAAGATGCCCACGATTACGTGATTTGAATTTTTTCAAAACCGGTTCAAGGCAATTGGCTGTGCCGAATACGTTGATTTCATATTGCGCCTTGAGATGTGCCGCCGTGAACGTTTCGATGGTATCAGGCATCAGCACGCCCGCATTCAGGATTGCCAGATCAATCGGACCGAGTTCGCTTTCAATGCGTTCGACGATTTCATTCATATGGCCTGCATCAGTGATATCACCGGGAAAGTTGACGATACGTCCTGCGCCCGCACCAAAGGCCTCCAGATGGTGAACTAATACCTCAATTTTGTCTTCCGAACGGGCGGTGGCAGCAACGATCCAGCCGTCCTTGACCAGACGCAGGGCTGTGGCCGCCCCGATCCCGGATGAAGCCCCTGTAATCCATGCTATTTTTGCTTTTTCGTTCATATCCGTCCTCTGCTTAAACCTGATTTTAACCACATACCGAAGAAAATAGAACAATAACCATCAGTATGGAGTTTCTGCGGAATATGGGTATGAGGGGTTTGAACCATCCAGGGGTGGAAATGGTTGATCATTTGCGTGACACGGGTGCCACCGCAGATGCCATTAAAAACCTGCTCCAGAAAAGCCATAAGAACCTCCACCGTCACCTTTCAGAAATACATCCGGAATCCCGTATGCCGGGCCAGATTTTCGAGCTTCATACCCTTGAAATCGCCCTCGCCTATAACGATATTCACGATCTAGGCAGTCCGACGCAGCTACACAAGCTGGATATGGCGCACAAAGGTCGTTCCGTTAAAGGTAGCCCGCTGGCGTCCACTTTCCACAAACGTGCACGGCAGATGGCCCTGACGTCCAAGGAATGCGGGCTGGTTGCCACAGGGGTCAAAACTCGCTTCCTCTAGGACAGTTACCGTAATTAAGCTTTTGTTGAGAACGTCTTGCTATCATGTAGGCGTTAAGGAGTTCAACTGTTATGCCTCAGTTCAAACATCCCGGCATTGATATGGTTCACAACATGCGCCAGAAGGCCGGGTACACCGACGACTGGGAAGTGAACCAACCCATCGACAAGGACATCATGGACAATCTGCGCAAGTCCAAAATGTTTCTGGATTCGCAGATGCAGAAAATTCCCCCTGCACAGCTAAGCGATAAGGACATTACAGAGCTGCGTAAATTCGAAGTCGCCATTGTTTACGCGGGCATCGTTGATCCTGATAATGCATCAAGCGCCCGCCGTCTGGCCAATATTATACGTGGCCGCGATGGGATGGATCAACCTTCGGACTCTGAGCTTTACCTTAATCGCAGAAAACACGCCCAGAGCGAGCTTAAACTTGAAGGCCGCATTAGTACTGCCCTAGACTTCTGATTTCTGGATTGCATCAGCATTCTATGCGTTATATTCATGACGTGAGACTTCTCTCCCGGACATGGAATGCGTAATGACTGAAACTCCCGTTGATAAACCGATCAAAGTCTTCCTCGCCATTACCGGCGCCACCATTCTATTTTCGATCATGAACCTGTTCGTGAAACTCTCAACGGAAGATGGCATCCCCGTGCCACAGGTGATGTTCTTCCGTAACTTTATCGGCATGATCCCCGTCTTGTGGTTGATCACCCAGCGCCGCGACTGGAGCCTGTTTAAAACCCAGCGCCTTTCCGGTCACTTTGTACGCGGCTTTGTCGGATTCTTCAGCATGTGCTGTATTTTCTGGTCGTTGCATCTGCTGCCGCTCGCGAATGCTACAGCGATTCATTTTGCCTCCCCTCTGATCCTCACCACATTGGCTGTTGTGCTGCTGGATGAGAAAGTTGGCCCTCACCGCTGGACCGCCGTGCTGGTGGGTCTTGCTGCCGTTCTCTTCATGCTGCAACCTGCCGGAAACGGCGACCCATTGGGCAGTGTTGTGGCCATGTGTGCGGCTATCCTGATGGCTTTTGCCATGGTGGCTATTCGCAAGCTTAGCAATTCAGAACATTCGCTGACCATCGTGTTTTACTTCTCGCTGTTCTCCAGTCTGATGAGCGCCGCATGGATGGTCTTTGCATGGGTGACTCCTTCATGGCCGATTATGCTGTGCCTGATTGCTACGGGCCTGATTGGTGGTGTGGCACAGGTTTTCCTGACCTATGCTTATTCCAAAGCCCCGGCAGCCTATGTCAGCGCCTTTAGTTATCTGGCCATCGTGTTTGCCGCTCTGTTCGACTTTGTTATCTGGAATCAGGTGCCCGCGTGGCAAATATGGATCGGCAGCCCCATCGTGATTGCATCGGGCCTTTATATCGTTTGGCGCGAAACCAAGAAGAAATATACGCCGACGACCGTTATTGATCTTGATGGCAGCGGCCCCGAAGCCCCCACTGAGAAAGATAAGAAAGACGATTACGTAATCTAGATGGCTTTGCTTTAGGGGATTAGTTTAGCTGGCTTCGCTGTAACGGCGTCCAGTCTGGAAAACTCGCTTAACAGCCGCTTATTCGGATTAATACCCTGTGCCTTATTTTCCCATGTGAAATCCGGACGCTGTACCAAGCTATGCAACCACTGCTCCTGTGTCATATGAGGGCGGTTAGTATCAAAGAAGTTCTCTGCAAATAACTCATCTACGGTTTTGTCAGTAGAAAATATCTGCAGGCCCTGCTTCATAATGTCCCGTACATCCTGAGTTTCGAAAACCAGCTTCGTTTTATCAAAAGGCATATCCTTTGGTGAAACCATCTGACGTGAATCATGTTCAGGGCGGCCTACATGTTCAAACCCCTCTGCCGAGAAAGCAAAGACACGTATATGACGAGGTGCATTCAGGGTTTGGGATCGGTTACAAATGATCGCAAACTCATCCGTAGTTTTACCGATACCGCCATTACACATGATTTCGCTGTCATGATAAGAAAATGAAAAAGCCAGAGCTTTGGTTAGATGCGTGGCAGCAAAGAGGAATGTACCCGTATGACCGTTAACCTCGCGCTCACAGGTTGCCTTCAGAGCATTTCCCTCTGGTTGGCGATAGAGGCAATGATATAGCTCGGGAACAGGCGTTTGATCCTTACCGGCAGATGTTTGATCAAAGTGCCCTTTTATGCTCATTTTTCCCTCTGCCGGTATTAGATCACAATGCGTATTATTATGTCAAAATTGGAGTGCTGGATTTTCCCGCCGCTCCGTGGCATATAACCCCCACTAGCGTTTGAGGTTTTCCATGACTTTTGTTGTCACCGACGTCTGCATTAAATGTAAGTACACGGACTGTGTAGAGGTTTGCCCTGTAGATTGCTTCTACGAGGGGGAAAACATGCTGGTTATCCACCCAGACGAATGCATTGATTGCGGTGTCTGTGAGCCGGAATGCCCGATTGAGGCGATTGTCCCGGATATCGACGCCAAGGCCGAAGATGGCAAATGGGTCGAGATTAACCGTAAATACGCCGAGCTATGGCCGAACCTGACCCGTGCCAAGGATGCCCCTGCCGACGCGGATGACTTCAAGGATAAGAAGAACAAGTACGAAGAGTTCTTCAGCCCCCGTCCTGGTGATGGCGACTAATTTCCGAATCCAGACCGATTCTCTCCTTTCTATACGTGATGTTTCATAATCCGGAAATTTTCTCCGGTGGATAGTTT
>Ga0247823_10001268_pt1 | contig 21060 bp, 18 predicted proteins | sample 13C_PalmiticAcid_2_FD_192426 | JGI IMG/M metagenome (GOLD analysis project Ga0247823, IMG submission 192426) | Soil microbial communities from agricultural site in Penn Yan, New York, United States - 13C_PalmiticAcid_Day30 | ecosystem: Environmental > Terrestrial > Soil > Agricultural land... | reverse complement strand
CCCTCGAACCCCCCTCGCCTCCCTCATCCGCTTCCCCGGACGAGGGGCGGCCAGTGCCGGACCCATGCCGGACCCCGGACGACCCTTGTCGGGTCCTGTCCCGAACCCGACCTCTCAGGTGCCGAGACCCGCGTCGCGCAGGCCGATGCAGTCATCAGCCCGCCAGACGGCCGCCGTGAGCAGGCGGTCCAAGGTCTCGCGTGGTGGTGGTGCGTTGTGTTGACAACCTGGGACACCCTGCCCTGCTTTGCCCGTCCCAGTCGACCGGTTCTTGCCACCAGATCGACCCAGCACCACAGCATCTGCACACCCTAAATCGACAGCGGGGTGCTGTCCACACCCTTCCATCTCGCAACCCCAGCTTTTCCACACATTCGTGGATCCTGCCTCCCTGCTCAACCCCCTTCTCCACCTCTCTCAAATCCTATCGCCGCAGGATCTCCTCGTGTGGGGTGGAGGGCTTGCAAAGAAGATAAGAACCAGCCGCACACTCCTATATCTGAACACCTCCCCCCCGCCGTCTCCCCTACCAACAACTACCCGAACCACACGGGGCGCCTTCCTCAGCACACCCACCATGTTCAAGAAGGAGGACGCAGAATACTTGGACAGCCCCGGCGCCGTCGCCGACGCCGACGAGGCCCAAGGCGGGCTCGAGATTGTCGACGGCGGAATCTCCCTCGACCGAGATGCACAGCTCCAGCGTGGTCTCAAAAGTCGGCACATCCAGTTCCTGGCCCTGGGTGGCGCGTGAGTTGCCCGGAACCCTCTGTCCCAAACTGAGTCCTGGGTGCTGACACACGGCTCCGACCGACAGCATCGGAACTGGTCTTTTCGTTGGATCTGGCGGCATCCTGGCCCTCGTCGGCCCCGTGCCGCTATGGCTCGGTTATCTCTCCATGATGCTTGTCGTCTGGGTAGTGATGAACGACATTGCCGAGATGACTACGTATTTGCCAATGCGCGGCATCACGCTTCCCTACTTCACCGACAGATTCGTGGACCGGAGTCTCGCCTTCGCTTCCGGATGGAACTACTGGTATGCTTACGCGATCCTGGTCGCCGCCGAGGCGAGTGCTGGCACCATCTTGCTCGAGTACTGGGACACACCGGTCCCGTCAGCAGTCTGGATCACCATCATTCTGGTCGTATGCCTCGCCCTCAACATCATCGCCGTCGAGGTCTTTGGTGAGGCCGAGTTCTGGTTCGCCAGCATCAAGCTCATCACCATCATGGGCCTGATCATCGTCGGCATCGTCATCATGGCCGGTGGAGCCCCCGAGGGCGGTGCCGTTGGTTTTCGGTACTGGAACGACCCCGGCGCCTTCAAGGAGTACGTCGGCACGGGAGCCACGGGACGCTTCACCGCCTACTGGACAGCGTTTGTCCGCGCCGGCTTCAGCTTCATCACCTCGCCCGAACTCATCGGCCTCGCCGCCGGTGAGACTGTCGCGCCCCGCCGCAACATCCCCAAGGCCGCGCGCCGCTTCCTCGCTCGTCTCGCCATCTTCTACGGCATCAGCAGCTTGATCATCGGCGCCATTGTGCCCTCCGATGACCCCCGCCTGCTCTCGCCCGAGTCCAACGCCAACGCCAGCCCCTGGGTCATCGGCATCCAGCGCGCCGGCATCGGCGGCCTCAACCACGCCATCAACGGCGCCATCCTGACCTCGGCCTGGTCCGCCGGCAACGCCTTCCTCTACTCGGGCTCCCGCGTCCTCTACTCGATGGCCGCCACGGGCCAAGCGCCCGCCTTCCTCGCCCGCACCACCCGCCGCGGCGTTCCGTATGCGGCCGTGCTCGCCACCTGGGCCATCGCGCTGCTGGCCTACCTCAACGTGTCCGAGAACGGCGCGCGCGTGTTTGGCTGGTTCATGAACATCTCGACCATCTCGGGTTTCATCGGCTGGATCATCCTCATGGTCACCTACATGCGCTTCCGGTCGGCCATGGAGCAGCAGGGCCTGCTGGACACGCTGCCCTTCAGGACGCCCTTCCAGCCGTACGCGACGTGGATCACGCTGTTCGTCGTCAGCCTGCTCACCATCACCAACGGATTCCAGGTCTTTGTGCCCAGCCGGTGGAACTACCAGGACTTTCTCGCGGCCTACATCACGATCCCCGTCTTCTTGGCCCTCTACGCGGGGCACAAGCTCTGGCACCGGACGTCGTTTGCCAGGCCGCTGCACCAGATCGATTTGTTGACGGGCAAGAAGGAGATGGACGAGCTGTGCGCCAACGACCATGCGCCGGTGCCCAAGAACTTTCTGCAGAGGATTTGGTTCTGGATTGCATAGTTTTTGTTGTATTCTAGCGTGAGACGGTGTCGTGGGTCAGCGTTGGGCTTGAGGGAGGCTGGTTATGATACCCCGAGAGTCGTGTTACGCAGTGTGAGCCCGAGTTTAAAATAAAAATTATGACATTGTTTTGTTAATCTGCCAGCCCCAGAGGGACTTGGAGCGGAATGCGCCCTCGCCAACTTGCGCTGGGCGTGGTGCAACACTGTTGAATGTGCTCGCACTTCTCAAATTCATCCTCCGTCCAATTCACATACCTCCCCTAGCGTATACAGGACTTGTTTTGGCATTTGACACCGAAGCCAGTGTCTCCCTGCACTCCAGACGACGGCATCTGCGTCGGGGACGGGCAAAGTGTTGAAACTGTGCTGGGAAAAAGAGCAAAAGTGGAAAAAGTAATCGACCAAGCTGGGATTCGAACCCAGAACCTTTGCCAGGTTCGTAAATAAACCGGAAAGCAACGCGCTGCCATTACGCCACTCGGCCTGTTATTGGATTAATGCACTCGTGAGCGACATGTTATTGCCGGGTGGTGAGTTGGTGATGGCGGAGTTGGACGCGTCGCCAAGCTTGGATCATTTGGTGGTCTGTGCATTTGCATCGGGAAGTCGAGCCTCCCACATCATTTGGTGGTCTGTGCACAGACACCAGAAAGTGGAGCCTCCCGGCGGGCTCGGTGGGGACGAGACATCATCGTTCCACCCTAACCCTCCAACTGCCCACTCTTTGCATATCGAATCTCACATTCATCAGATGACACTTCAGCGGCTGCCAGGCTTGCTTTCTGAATCACAACAACTTCACGCTTGCTCCCTCGGCTGTCAAACCGAGGCAACGAGCCGTGCCGAGAACTGGCAGTCGCAGTCAGGCCACGTTCCAGCCGCAACATGCAGCGACGACCACTCGAGTCGACATGTGCAAGGCGGAAAGGGACCACTTTGCGGCACGACATACGAGACTCGGCGAGTCATCATTGCGGCCCAACCTGATTCGCCAAGACAGCCTCATCCGACTCGTATCTTAAAACCAGAGACAGTGACGCCGCCACTGGGCGCCTTGGCATCCCAACTTTGACGCTCTCCAACACGAAGACAGCTTCGGCCTCATACCCTCCCGTAACCCTGGCCCCACTGAGCCACCACAAGCAAATGGAATCTCTTCCGATGCCTCTGCAAGCCAGCGCAGCTGATGTCCGAGTAAGCGACGAGCCGGCATTTTGAGATGGCGAGGTTAACGCAGTCCCAGTCCATCAAGATCGTCGTCGTCGGCGCGGGGTCCGTCGGCGTCACGACGGCCTACGCCCTGCTGCTCGACGGGCTCGCCGCCGACATCGTCCTCATCGACATCGACACGAACCGCGCGCAGGGCGAGGTCATGGACCTGAGCCACGCCGCGCACTTTGCACAGGCGCGCGTGCGCGTCGGCGACTACGAGGACTGCGCCAACGCCGCCGCCGTCGTCATCACGGCCGGCGTCAACCAGAAGCCCGGGCAGACCCGCCTCGACCTCGTCAAGACCAACTACGCGCTCTTCCAGGACGTCGTGCCGCGCATCGCGCACTACGCGCCCGACACGATCCTCATCGTCGCCACCAACCCCGTGGATGTGCTCACGCACGCGGCGCATCGGCTGTCCGGGTTCCCGCTGGAGCGGGTCATCGGGTCCGGCACCGCCATGGACACGACCCGGTTCCGGCACGAGCTGGGCAGGCACTTTGGGGTGAACCCGCGGAACGTGCATGCCGTCATCGTCGGCGAGCACGGAGACAGCCAGCTCCCGGTGTGGTCGCTGGCGACCATCGCGGGTATGCGGCTCAAGGACTACTGCCAGGCGGCGGGTGTCGAGTACGACGAGTCCGTGTTCGAGGCCTGCGCCAAGCGGACCAAGGAAGCCGCCTACGAGATCATCCAGCGCAAGGGCAAGACCAACTACGGCGTTGCGTCGGTGCTCGTCAGCATCCTGCAGCCCATCGTCACCAACAGCGACGCCATCGTGACCGTGTCGCGGGTTGGGACGTACGGCGGGGTCGAGGACGTCGCGCTCAGCATGCCCTGCAAATTGAACCGCCGCGGAGCGCACCAAGATGTCCCGCTGCTGCTGGCCCAGTCGGAACAGGAAGCACTGAGGCGGTCGGCTCTCAGCATCAAGGAAGTCCTGTCGGCCCTGGAGGAGTCGCCTCATCTCGTGGAGGATCCGCGTGGCAATATCCGCGCCGAGCTCTGAGTGGACGGGAGTTAGGGGAGGATTTCGGTTAGGCACGGCGGTCTCGTGTAGTATTCTTGTTGATGGGAAACAAGCTTGTAGGAGGATACCCTGAGTCTCGGTCAACATCGGGTTTGAAATTTACCTTGCGAAACAATGTCCACATCAGCGGTTAGACCCCCGGTTTGCAGGTGAGCAGCCTTATGGCGAGCCGCCGGGTTCTTAATGGACGATACGGCTGGGGAGATGAGTCTCACGAACACCCATCTGACTGGCTCGTCACGACACGACCGGCCAAAACTGCGCGCCTCCTGAAACAAGCCCTGCCGTTTTGGCCTCGAGCCTCGAGGCCGCAGCCGTCGCCGTCATGTGCCATGCTGAGGGGTGGGGGTGACGGGAAGCAACATTCTAAACAAGTGGCATGAAATCCATGATCCAACACCTGACAGAGGAAAACGCATTGCCAGTTCCATCTGCTCACCATGGGCTCAGCCTTTCAAACAAGTTGACTCCGTGAAACACGGTGTATCTCTGTTGGCTCTCTTGCTCGACCCACGCGCGCGTGAGCCTCCTGCCACGAGTTCTGTGTCCCTGTTCCAGGCGACGAACAAATCTCAGCGTTGATTTAGTCGCGCGTCTACCAGGCTGAGAATTGAAACGGCGCCCGGGTCAGCGTCGACTTCACCAAGATATCGGTTCCGAGCTGTCGGGTCCGCTAGATGTTCAGATTGCGGCGCTGTTGTCCAATGCTTTCGGAACAATGCACGAAACAGAGGCTGAGTCCCTGCGAGCTGCGCCATAGCCGCCGAGCGGCCCGACAGATCGGCCGGACTGAGGACCGCAGACCAGGCCACCCGCATATTTTTGGAAGGCGGTGCAGACCGCCGAGCGGGGCCTCCTGCCTTGGCCAAAACCTGGGGGATTTCACCTTGTGTGCTGCCTCGTGCCACTGTGCGACCTCATTCGCTGCTGCTGCCTGGCGGCCACGTCTGGCGGCCGACAACCCCTCCCCCCACCTTCTGCCTCTTTGTCAATCGGCATGCAATTTGAGGGCCCAGACCGGATTCGGACTGGCTCCCTCCCCCTCAGCCGCCGGCTGAGCCATTCGGGAGCCCCACCCGCCTGCGGTCCCTGATCCGATCTGCGGGATGCAAGTCACGTCCTCACCGTGACTCCGTCCTCCGCTTCCCACCATTCCAGGCAGAAACACTCCAAAAATCGGCGGGATGTGCGCCCTCCCTGAAATCGCGGCCATGGACCGCCCTCGTGTATATAGGGGCCCCCGGCCCCCGGCGATGACCACACGGGGTCATGCCATTGACCAATTCACTCGCCGAACACACCCAACTGCCGTCGCCGTGTGTGTCACCACCAACCACCATCGATAGATAACACCCTCGAAAAGGATCAAGAGCACTCCATCCCGTCTCGTTCACTCCGTGCCCGCGCGTGTGTACGGCCACCTGCTCACTGTCGCCCACCATGCCGCACTTCACCTACGCCGTCTCCGAGCCGGCTCATCACCGGGCTCGCTTCGAGGAACCCCAAGCCTACCACCAGCCGGCCGGCATCAGCACCCACCATCGCCGCCGCCAGGAGCCACAGCGTGTGGAAGCTCCCGACTTCCGCTTCTGCGTCGAGCTTGGCCTCGTCATCCGCAGCCGCAAGCGCAACCACAAGACCGTCACTGGCCTCGAAGACGAGATCAGCACGCAGCTCACCCGTGCCGGCATCGCCAACCACATCCCCAGCACTCCCACATCACCAGTCTCCTCCCGCGAGTGGACAGTCGCCAGCGAGCTGTGCATCCCCTCGCGCCCGCGCGACCACCACTTCGGCATGAAGCTGGTCTCGCCCTTCTTTCGCTTCTCCAAGCGGGCCGAGGCCTGGCAGGCGGACCTGCGCGCCGTCTTCCGCACCCTCAACAGCCACTTTGAGCTCACCACCACCCACCAGTGCTTCACCCACATCCACATCGCCCCGGACTCCGGGTTCTGGCAGCTTGGCCAGGCCAAGGGCCTCGCCAAGTCGGCCCTCTACTTTGAGCGCTGCCTCGACGCCCTCGTCCCGCCCTACCGGAGGAAGAGCGTCTGGGCCAAGAGCAACCGCAACAACCGCTACTTCCAGGGCCTGTCCATGGCCGAGTGCTTCGACCAGGTCGACGCGCAGGCCACGTTTGCGGGGCTCGGCATGCGCATGAACCTGTGCAGCGCCCTGTCGCCGACCGGCGCGGCCCTCGGCGCCAAGCCCGGCAACGACTTTGTGCACGACGCCTACCGGTGGAGCTTCGCCGGCCTCACCGAGGGCGGCGGGTTTGGGACCATCGAGTTCCGGCAGCCGCCCGGGTCGACGAGCGCCGCCGAGGTGACGGCCTGGGTCATGCTGGTCGGGTGCCTCGCCCGGCTGAGCTGCGGCGCCGGGGGCGGCCTCAAGCCGGACCACAAGCCCCAGCTGAAGAGCCTGGGCGAGTGGCTGGTCTACGAGGCCGAGTGGTGCAGCATCCCGCACAAGACGCTGCTCAAGGACCTGCTCAAGCAGGCAGTGCCGGTGACGCCTGCGCCCGGGACAAGGGCGGGGATGGACGCCGACGCGATCACGATTGACGAGGACCAGAGGTTGAGGTGGAAGGTCAACGACCGGAAGGTCGCGCTGGAGAAGTACCAGCGGCTACTGAAGCACGTTTGAGCTCTCGGAGGGCTTAGTTTTACGTTGTTCATGTTCATGATTTGATGACGGCATGGTCGTGGCAGGTTAGCCACGTTGGTTCTGGGATTGGGCACTGGAGTACGGTAGATACCATGGGATACTCAATGATAATGCTTTCAAGTTTCTGTTGACATGGCGTCCATCGTCCGAGCAAGTCTGTGGGAGATCGTTCAATGCCCACTTCTCATCTCAGACAAGTGCAGAGGAAGCCAAAGCAGGCGGCCCTCGGTGAGCCAATGAGTCACTGCGGCAGCCCTGAGCCGATTGGAGTTTGCCGGCAGACGACCATCCCCTCTGCATGGCCGCCAAGACGGTTCCGATTCTCTGCTGCCTTCTAGGCTGACAGCCACGCTAGTGGGGAGTGACGAATGTGACGACGCCCTTTCTCTTCAGGCTCGGGGAGTTGCGGAGCTACAGCAGGTACCAGCATTAAGTCGACATCTGCGACCAGAAGAATGTCTCCGATTCCCCGGCGTGCAAGCCATGAAGGCTTGCGTCAGTGAGAGCCGTTACACACCATCCCCTGGCAAATGGCTGCCTGCTGTTTTAGGACTACTGGCTTCCATGTCGATTTCAGTTCGGTGACTGGAGCCTGGGGGGGACGAAGGGTAGGTATCGCCATCCACGTGTCAAAGTGAGACAGAAAAGAGACGGGGTGTGATCAAACTTTGAACCGTGCGTCCTTTCAAACTGAATGCTCAAGGCAAAACCACTTGTCCAACTTCAGGGCAGGGCATGGGTGACACGCTACGTTCACTTGCGTCTCGCTAACGTGGGCATATGGCACGCAACGGATACCACAGCAAGGCGTACGGTTGTACGTCTCGCCCAACTTCAGGGGTATGTGTGCTTGCTTGCCTCACTGGGCTTCTTCCGTTCTCCCCTTTTTACCTGTTTTGGTGAGTCTGTGGAATGGGTGTTTGCAGCAAAGAACAGTGGAAATCAATAGCTGGTTCCTACGAATCCCCGACGTGTAAAGTTTGGTTGCCAAACGTCACATCGGTTGGCATACCCATCGACCAGTTCCGGTTCGCAAAGCTCGTGAGCATCCCCGTCTGTGAGGGCAGATTCTACAGTACCAACACGTTGCTGTGGCCCGTGGGACCCGAACCTGGGCTTAGGGATGGCGGACCGGAACGGCCAACCGGACCCCGGTGGCATGCATCCCCGGTCTCCCTTCCCACATTTAGTACTGGCCCTAACCAGCTGCTCGCTTCTCACTTTTTCGGCACTGTTGGTTTCAGCAACTGCTGGGGAAACGCCGAATGGTGCCGAAGACGACCGCGGCGGGGCGTGCAGAGCAAACAAGGGGAGGCCGGGAGGGAAAGAGGCAGAATGGTTCTCGGGCCAGCGTGACACAACAGTGCGGTGTTTGGTTCGTTGTATTCTTGCTCTGAGGCGATGGTTTGTCAGCCAGCCTTCGGTGGCCCTTTTACACAGAGAATGCTGTTCTTTCAGTTCCGCCTCGAGTTTGACAGAGGAGCTGTTTCTTGGCAGTCTCAGGGGTTGGACCGCAGCAACAGGCTTGCTCGGACACCAAAAAGTAGATTAGTAGCAGCAGAGCCGCAACACTGGAGTGATAATCTGTCATGTTGGAATTACAGTGAGCGTGGCTGCAAGGGCCTTTGCACTTGCGCGCCCGTTAGTAGCCTCCTGCGGCTTGTGGTTGGATGGTGAGCCGAAAGTAAGGTATATCAGGAGCGTTATAACAGCACCCAAGACACCACGGGGGCGCCGAGACCGCGAGCGGCCCGCCCTCGCCGTAATTGCGCATGTTATTTTAAGACACAGCCCAGTCCCGACCGGAGCGCTCTTGGCTCCGGAAGGGGTCGCGGGGTGGTATAAATGCGACGCTGGTTGCGCTAGCCTGCGAAAATCCTGGACTATTGAAGGGGGAAAACCTGGATTGCTGGACGCACTGACGGGACCACTACCGTCGCAAACGTCGGAGCCCAATGATTGACCGCTGGATTGGGGCATGGAACCATGGGTTGGGGTGCTGGAAGGGTCGCCTCAGCTCACCAAGCCCACGATGGTTTAGGAAGGTTTTAATGCGTGGTGGCCACCAACATGGGTCCCCACGCACACATCAAGGGCACGATCCGCGGTGCCGAATTGACGGAACTCACTCTCTCGCTCCTTTCTGCTTGTCGTCGATCAATCCCCGGATTTCGAGCCTTCCATGACGACGCACGTGTCTCCTCCACGCTGATCAGCATTCCGACGCACTGATCACTCCGTAATTCCCCGACGACATGTGGTCCTCGGTCCGCTCATTATTCCTCGCCTCGCTGGTGGCATCGACAGCGACGGCTCAGCTGAGCTTTGTGGCCAGCGTGCAGCAGGAAGGCCAGGATGTGGACGCCTCAAGCCTGAACTTCGTGCCGATCCCGCCGCTGAGGCACCGCAAGCATGACTCCCGGCCTCATCACGGCCACAGCAGGGAGGAGAGGGACCTCATCAGCTACAGCTCCAACTGGTGCGGCGCCTCGCAGCACGCAAGCCGGTCGGACGGTGTCTACAGCGTATTCGGGTATTTCACGGTCCCGGATCTGCAGTTGCGGCCGGGGGTGCCGGCGCCGCAGTTTGCCGCTGCGTGGGTGGGGATTGACGGAGCCGAGTGCAACTCGACGCTGTTGCAGGCGGGGGTGACGACAGTGGTAAGAAATCGGCGCTGACGCTTCGGGGTCCCGGGACATGCGTGGCTGACACGAGACTGCTGCGGACAGGTCAACTCCAATGGCGGGCAGAGCGCGTCGGCGTGGTGGGAATGGTACCCGGAGGCGGCCTTCACCATCGACGGCCTGAAAGTCAAGCCTGGGGACTGGATGTCGGTGAACATCACGGCCACGAGTGCGTCGAGCGGAATAGTGTAAGTGCGGGCTGGCGGGAGGCGCAATTGTGGTGGCGATCGACTGACAGTGGCTACGCAGCGTCATCACCAACGCGCAGCGTGGGTACTCGATAACGCTCGAGATCTCCAACGGGCCCAAGCTGTGCCGCCTGGATGCGGAGTGGATTGTGGAGGACTTCTACGACTCGGGCAAGCAGGTTCCCTTTGCGCACTTCTCGGATGTGTGGTTTGTCGACGCGGGGGCGACGACGGTGCGCGGCAAGAGCATCGGCCTGGACAAGGCTGCCATGGTGCACATCCAGGGCGACGACGGAACCGTGCTTTGCTCAGCAGAGCCATACGACAACTCTAATTTTGTCATCGTGTCGCAGGGTTGAGATTGGGGATTCTCGGGGTCATTTGGGACGCTTCTTCGGCTCAGTTTCAGGAATTTAAAATTTTCCATGGCAGGGACCGTGCTGCAGCGCTCTGCTGTTTGATCCTTTGGTGAAGCTTGAGGTTCTGTTTGCATTTTCCTTTTCGAGATGTGGGCTGCTTTTGGGGATTCCCGTCTGCAATGGAGTGGCGGGCTTTCGGAATTCGGGTGCGAAAGTTGGCTAGTGCCCTGGACTCGCCATCCATTTCCTCTCCCTTGCCCGCCCTCTGTGCCTTGAAAGTGCTTGCCAAGACCCCAATGGACGCGCTGTGCCTGGCAGTGGCGGTTTCTTCAGCCCTGGCAGGAGAGCCGCATCGAACGAGACTCTCGCATTTCAACGTCACCTTCGTCGTTGAGTGTCGAATCATCCGGCAATCCCCAACACGTGCATTGTGTTGTTTGCAGGACTGCTCTTCGGCCAAATCGGTTGGAACCCCGAATCGCCGGCTCCTCTCCTCCTCTGCCGGCTCAATCCATCGAGAACCGAGTCCGCGAAAAGCAGTTGGCACACCCAATTGGCAGGTTGAGTCCCGTTGCATAAAGCCGCGTTCAACTTGGGCAGCGCAGAGTGGGAGAGTCTCCAGACAGCTGATGCAATCGAACCCGATTCCCGCGCGCCTTTCGCCTGTTGGCGGCTAAATCGGATGCAAATTCAGGGTCGCCCACTGGAGGAAGCTCTTGGCTGGGCTGCTGGATGACGACAGAGGCCCGCAGATAACAATGGCCCGGCCAAAACCCTCCAAAACTCGAAACTCGATGGCCCACTCAAGTGGCGGAAGACCATGCACGCACACAGATACGAACCCGTCCGCAGCCCTTGGCTCCCGAACGTGGGCTGAAAGGCCGACTCAGAACACTTGGGTCGAGGGGCCTGGGCCCGATCTCTGCAGGGACTGCGGCCACAGAGAATCCCACGCGAAGACGGCGAAAACACCTCATCCCGGACACCATGGTAGCAACAGGTTCCACCTCCCGCGGCGATGGCAGGATTTCCAGATGCCACTTCTCCATCCCGAGATCTCAAGATGGTCACGCAACAGAGGAGCCCTGCATCCTCCGCCCGTCTCGACGCTCCTTTGATCTGTGACCCCTCCCCCCTTCCCCCCTTTCGCTCGTGTTTGTGTGACTGAAGTTGCGACTCCTCCTTGTATGTCGACAGAGCTTCTTTGACCTTCACGTCCCAGCCCCACCCACCTCTGTCTATCCAAATTTCTGGAGCGGATCGAAATCCGGAGGAGTGTCCCTCTCCCCAGAGTGAGGTCCCCATAAACCCATTTTCGGGACGATCCCACGACCCACGGAAGGGATAGGGGAGCTCAACACGCCTGCGAGGTCTTGCCGCAGCGATGGCGTCGCCGCGAGCTCCGGAGGACCCAATCACGCCGGGCATTTCTGGCCCCGAACAACCAGCGGACTCGCCGCACGGAAGCTCGGACGGCCTTCAACTGCCCAAGGGCAAGGAGAAAAAGAGGGTTGGCTTTGCGAGCGACAACCAACCCCAAGAGAGCACACTCGGCAGCCCGCTCCCTCTCACGCCAAACGAACTCCTCACGCCTACCCAAGATTACTTCTCCTTCACGCCTTCGCCGTACAGCAATGCCTCCTCGCCTGTCCACCGTGATGGCCACCGACGGCCGTCGGTTGACGATGCAGAGCTCTTCGCCGCAGTGGCCGAGTACTTTGAACGAGAGAACCCCGGTAACCCGGCGGGCCCGAGCCGGCCTCGCCCGGTGCTTCGGAAGCCAACCGCCGCTCCCGTCGCAGACGACATGTCTACCATACCTCACAGGTCCGAGTTGGAGGCCAAGGACCGGGCTGACAGGCTCGCGTACTCCGTCGGGACGTCCTCCGTCCCTGTGTCGAGAAGGCCATCGATCGATTCAGAGATAGGAACCGTGGACGAGACCAGGTTGCTTGGCTCAACAGCAACCAAGTCCCAAGACTTTGCCCCCCCGGGAGATTCTGACAATCTCAGGCAGCGCAAACATGCGCACTTGGAGGCCGACAATCTGGTCAGGAGACACACCCGCCGCAAGAGCCCGCTGACGCAGGCTTCTCTACCTCCACGGTCTGGCGCGACTACCCCGGTTGACCATGATCTGGAATATGTACCAGCGCCGGACAGGTACAAGGGGGGGATCCTGGGCACTTTGCTCAAGCTGTATAGTGCCGAAGACAAGAATGGGTCGCCTTACGCCGACTCCAGCGCGCCGAGCACACCATCGAGCACCCCTCCGCACTCGAGGTCCAGTACGCCGAGGCCAGACTTTCGCCGCCGATCGCGGAGACCTCAGTCATCCAGCACTCTCGCGGGCCTCATGGAGTCGTCGTTCATGTTTGCCGCTCCAGGTTCTAGCAAGGATATCTCCGAGGCGGTCTCGGAAAAGGTCAAACAAGAAGCGGCAAAGTCCAAGAAATCGGCGAGGTCCAAGAAGAAGGCCGAGGAGTTCCGTATCAAGATCCACATCGCCGAGATTATCAACCGCCACACCTATCTGCTCAAGTTATGCAGAGCTTTGATGACGTACGGCGCGCCGACACACCGGCTGGAGGCATACATGAGGATGTCGGCCCGCGTCCTTGGCATCGAGGGGCAGTTTCTGTATCTTCCGGACACCATGATCATCTCGTTCGACGACAGCAACACTCACACGACAGAAGTCAAAATCGTGCGCGCCGGCCAGGGTCTCGATTTTGGGCGTCTGCGTGACGTCCACGAGATCTACAAGGAGGTGGTGCACGATCGCATGGGCGTCGACGAGGCGACTGCGCGCCTCAGCGAGATCACGGCGAGGAAGGACAAGTACCCCGTCTGGTTGCGCATCCTTCTCTACGGCGTCGCCTCGGCAATGGTGGCTCCGTTTGGCTTCGAGGGCCGTTACATCGACATGCCCATCTGCTTCATCCTCGGCTGTCTGGTCGGGTTTTTGCAACTGTACCTGTCGCCCTCGAACGAGCTCTACGCCAACGTTTTCGAGATTACCGCCGCAGTGGCGACGTCGTTTCTGGCCCGGTTGTTTGGCTCGATACGGGATGGCCAGCTGTTTTGTTTCTCTTCGCTTGCCCAGGCGTCCATTGCGCTGATTCTGCCCGGGTACATGGTTCTTTGCGCAAGCTTGGAGCTTCAAAGCCACCAGATGATCTCGGGTTCGGTGCGCATGGTGTACGCCCTCATTTACACGCTGTTCCTCGGCTACGGCTTCACCATCGGATCCGTCATATATGGATACATGGACGACAACGCTGTCAGCGAGGTGCATTGCTCGGTCGGCGATAGCTGGTACACCAAGCGGCCGCCCGAGAACTACTACCTGCTTTTCGTCCTACCCTTCACATTGTGCCTCTGCGCCGTCAACCAAGCGAAGTGGAAACAAACACCAGGTATGCACTTTTACCGTCTCTGTCTCTCAAGCCAGTGCCACTAACACCTCTCCCAGTGCAAGTCTTCATCTCCCTGGCCGGCTTCTGCGTCAACAATTTCTCTTCGCGTTTCTTTAAAGGCAACGGCATCGTTTCGAGCTCCCTCGGCGCCTTGACCATTGGCGTGCTGGCGAACCTCTACTCCCGCCTGGGCCGCTACACCCAAAACTGCTTCCTCGACATCTGGGAGCGCCATTTCGAGCCCCGCCTCAACCGCCTCTCCGGCAAGCGCCCGCTCCGATCCCCGTACTACAACTGCCCCCTGGACGGCGAGTCGGACGAGACCCTCTCGCACCACAAGGAACGCGACCCGGAGATGGGCCCCTCCTCGGGAGGCATCACCCCGCGCGCCCGCAAGATCGGCTACGGGCTCGCCGCCGCCGCCATGCTCCCCGCCATCTTTGTCCAGGTCCCCTCTGGCCTGGCGGCGAGCGGGTCCCTGCTGAGCGGCGTGACGAGCGCGGACCAGATTGTGCGCAACGAGACGATCCTCTCCAACGGGACCATCATCAACGGGACGACCACGACGACGTCGTCGGGCGACCTGAGCAACCCGGCCTTCAACGTTCTGTTTAGCGTCATCCAGGTGGCCATCAACATCTCGGTGGGATTGTCGTTGAGCGCCTTGTTGGTTTATCCTTTTGGAAAGAGGAGGAGCGGTCTGTTCAGTTTTTAAGTGGTAGTGGGAGAGGATGTGATGGTTGCCAAAGCGATCGAAAGGGGGGGAGGGGGGTGTTCGGCGGCCCCTTGACGTTTGGAGTTAGCTGATACTGCACATTTCTTTGGATGGATTGTTTTGGAGCACTCGTTTGGAATTTTACTGCATGTTTTGGAGTTGGTGGTTGATGGTCGGGCTGCTTTTAATCGCGGCCGAGGGTTTGTCCTCTAGAAATGTGGTCTGGATTTGGGAGAGGAGCATCAGCGGATTTTAGACGGCGTTCGGGTTAGACAGCGTTTACAAAGAAGCCACGACTTGGCTGGGTATGGGATAGATAAACATCAACATAGTAGTAATGAACTCTGCCTGTTGGGCAATCACTTTGCTGGCTATCTGACCAAATGGGCAGCACAAAACTCGCAAAGGGGTTCAGGCGGTCAGGTTCAACTGGGTGCAATGCAATGCTATGAGGAACGAGTATCCGGCATATGCCGGGCTGTTTTAGGAGAACATCGTTTTATTGTTGTGAAGTTGCACAAGGGACTGGGTTGGTCGGTAGCGACGTCCATGTGTCAATGTTGGGACTTCCATGGCCTCAACTTGAGGGCACGCTCCTCGATGGGGAGCATCAGCCAGCGTTTACTCAGATTGCGCATCAGTTCTTCAAACACACCTGGCACTGCCTTTCAGCAGGCAGCAGGTTCATGTTACTCTATTTATTCGCGTCAATTGTCCCTTGGGCGGAGCCAGATGGCATCAACCAAGAAACTGACCTAAGCACGATATTCGTGACCATCAGAACAAGCCCTCACCACTAAGCGCACAAACCAAGACGGCTACACCATAAAACACCAGTCCCCAATGTCAACCCTAGACCGCCATTCCTGTTCCGTGACCCAGCCTTCCTAAACGCCGTCGCAAATACACTGTGCATGAACCATATGTTGTGCAGACAACGAGCGCATTCGCGCACTAGCCTGAGCCGCCGAGTCTGTTGCGTGATCTTCAATGCCACCTTAGGCCTTGGCCTCCTGCTCGTCCGCCTTCTTGTCGGCAGCCGGGGCATCCTCGATGGATGTCTCGGCTGCAGCAGGCGTCTCGTCGGCCGGCTTGGCATCACCAGCGGTGGCCTCGGGGGAGCCAGAGACAGGCTGCTTGGTGGAAGAAGCTTCACCGTCGTTGCCCGTCGCGTTGGAGTTGTCGGGAGCGGTGCTCTCGGTGGGCTCCGCCTCGTTGACCGAGATATCCTCGACCTCCTCCTTCTTGATGGTTGCCTCGGTGGGTTTGTCTTCGGCGGCCGTGGTCTCGGCCATGTCCACATCGCCATCATCGTCGACCTTAGCCTTGTCGCCCTCTGTAGACTGTTCGGCCGAGGCTTGTTTCTCGGCCTCAGCTTGAGCGACCTCGGCAAGCACCTCGGCCAAAGCCTCGTCAATCATGGTGTCGTCGTTATCGGCAGCTGCCTCGGTCGCAGGCTCGGCGGGAGTGGCGACGCCGCTATCAATCTCCATGGTGTCGTCTTCCTTGGCCACCCTATGGTAGGTGGTTTCCTGGCGAGAACCACCGCCGGGCTTGTAGACGCCGTTGGCACGGGCCATGTCTTCATCATCCGACTCCTCGTATTCGTCCTGCCGCTCGACGCGCTTCTCCCACTGGCGCTGTGTCATGCGGACGTCCTTGTTCTCATCCTCGTCCTGGTCGTCAAGCTCGGCGTCCTGGTCGTCGGACATGCCGAGGCTCTGGCGGGGAACATCCTGCATTTGGACCGAAGGAGCATGGGCGGTTCGCTTCAGATTCTCAATGACGGCAATCTTGATCTTCTCAAGGTATTCGTAGCTGTTCGCATTCTCCATGTTGGAGGAGCGCACATCAAGCTCGTAGTCAGGGCCATAATACTGGAAAGTGTCAGCTTGATGCGAACATGCGAGTTAGGCGACCTGCTTCGAGAAAAAACTCACGTCGTAGTACTCGTTGTAGGGCAGCACAGAGTCCATCTCCACGCCGACCAGGCGACCAGTCTCGTACGCCCAAGTACGGGCGACATTGCGCATGGTGTAGCCACCACCGCCAAGAACGAGGGTAGGCAGACCAAAGCTGCGAACGAAGTTGACGCAGTTGGCATGGCCGCGCATGCTGAGGTTGAAGCAACCCAGACGATCGCCGGAGAGGCTGTCTCCGCCACACTGGAGGACGACTGCCTCGGGCTGGTAGTACTTCATGACAGCCTGGATGACGGGCTCAAAGATGGTCTCGTACGTGGTGTCGTCGATGCCATCCCGCAGCGGGAAGTTGACGGCGTAATGCTTGCCGTTGCCAATGCCGATATCGCGGAGCTCGCCGGTGCCGGGGAAGTACTCGCCATACTTGTGGAACGAAACGGTCATGACCCGGTCGGTCGTGTAAAACGCCTCCTCGACGCCATCGCCGTGATGGACATCAATGTCGATGTAGAGCACGCGCTTCTTGAAGCGCAGAAGCTCAAGAATTGCCAGAACGATGTCTAGACCGCGAGGGCAAAAAATGTTAGCCATCGAAACCCCCGCTTGCCCCAGAAATTGAACGCGTACCGTTGACGTAGCAAAAGCCGCTAGCCTCGCTCTTCTTGGCGTGATGCAGTCCACCTGCCCAGTTGATGGCAATGTCGCACTTGTCGCGGTTGAGGCGGGCAGCACCCTCCATGCTTCCGCCCGCGCTGATGCCGCAGAACTCGAAGAGGCCATCGAAGACCGGGCAGTCATCGCCGACGTTGTACTTGCCCTGCTCTCTCATAAAGGAGTCCATGTTGTCGGGCGTGACTTTCTGCAGGAATTCGATGTACTCGTCGGTGTGGAACTGCGTCATCTCGGACGTGACGGCAGGCTTCGCGCGCTGTGTGAGGGCAAGCACCAAGGTTAGCAAGATCGCTTCCAATCGCGGGCACAAAACGCAACCGACTCACGTAGATCTCGAGGAACTTGTACACGTTGTAGTTCATCACCAAGCTGTGAGCAAGACGGATGCGATGTGGCTTCATGGGGTGGCCGGTCACGTAGGCATAGTTGCCAATGTCGGAGTCGTAAAAGTAAGCGACCCGCTTCTTGTCGTTGTTGACGACCTGGTAGAGAGGGCGGGAGCGCTCGACCCCCGCCATGTCGGTATCCTTGGGCATCTCGTCGATGATGATCGGCAAGTCGCCGCTGGAACCTTGAGATTCGGTGTTGGCAGTCAAGGGCTTGGTCGCAGACTCGGTCGCAGACTCAGCCGCAGACTCAATCGCAGACTCAGTCGCAGAGGAGGACTGGGCAGAAAGCGCGCGGTAGCGAGCCACGTAGCACTTGTGCCTGTGGGTAGGGAATTTCCCGTGGCCGTACGGAACGGTCCTCGAATCGTCGTCGGAATCGCTGCTCGACTCGTCGCTCGATTCGTCGCCCGATTCGTCGTCGCTGGATTCGCAGATGAAAGGCTCTTCCTTGCGCGGGTTGCAGCGAGCAATTTTGCTGCGGAGCTCGAGAACCCAGGGTTCGGGAGTCCAGATAGGTCGATAGTTCTGCTCGACTGAATTTTGAGGTTGGTAGAAGAAACCGCCCTCTTGCGAAGCCGACTGTGCAGACGACGAGCCCGAGGCCGAAGCTGCAGGGGGCCCAGCCATCGACGAGGCGCTAGCTGAATCAGGCATAGCGATGAGCTTATCGAATTCGCGATGGCAATTGGTTCTTGAGCTGTGCTGGCCCGTGCGGCGTAGCAAGGTGAGCGCCGGTGATTGGGTCGGATAAATCTCGGAAGATTCTGCAAGGCTACCAGAAAGTCAAGCGCAGTGTGTTTTGGTGGGCTGAGGCGGGCTCAGGCGGGGCACTCAGCATGGGCCATGTGGGTCTCTCAGCGAACGGCGGTGCACGCAGTGAGCGGGCCGGTGTGAAAAGAGCTTAGGTAATCGCATTGCAGGCTGCCAGGGCTTTCGTCAACTCCAGCTCATGGCAGCTCCAACGCAGCAAGCAGTGGCCATCAGCTTCAGCCAACCTCCAACACGCAACACCCGCCCTCGACCATCCCCCATTCCACAATCCACAACAACCCATCGGCTACCCATCTGCGCAGACATTGCGAGTACCTTATTCAACGCGGAACCTGGCAAATCGCACAGCTTGAACCACCTTTTTATCGAACTGTCGTTGCAGTCGCCCGAACAAACATGGAGCGATTCAGGAGCTTGCTTGGCGGCGGCATGAACTTGGGCGGTGCTGCCCCCGGGACAGTACGCGGCTCTCTCTCATGTGCGTTTTGGCTGCATCCGCTGACATGGCTGATTTCCAGGATAACACCAACCTCATCGACAATTCCGAGACAGTCCATATCTCGTCCCTCGCCCTGCTCAAGATGCTCCGACACGGTCGCGCCGGTGTGCCCATGGAAGTCATGGGTCTGATGCTCGGCGAGTTTGTCGACGACTTTACGGTGCGCGTGGTGGATGTGTTTGCGATGCCCCAGAGCGGTACCGGCGTCAGTGTAGAGGCCGTCGACCCGGTCTTTCAGATGAAGATGATGGACATGTTGCGGCAAACGGGCAGGTATGGATTTGCATTCCCATAGGCACGCACGCGCTTTGTCTACCTTCTTTCCGCTGACACTCCTTTTCCAGACCCGAATCCGTTGTCGGCTGGTACCACTCGCATCCCGGGTTTGGCTGCTGGCTGTCATCAGTCGACATCAACACCCAACAGAGCTTCGAGCAGCTCACGCCCCGCGCGGTCGCCGTCGTTGTTGACCCCATCCAGTCCGTCAAGGGGAAGGTCGTCATCGATGCGTTCCGTCTGATCAACCCGCAATCACTCATGATGGGCCAGGAGCCCCGCCAAACCACATCGAATCTGGGACACCTGAACAAACCCTCCATCCAGGCGCTCATCCACGGCCTCAATCGACACTACTACTCCATCGGCATCAACTACCGGAAGACGGCGCTCGAAGAGAACATGCTGATGAATCTACACAAGCATCCGTGGACGGACGCCTTGCAGATGGAGGACTTCCGGACAGAGGGTCAGCGGACCAAGGAGCGCCTTGAGCGGCTCGTCAGCCTTGCCGAAGGGTACGAGAAGAGGGTCAAGGAAGAGACGGAACTGACAAAGGACCAACTCAAGACGCGCTACGTCGGAAAGTTGGATCCGAAGAAGCACTTGGAGGATGTCGGCCAGCAGTTGATTGAGGACAATATCGTTGCCGTGTCAAGGCAAATGATTGACAAGGAGGCGACCATGGCGAAGAAGGACGGGCCGACCGGGGCGAATGGCCAGCCGAACGGCGACCAGATGGAGGTGGAAGAGGAGGAGCTCTGAAATAACGACTGACTCGGCATGCCCTCGGACGAACGGTCATTGGGACGGCGTTGTAGGACTAGGCGTTTGGGCAGGGCAAGGGAGCTAGACCGGTAGCCATGTAAATGATGCACTCTGCACCTCGTTGGCTGTCATGGCTCCTCGAACCTGCGCAAGACTCGCCTTCCAGTCACATTTAGTGGTCGTCGGTCGCTTGTTGAGGTAAGTCTTTGTGGCCTATGCCTTTGTTGTCGATTCACATCATCGAAGTCGCACTCCCGACAAAGAGATTGCTTCGTGAACAAGGCTCAGTTAGGGACGCGCCCGCAGGTGGAATACTTCAATATCAGCCGATGTCCACACCACATTTAAAGCATGGCCCCGTCTCCCAAGTCATTTCTTATCCTCTCTACAGGCCTCATCGTGAAATATGATGCAGACGCTCGCCTTGAAGACAATCTACACACTGAACTGGCTCCCCTGCCGCGCCCCCAAGAAGGCAATACGCCGGATGCCTCTGGACGGCGACTCACCGTGCTATTATCCTCCCACAAACGAGGAAGAACTGCAACTTTCCCAGCTGGTTGAGCTTCTGAACAGCCAAGGCGACACCTCCTCGGCTATCACACAGCTCCCTGGATAGCGCAATCTTAGTTAGTGTGGCGGCACTCTTCAGATACGAAAAGAAGCTGAATACACTCAAGGCGCTGCCCGCTCTCCCACACCTCCAATCTTCCCAGTTGCGGCTGGGAGGAGAGGTAGTGAAACAGCACTAGATTCTCATCATTCTATAACAGGGCAAGTGCCTCAGGGGCGGAGACCATCCGAGGAGGCTCGGGTCAGTGAACCAAAGACACCAGGCACTCCCCACAGTTTGCCTGAAGAGCCAGCGTCTCCCGTCACTTTAGAAGAGCTAGCATCCAAGTCTATCGCAGATCAAGACTTGGAAACCATGGCGGGCCTCGAGTCCCCTCGTCCCATCCAGGGCCCTTGACAAGCCATGCCCCCAATACCACGAGGAAGCCACTCGGAACAGCTGACGCGGCACTGACCCAGGCTCCCACACTGAACGAAGAAGCAACATCTGCCGCACCTAATCCACGTAATCCCAGCCCACCTGTCACGACTCCAACCCCTTCCAGAACCCCTAACCCGTTTCCGAGTCCCGTGGGCATCACCACAACCACCACCCTCCCCAAACCAATCCTCCTCCCCAC
>Ga0247823_10001267_pt1 | contig 21074 bp, 17 predicted proteins | sample 13C_PalmiticAcid_2_FD_192426 | JGI IMG/M metagenome (GOLD analysis project Ga0247823, IMG submission 192426) | Soil microbial communities from agricultural site in Penn Yan, New York, United States - 13C_PalmiticAcid_Day30 | ecosystem: Environmental > Terrestrial > Soil > Agricultural land... | reverse complement strand
ACGAGGCGGCGCCGCTGGTCATGCCAGCGGCGCCGTCCGGTAGAATCGTCGATGCCGTCCTTCGGAGACGACTCAGTCCTCCTCGACCTCTTCGACGTCGATCCCGTTGATGGCGATCACGACGTTTTCCTTGCGGCCGGCATAGGGACGCAGCTCCGAGGGCGTCGCAAGCGCGACCCAGGTGATCCGTGTCAGCGAGATCCCCTCGCGCTGCATGAGCGCTCGGAGTGCCTGCACACGAGCCTGCGCCAGTGCGGCGAGCGGGTCCTGCGAGCCGGTGCCGGTCGGCGAGGACGTCGCCGTCGCTTCCTCGACCGACGTCGTCGTCGCATTGCCTTTCTTCTTGCCCTTCTTTGCCTTCGCCGCGGGCTTGGCCTTGGCCTTCGAGCTCTTCGAGGCGAGGTCCGGGATCACCGTGATCTTCAGCGTCGCGGCCTGCGACTGCTTCATGAACGCGAGCGCCTTCGCGAGCTCGCCGTTGGTCCGAAGCTCCGCGCCGCCGGCGTCGAACAGGCGTCCGCTGAAGAGCGTGGATCCGACCGGGATCGGCTCCATCGTGAGATCCTTCACGTACTCCTCGTAACCCGCCCCGTCAGGCGTGCGCACGGTGGTCTCCGTCGGCAGGAAGCGATCGGAGCGAAGCACGAACCGATATTCCTTCGAGGGACCGAGCACGACCTGATAGGCGCCGGTGCTGGGGTTGATCTTCGACAGGGCGACCGGCTCGGAGCCCGATCCAAGATAGACCATGACCCTGCCGCCGTCGACGGGCTTGCCGGTCCGGACGTCCTTGATGATTCCCTTCGTCAGCTTGATCGCCTGCGAGGGCCGATCCGGCTGCGCCGTCGCCGCGACCGTCAGCGCCATGGCGAGGAGGCTCACCGGGAGGAGGTGTCGGAGGACCGTCCGGGGGATTTGAGTTCGAGACTTCATGCGTTCCATGGGTATGATGTGACCACGCGCGAAGAGCGTCGGTCAGGAGGCTTTCTCGAGGAAGCGCGCGATGCCGGCCTGGCAATCCGGCGTCATGCGAGTAAGGGCGTTCATGCGCGAGGCGTAGTCGAGCGCCGAGGCGAGCGGCATTCCGTCGAGCGCCGTGAGCATCTGCTTGGTCAGCGAGACACCCGACGCGCTCGTTCGATTAATCTCCGCCGTCAATGTCGCGATGTGTGCGTCGAGCGCGGGGATGCCATCGCCATCGCCGTCGACGAGCGTGGTCACGAGCCCGCGGGCGACGGCCTCTTTCGCGTCGATGATCCGGCCGGTCAGCACGAGCTCGCGCGCCTGTACCTGCGGGACCTTCCGAAGCAGGAATGCGAGCACGATCGCCGGGATGAAACCGATCCGCACCTCGGTGTAGCCGAAGCTCGCCCCGGGTCCTGCGACGATGATGTCGCAGACCGTCGCCAGCCCGCAACCGCCCGCGATCGCCGGTCCGTGCACGCGCGCGATCGTCGGCTTCGGCGCCTCGTAGATCGCCTGAAGCGTTCGAGCGAGCGCGGCCGAATCCTCCATGTTGTCGCTGACCGAGTAGCCGGAGATCTCCCGCAGATACGCCAGGTCGGCTCCCGCGCAGAAGGCAGGGCCGCGGCCGCCGAGCACGATCGAGCGCACGGAGTCGTCGCCGACGAGCATCGCGATGGCCTCGCGGAGCTCCTCGACGAGCACTCTATCGAGCGCATTGCGCTTGTCGGGGCGATTCAGCCAGATACGGCCGACGCCACCGTCGATCTCGATCTCGAGACGCTGGAAGGACATGGGAGGGAGAGTCGAATTGCGGACCAATGGCGCGGCACGATGCGGGTGCACGGTGCGGGCGCCGACCTCCGGACCACGGTCGTCGGAGGAACGACGTACCGGGTCGCTGTGTAGTTCATTGTCCGTAGCGGGGGGGTGCTCGGGACCGGGCAAAGATACTCCCGGTCGGCGTCGATCTCAAGAGACCGGCCGAAGCGGGCGTGCCGTCTCTACCGCACGATCACGAGCGGATGGCCGACGCTGCCGCGAGCGTCGGCGGCTCGCAGCACGTAGACACCCGGCTCGAGCGCCGAGACATCGATCGCGACGTCGCCGCTACCGTCCGGCGGAATGCTCGCGGTGAGGTCGGCGACGCGGCGGCCCATCGCATCGAACAGCCCGAGCGTCGCGCCGCGGCGCAGGTCGACCGAGACGCGCGCGTGGAGCGTCGCGGGATTCGGCCGCGACGCGCCGAGCATGGCTCCGAGCATCGGACCGAGCGCGTCTGCGTCGTCGTACGCACCGCCCGGCGCGCCGGCGGCGATGGCCTGCATCCCGGCCACGGCCTCCGTTTCGGACTGCCCGATGCCGACGACGAAGAGCACCGTGTCCTCCTCGTCACGCTCCAGGCCGGCGAGCACGCGCCCGGTGACCAGGCTGACGTCCGTCGGTCCGGCGTCGCGCTCACCGATGCCGTTGCTGAGCGTGTGCCACTTCTTCTCGCGATTGAACCCGACATAGAGATTGAGATCGCCGTCGTTCTCGATCGCGTAGTGGATCGGCGCGCGGCCGCGTGCGACCGCGCCGCTGGCGACGACATAGCCGGCGCCGCTGACCAGGCCGTACAGCGGCACGATCGCCGTGGCGTCTTCACGCGTGGCGATCGTCTGATCGTCGCCCTGGCCGGCAAGGTCCCAGTCGGCGAACATCGCCAGGCGCAGGCTGTCGATCGGTGTCGCGTTGACGTTGCGCGCGCGAACCTGCATCGCGAACGCGTTGGGGATGTCCATCGACACGAGCGTGCGAATCCTGAGCTCGAGACCGATCTCGGCGGCCTCGGATGCTCCCGCGTCGGTGATGGTGAGCGTCTGGTTGTTCTCCGCGGTCGGCAGCTCGACCGTCGTGAAGTCGACGTCCTGCGACTCGCCGTCGGCGCCGCGCACGTTGCTGACGAGGCGCTGCGCGCTCTCGGCGGCCATGAAGCCTCCCTCGAAGAGGAAGCTCTCGTTGTCGTAGGTCACGCCGACGCCGTAGCTGTTCTCGGGATAATCCGCGTAGCCGATGTTGCCGCGCGATGAGATCGAGACCGCGAGCAATCCGGTCGAATAGATGGCGATCGACGGGCGATCGAGGTAGACGAAGGGGGCGGCGAAGTCGTAGTCGGAGTAGCCGCCGTCGGCGGCGATCTCGACGCGCAGGTTGAGTCGGTTCGTGTCGGGACGATCGAGCCGGAACGGGTAGCCGAGCGCCACCGTCGCGGTCGCGCCCGAGGCGATCGAGCCCGCGTCGTGCCACGACGAATCGATCGTGACGCCGGCATCGGCGTCGCGGTAGTCGACGAGGCGCACGCGGACGTTCCCGGCGGCGCCGAGCAGGTTGCGCAGGCGGACGCGAATCTGCCCGCGCTCGCCCACGGTGAACGTCTCGCGCGGACTGCCGGTGCTGTCGTCGAGCCAGAGCGTGTCGACGACGATCCCCGGACGCGACATCGGGTCGACCGAGACCGCGCGCAGCGCGTTGACGCGTCCGTAGCCGGTGAGGCGGTAGCGCTCGCCGTCGGCGGCGATGGTGTCGCTGGTCAGTCGCACGTGCGCGAGCGCCTGGCGCGCGTCGAGAGCGGGCCAGCGGCTCCGTGCAAGCGCGACGACTCCGGCGGCGACCGGCGACGAGAACGACGTCGCGACCAGGCCTGGCGCGTAGCCATTGTTGTCGACGGTCATCGCGCCGACGGGAGCCGAGACATCGACCTGCTCGCCGAAGTTCGTCGCGAGGAAGTCCTCGGCGTCGAGCGCTCCGACTCCCATGACGCCGTTGTACCCTGCGGGATAGCGCTGTCCGTATTGCGGATCGTTGCCGCCCGCGGCGACGATCGCGACGTCGTAGAGCTCGATGAGATAGCTGATGAAGCTCTGCTGCGTCCGCGAGAACCCACGATCGCCGAAGCTGCAGTTGACGACCTTCATGCCGGCGCGCGCGCAGTACTCGATGCCGGCGTAGGCCTTCGTCAGCGCGCCACCGGAGATCGACATCGTCTTGACGGGAAAGAACTGGCAGCGGTAGGCGACGCCGGCAATGCCGATCCGGTTGTTGACGGCCGCGGCGGCTGCACCGGCGACCGCCGTTCCGTGCTGCACCGCGCGCGTGTCGCCCGGTGTGCTGCCGTCGCCGGGCGCGTTGAGGTTTGCGCCGCGCCAGTCGTCGATCACGCCGTTGTCGTCGTCATCGACTCCGTTGGTCCGCTTGTCCCGGCTCTGCGCGTCGAGGCCCTCCTCGCCGGCGTTCTCGCGGATGTTCGGAACGAGATCCTCGTGCGTGTTGTCGATGCCCGCATCGACGATGCCGATGACCGTGTTCGAATCTCCCGGCCACACGTCCCATGCCTCGTACGCCTTGATGCGCTCGAGATTCTGCATCATGCCGATGAGCGAGTCGTTCGGGATGAACGACGCGGCGCCCTCGGTGAGCACGGCCGGCACGGGCTCGGCATGCTCGACTCCAGCAATCGACATCAGTCGCCGCGCCGCCTCCTCCGGATGCAGGTCCGACGCATACTGCAGCTCGACGGTGCGCGCGAGCTCGCCGGCCAGGAGCTCGACACGTGCGCGCCGCGGCGACGGCAGCGCGAGCAGCGCGCTCGTCGACCGCTTGTCGCTCGTCGGCGACAGGAACCCGAGCGGCGTCGCGACGACGGGCTCGAGCCCCGCGCGGCGCGCCATCGCGAGCACTGCGTCGGCGGTGATTCTGGTGGCCGGGCTGGAGCTGGTGCCAGCGGCCGAGCCGTGCACTCCGTTCGGGCGCAGCGCGACATACAGCGCCCGCGCGACGACGTGGCCTCCGTTGCTCGAAGCAACGATGCCGGAGCGCGTGGCGGCGAGATCGGCGGCGCCCGTCGCCTGCTGACCGGAGGCATGGGTCGACGATGCGATGGCGATGAGCGACCACGCGACGATGGTCGCGACGAGTGGCGCGAGCGGGCGGCGAACGAGACGCGAGCGAAGCTTCATGGGGCTCTGTTCATGGCGACCCGCTCTGCGGTGCCGCGCGGTTACTCGGCGGAGGTTCGGTACTCGGGAACGGAGATCGGCTCGATCGCGACGGCGCGGCCCGAGTCGACGTCGACCCTGACGAAGACCGCCGACAGGCGCGGCTCGCCGACGGCGAGCTCGAACTTGTGCGGCGTGAGCGTCAGGAACCGGCGGATCGCGACATCCTTGTTCATGCCGATGACCGAGTCGTACGGCCCGGTCATGCCGACGTCGGTCAGAAAGGCGGTGCCGGCGGGAAGGATGCGCGCGTCGTTCGTCTGCACGTGCGTGTGCGTTCCGATGATCGCGGAGACCCTGCCGTCGAGGTACCACGCCAGCGCCATCTTCTCGGCCGTCGCCTCCGCGTGGAAGTCGATGATGACGATGTCGGCCTCGTCGCGCAGCCGATCGAGCACCCAGTCGGCGCACCGGAAGGGACAGTCGATCGGCGACATGAACGTGCGTCCCTGCAGGTTGACGACGCCGATGCGCGTGCGATCGCCCGTCGTGAATACGACGTAGCCCTGGCCGACATTGTCACGCGGGTAGTTCAGCGGACGCAGAACGTTGCGGTTCTTCGTCAGCACCTCCTTCGACTGCCATCGCTCCCAGACGTGATTGCCCGAGGTGATGACATCGGCGCCCGCCCGGAATATGGCGGTCGCATCCGAAGGACGCAGCCCTTTTCCCTCATACGTGTTCTCGCCGTTGACGATGACGAAGTCGGCGGCGAAGCGCTCGCGCAGGCGGGGGAGCTCCGCACCGAGGATGCTCAGGCCCACATCGCCGACGATGTCGCCGACGAGCAGGATGTTCTTCAGATTCGACATGCGGATGCCGGCCACCGTGGCCGGAGCTTGGTTGAGAGCGGCTCGCTCGTATCTTTGCGCGAATTGCGGGGGCAAAGCACCCAAGATAGCATTGACCCGCACACCGGACCGCCGCCGAGCTCACGAGGTCGCTCGTGGCCTCTCGCCGGGCGCGACCTGACGGCGCCCGGATCAAATCGCTTCCACATGGCCTTCCGCATCTATACCCGCACCGGAGACGACGGCACGACCGGCCTGTTCGGCGGAGCGCGCGTGGCGAAGGACTCGCTGCGCATCGAGGGCTACGGCGACGTCGACGAGCTCAACAGCGCCCTCGGACTTGCGCGCGCGCAGGGTCTGCGCCGCGATCACGACGAGCTGCTCGGCCTGGTGCAGGAGCAACTGTTCATCCTCGGCGCCGATCTGGCGACGCCGTTGCGCGGTGAGGACCGTCGGCCGGCGGTGCCGCGTGTTACAGCCGCGGAAGTCGTGTGTCTAGAGCAGGCCATCGACGATCTCGAGGAGAATCTGCCGGCGCTGACGAGTTTCATCCTGCCCGGAGGAACGCCCGCCGGCGCGACGCTTCACCTCGCGCGAACGATCTGCCGGCGCGCCGAGCGCCGCATCGTCGCGCTGCTGCACCAGGAGCCCGAGACAGGACCGCTGCCACTGCAGTACGTCAATCGGCTGAGCGACATGCTCTTCGTGCTCGCGCGCGCGGTCAATCACGCCGCAGGCGTAGCCGAGCACCCGTGGCACGGTTGATCCGATGCGCTGCGCGGCCGACGGCACGCACATTGACGGTGCCGTCGGACTAAACCAAGGGAAGTATCCAGGGACTAATCGTACAAATCGGCTCCGGCAGCCAGTGGGCGGGGGAAGGTGGGAAGGGCCGGCATACAACAGAACTACCCGAAACAACGCACGCCCGCGCAAGCGGGAGCGCGCACATCAATTCAGTGACGGAGAAGCACATGATGGTTCGCAAACTGATCCAGTCCAGCCTGCTGGCGGTGCTGATGGCCTTCGTGGTCGTCGGTTGCAATGAGAATCCGAGTGATCCGGGAGTCGATGGCGGCGTCACGGGCCTGAGCGCCACGTCGATGTCGGAGACCTCCGTGGGTCTGAGCTGGAATGCCTTCAGCGGCGCGACGAGCTATGACGTCTCGTGGGCACCGAGCAGTGGCGGCACTGGCTCGAGCGGCTCGGCGAGCGCCGTGACGACGTCCGCTACGGCGATGGGTCTTGCCCCGCGCACCGAGTATACGTTCACGGTCACCCCGCGCACGGCGACGGGCGTGGGCGCGGCGTCGACGATCAAGTGGGCCGGCGCGACGCGCTCGACCTCGCCGAGCAACCCGGTCAGCGGCACGACGACGATCCGTCTGTATGAGGCGAACTCGACCAACCCGTCGGCGCTCAACCTCAGCCTCAACGGCTCGCCGCTGCTGACGACCCTGAACCCGAACGCGCCGGCTCCGGCCGCCAAGGCCCAGATCGGCATGTTCATCGACCCGCGCACCGGTGGCAACCCGACGAAGATCGTCATCGGACCGGTCTACGCGATCCCCGAGTACAAGCTGTCGGCCGGTCTGGACATCAACCGCATCGACACGTCGGTCTACATCTCGGGCACGACGTACCAGATCACGAGCCTCGACACGTGGTACCTCAGCGCGCCGCTGAGCACGCTGATCGACCCGGTCAGCAACGTCAAGGCGTATGAGTTCACGTCGGCGAGCGTCGCCTCGAACCAGGGCTTCGTCGTCCGCACCGGCTCCAGCGCCGCGACGTATCACTACGCTCGCGTGATGGTCAAGAGCATGAGCGGCTCGATCCTCGGTGGCACGTTCCCGAACCGCTACATCGAGCTCGAGATCTCGTACCAGGAGGGCGTCAACCTTCCGTACGCGAAGCCCGGCATGCGCCCGGCCGCCGAGGGTGTCCGCGCGACGGTCATCCAGTAAGCAGGAGCGGGCTCCGTCGAGGAGCCGATTGATCGAAGGGGCGGAGGCTGCAACATGCCTTCGCCCCTTTCTGTTGTACAGGTCCTATCTTTCCGTTCGTCGCTCCAGCGCGACCTCGTTCGTTCCACCTCAAGCACGACCGTTCGTGAATCGATCGCCGCTCCTGCCCGCCCTTCTGCTCGCGCTCGCGGTCGCCGCATGCGCATCGTCGAGCGGCTCCTCGGCCGGTGACGCCGACACCGTAGAGTACACGGTCGCGACGAACAACCGCCTGGCGTGCTGCCGGCGCATGAGCTTCTCGGTCGCCACGTTCGCGCCGACGCAGCCCGTGGCCGCACCGGGAACCGGTGTCGTCGTGCGCTTCGACGGGGCGAGCGCCGCCGGCAACTGTCGCGAGGGCGCCCAGACGCCGCTGGTCATCGCGAACCACACGCGGCGCGACATCTACATCCCGACGTCGCACGAGCTCGACGGGACGCGGATTAAACTCTACCCCTGGCGCCAGCATCTCGACTCTACGCGCGGCGCGATCCGCCTGGCCCGCCAGATCCAGTACGGCGACCTCTTCGAGCGCAACAACGAGTCGCGGTTGCGGCTGATGCGGCTGCCGGTCGGTCGCGAGATCCACCTCACCGCGTGGGTACCCGGGGACTGGCTCTGCACGAAGCCGACCGAGCTGTACGAAGGATACCTCGACGCAGAGCTCGATCCGACGTTCTACGCCCAGCGCGCACGGGGACTTCGCACGTCGCCCTACGAGCAGGCGCGCGAGCTCGTCTCGCCGATCGCGATGCGCTACGATGTCATCTACGTCACGCTCGAGTTCCTCGAGACGCTGCCGGTCGACGCGCGCACGACGAGCCCCCGCGGCGACACGATCACGATGCACCTGAACGTCACCGAAGAGCCGGCCGCGTTTTTCAACGCGGAGCAGAAGGTCGCCGCGAGCAACCTCATCGACCTGATCATCGAGAAGTGATTCCCGAATGCTAATGAACCGCAGACACTTCCTCCAGAGCTCGCTCCTTGCCGCGACCGGTCTCGTCGCGCTGCCGCTCGCCTCGCGTGTCTCGCTCGGCCGCCTCGTGGGCGACGGCGACGACCGACCGGGCGAGCCGATCTTCACGGGCGAGGAGGTCTTCGATCGACTGATGAAACTGGCGCGCGAGAACAACTGGCGCGCGCTGCCGATAGGGGAGAGAATGGCGGAGGTGGCGCTGGCGCTGCGCGAGACGCCGTACGTCGGCGCGACGCTCGAGCTCTACGAGGATCGAGAGGTGTGCTCGGTGAATCTGCGCCGGCTCGACTGCGTGACGCTCTTCGAGATCGCCCTTGGGTTCGCGAGGATGCTCGCAAAGGGCGGCACGACACCGGGCGATCTGCTCGACCAGATCACGCTCACGCGCTACCGCGACGCGCGCGTCACCGACTACTCGTCACGGCTTCACTATACGACCGACTGGTTCTTCGACAACCAGAAGAAGGGCATCGTCGAGGTGGTGACCCAGGAGCTTCCGGGCGCCGAGCGGTTCACGGAGGTCGTGAACTTCATGAGCACGCATCCCGACGCCTACAAGCAGCTCAAGGCGAATCCGCAGCTCGTTGGCAAGATCGCCGAGATCGAGCGTCTGCTCAATGCGCGGAAGATGACGTGGCTCCCGAAGGACCGCGTTGCCGCCGCCGCGTCGAAGCTGCGCACCGGCGACATCATCGGCATCACGACGACGATCAAGGGCATCGACTGCTCGCACACCGGCATGGTCTACCGCGACAGCGACGACTCCGTGCGCTTCCTGCATGCGTCGCTGACCGAGAAGAAGGTGATCCTCGACCGCACGCTGGCCGAGTATCTCGCATCGGTGAAGAAGCACACCGGCATCATGGTCGCTCGGCCGAAGGAGGCGTAGGCGAGGCGTAGAAGCCGCCACCGGACTTCTTGCCGAGCCGACCGGACTCGACCATCTTCTGCTGGATCAGGTGCGGCCGGAAGCGCGACTCCCCGAAGTACAGGTCGTGAACCGAGCGCGTGACCATCAGGTTGACGTCGATGCCGATGAGATCCATCAGCTCGTAGGGTCCCATCTTGAAGCCGATCGCGCGCATGCAGCGGTCGACCTGCTCGTGCGTCGCGGCGCCTTCACCGACGATGCGGAATGCCTCGCCATAGAAGTTCCGAGCGACACGATTGACGATGAACCCCGGCGTGTCCCTGGCGCGCACGGGCGTCTTGCCGAGCTCGGTGACGATGGCGATCGTGCGCTCGAGGATCTCGCTCGAGGTGCGGTATCCCTCGATCACTTCCACGAGCTTCATGATGTGCGCGGGATTGAAGAAGTGCATGCCGACGCAGCGCTCCGGTCGCGCGAGCGCGCCGGCGATCGCGGTGATCGGCAGCGACGACGTGTTGCTCGCGAGGATCGCATCGTCCGCGACGATCGACTCGAGCCGGACGAAGAGATCCTGCTTCGCGTCGAGGCGCTCGAGGATTGCCTCGACGACGACCGTGCAGTCGGCGAGATCCTCGAGGCGCGCGGTCGTGCGCACGCGGGCGGAGACCGCATCGGCGTCCTCCTGGGAGATCCTGCCGCGCTCGACGCCGGAGGCGAGATACGACGCGATCGACGCCCGGCCGCGATCGAGCATCTCGTCGGCGATGTCGTAGAGCCAGACGTCGTAGCCGACGAGGGCTGCTGCATAGGCGATGCCGGAGCCCATCGTGCCGGCGCCACAGACGCCGAAGGTGCGAGTCGATGCCATCGAAGTGGGTCGGGATTGCGTGACGATGATGGTGGAGGGGTCTAGTCCTTGTCGACCGGCGCGCGATGCGCCGGCAGCGTTCCGCGAAGCACGGCGATACGCCGGATGATGCTCACCACCGCGATGATCAGAAAGAGCACCGCCGCGAACCAGTACTGCGGATACACCCGCACGAAGCTCACGATGTAGAACACACCGATCGCGAACGCGACGATCATGAAGACGCTCGCGACGCGGCTGAAGGTCGACGGAGCCGGAGCCTGGGTCTGGGACGGAGACGGATCGGACATTGAAGCTGGCGACGTTGAAAGAACGATCACCGCGTTACGCCGACGTCGTGTCGGGCGCTCGGGATCGTCGGGAAGTGCGTACGCTCGAGCGCTACTCGCCGCGGAAGGCCGGCCTGCGCTTCTCCACGAAGGCCGCCACGCCCTCCTGGTAATCGCTCGTGCGTCCGGCGGCCTCCTGCATGAAGACCTCGTAGTCGAGCATCTCGTCGAGCGAGGAGTGCTCGGCGCGATGGAGCATCTTCTTGATGTAGCCGTAGGCGCGCGTCGGTCCGGCGGCGTAGCGCTCGGCGAGCGCCCTGGCCTCGTCCATGAGCGACTCGGCCGCGACGACGCGATTGATCAGTCCGAGCTCGGCGGCGCGCTCGACCGGGAGCTTCTCGCCGAGCGATGCGATCTCGAAGGCGCGCGAGTAGCCGGCGGCGCGAGCGAGGAAGAAGGAGCTTCCCGAATCCGGAACGAGGCCGATGTTCACGAACGCCTGCAGCAGCGACGTGCCCGCGGCGGCAAGCTTCATGTCGCACGCGAGCGCGAGCGAGCACCCGGCGCCGGCGGCGATGCCGTTGATCGCCGCGATGATCGGCTTCGGCATCGTTGCGAGCTTGCGGATGATCGGGTTGTAGCGACGCTCGAGCGAGTCGGCGAGCGAGCGCCGCCCGCCGGACGCCGGCGCGTCCTTGAGATCCTGTCCCGAACAGAACGCCTTGCCCGCTCCCGTCAGAATGATCGCCCGCACCGCCGCATCCCGCTCAGCGTCCTTCAACGCCGCCTGCAGCTCGGTCGTCATCTGCTCGTTGCACGCATTGTAGCTCTCAGGCCGATTCAGCGTCAGCGTCAAAACACCGCCGTCGACACTATAGATGATCGTTTCGAAAGACATGACAATCAAGAATTGAGAAGTCGCCCAAAAACCAAAAACCAAAAACCAATAACGAAAAACTACCTCCCCCTCCACTCCGGCGCCCGCTTCTCCAAAAACGCCTTCATCCCCTCCTTCATGTCCTCGGTCGCGAACAGCAGATAGAAATTCTTCCGCTCGAACTCGAGACCGTCGTTGATGGTCGTGTCGAACGACTTGAGCACGGACTCCTTGGCGAGTCTGACCGAGATCGGGGGCCGGGCCGCGACCTCGCGGGCGAGCTTCATCGCCTCGTCGAGATAGAACTCGACGGGCACGACGCGATTGATCAGACCTGCGGCGTGCGCCTCGGCGGCAGTGATCATGCGGCCGGTGAGCACCATCTCCATCGCGAGGGCCTTGCCCACGGCGCGCGTGAGCCGCTGGGTGCCGCCGGCGCCCGGCATGACGCCGATCAGGATCTCGGGCTGGCCGAAGCGCGCGGTCTCCGAGGCGATGATCATGTCGCAGATCATCACCAGCTCGCAGCCTCCGCCGAGCGCGACGCCCGAGACCGCTGCGATCAGCGGCGTGCGGACCCTGCGGATGCGATCCCAGCGCTTGAACTGGTCGCGCTCGAGCATGTCGACGGCCGACGCCTCGGCCATCTCGGTGATGTCGGCGCCCGCGGCGAAGACGCGCTCGCTGCCGTGAATCACGATCGCGCGTACGTCGGGGTCGTTGTCGAGCTCGTCGAGCGCATCGACCAGCTCGACCATCAGCGCGAGGTTCAGGGCGTCGAGCACCTTCGGGCGATTCAACTGCACGGTGGCGACGTGGCCGTCGTGCCTGGAGACGATGATATGCTCGGGCATGGAGAGACTATCGAGTTCAGAGTTCCGAAGAAGCCGCCAAGATACGACGCGACAGCCGTCCGGCCTCCCTTGACGCGATGGTCCGATTGCGGCATCTTCAGCGATCGTGAATTCTCCCACACCCGGTTCGTCTACAATGCGCCGACTTCCTCCTCGCGTACCGACGTCACTCCTCGCGCTCGTGATGATCGCCCTGCTCGTGTCTCCGGCGGTCGGCCAGTCCGGCGACGACGAGCGACACAGTCGCGTCATCGCCTGGCCCGCGTCCGAGGCAGAGCACGCCCTGATTCGCTCGCTCGACATCGACCACGTGCACGGCCAGGGCGACGGTCTGCGGCTCGTGCTGACGCACTCCGACGTCGAGCGCCTGCGCCGTGGCGGAGTCCGCTTCGAGATCGAGGTCGCCGAGCTCGAGCGGCACTACGAAGTGCGGGCGCTGCGCGACCTCGAGCAGATGCGTGAACGGCCGCGATCGTCGCTGCACTCGCCGCGCAACTTCGCGCTCGGCAGCGTCGGCGGGTACTATTCGATCGCGGAGCTCGGGACGCACCTGTCGAAGATGGGCGAGCTGTATCCGCAGCTCGCCGGCTCGGTCGAGACGATCGGGACGACCCACCAGGGACGACCGATCCACGCGATCAGGATCTCGGCGCGCTCCGCCGGCGACACGACCGTGCCCGAGGCGCTGTTCACCGCGCTGCATCATCCGCGCGAGCCGGCGGGCATGATGAGCGTCGTCTACTCGATGTGGACGATGCTCGAGGGCTACGGCACCGATCCGGAGATCACATGGCTGCTCGACAACCGGGCGCTGTGGTTCGTGCCGATGGTCAACCCGGACGGCTACCAGCACAACGTCCAGCGCTATCCCAATGGCGGCGGCCTCTGGCGCAAGAACATGCGCTCCAACGGAGACACCGGAGTCGACCTCAACCGCAACTACGGTCCGGAGGAGTTCTGGTCGCACGCGATCGGCGGCTCGAGTGTCAACGTGCTCGCCGAGACCTATCGTGGACCCGGTCCGTTCTCAGAGCCCGAGACGCGTGCGGTCCGAGACTTCGTCCTGCGCCGGCGCTTTGCCGTCGCGCTGAACCACCACACGTTCAGCAATCTCTTCATCCAGCCCGACGAGATCATCCTGCCCGACGCCGCAGACTCGGTGTACTTCCGCACCGCAACGCGCGCGCTCGCGTCGCTCGCCGGGTTCGCGCCGGGCAACTCTCGCATCACCGTCGGCTACACCGCGCGCGGAACGGCGGAGGACTGGCTCTACGCCTTCGGCAGGGGAAGTGACGGCCACACGTTCGCGTGGACGCCGGAGAGCGGCAACGGCGAGGACGAGTTCTGGCCGGCGCCGCTGCGGATCGAGCCGATCTGCGCAGCGAGTCATCGGATGAACATGGGGATCGCGTGGGCGGCCGGCGCCGCGCCGATCATCACGGCGCGGACGTGGCGTCCGGACACCGCCGGAGCCATCGTGCGCGTGACGGTGACGAACATCGGTCGCGCGACGATGACGAGCGCGGCGACGCTTGCGCTCGACGGCGGCGTGCCGCTGTCGGTGCCGCCGCTGGCGCCGTCGGAGGCGCTGACCTTCGAGCTGCCGGTTCCGGACTCGCTCGCCGGGCGGCCGTCGGCGCCGCGGACGATGATCGGGATCACGCTCGGCTATGAGGGCGCGAGGATCCTCGACTCGATCGCCCCAATCGTGCATCCGATCCAGTACGCCTTCACCGAGCGATTCGAAAGTGGGATGGGCCGATGGCACACGGGCGCAGCGTGGGGACTCGAGACGACGGTCGAGCACACGAGCGTCGCCTCGGACAGCCCCGGCGGCAACTACGAAGAGCGGCGCGAGGCCAACGCACTGACGGTGCGCGAGCCCATCTCTCTCGTCGGCTTCACCGCGGCCGATCTCTTCTTCGACGCGAGCTACGCGGTGGAGGGACGCAACCACACGGCATTCGTCCAGGTGCTCAGAGAGGGCGGGATCGAGTGGCGCGATGCCGACTGCGACGAGCTGCAGCTTCCGTTCGAGAGCGCTTCGCCGATCCGCAACCGCTTCCGCGGCGACATGCGCGAGTGGCGCCGTTATCGCGTCAACCTCGACGAGTATCTCGGAAGCGAGATCTCCGTGCGCTTCGTCGTCGAGGCCTACAACAGCCAGTGGCACTACACGTTCGACGGCATCCGGATCGACGACATCGAGGTCGTCGGCGCGCGCCCGATCGTCACGTCGGCTCCGGACGTCTCGATGCACGGCGTCGCCTTGACGGTCTCGCCCAATCCTTTCGATGCCACGCTAGCAGTGGAGCTTTCTGGTTACACGGGGCCGGCCACGCTCGAGCTGCACAACGAGCTCGGCGAGGTCGTCCGCACCGCGACGGTCGACGCCCGGGCGACGCTCGCGACGGAGGGCCTGCCCGCCGGCGTGTACACGGTCGTCGTGCGCGGCGGCGACGAGGTCCTGCGCCGGCGCGTCGTGCTGCAGAGGTAGCGTTCTGGCGCTGCCCCGACATGCGCCGATGGCTCCGCCTCCGGCCGGCCGGTTCGTCAGCGGCGCGCGCGCTGTTCTCCGGAGCTTCGCATTCTCCGGTCGTGCAGGAAGATGTTGAAGACGAGGACGAGCCCGCCGGTCGCGGCCAGCAGGAAGAAGATGATCGCCAGACCCGGATAGCCGAAGAGCGTGAAGCTCGTCTGGATGTCCATCAGCAGCGCGGCGCCGATGATCAGCGCCGCGAGGACGAGGCCGACGGTGATGCGGTTGGCGACCTTCTGGAATCCCTCGATCAGGGCGTTCTCGTCGATCGCCTCGATGTCGATGCGGAGCTGGTCGTTGGCGACCTTGTCGAGGATGCGATTGACGCGGCCGGGCAGCTCCTGGACGAACTCGCGCATCTCGATCGCCGAGGCGAAGAGGTTGCCGGGCGTCGCGCTCTTCTGAAGGCGCTGGCGCATGACCTCGGCGGCGTTGCGACGGATCGCGTCGTTGGGATCGAACTTCGGATCGAGCGTCCGGCCGACCTCGTCGAGATTGAGCAGCGTCTTGCCCAGCATCGTGAACTCCGGCGGCGTGCGGATGCCGCTGGCTCCGGCGATCCTCACCACCTCGAGCACCAGGCGTCCGATCTGGATCTCCTGCACCGTCGAGTTCTGCTGCTGCGCGACGAGCTCCGCGATCTTTCGCTTGAAGCTGATGCGGTTGAACTCCTCGAGCCGCTCACCGAGCTCGATGCAGATCTCGGCCGCCTCGTCGCTGCGTCCCTCGCTGATCGCCAGCAGCAGTTTCAGCATCTGCGACTGCATGCTCGGCGAGAGATGACCGACCATGCCGAGGTCGATGAGCGCCACCTTCCCGTCGTGCGTCAGCAGCACGTTGCCTGGATGCGGGTCGGCATGGAAGATCCCGTCGACGAGGATCTGCTTCATGTAGGCGCGGAAGACCTGCTCTGCCAGGTCCTTCATGTCGCGCTCGAGATGCGCCAGCGGACCGAGCGACGAGATGTTCGTGCCGCGCACGAAGTCCATCGTCAGCACACGGCTCGTCGAGTAGTCCTCGTGCGGCGCCGGGATGAGCACGCGGTCGAAGCCGCGGAGGTTCTCCGAAAGCTGCTGAAGGTGGCGAAGCTCCTGGCGATAGTCGAGCTCGCGCACGAGGTTCGTGCGGAACTGATCGAGCATCTCGCCGATGCGGAAGCGCTGGCCCATCTCGGTGTGCCTGTCGAGGAACTCCGCGATCTCGGCAAGCGCCTCGAGATCCTCGGCGATCTGGCGACGGATGCCCGGGCGCTGCACCTTGACGACGACCTCGCGACCGTCGCGCATGCGTGCGCGATGCACCTGCCCGAGCGACGCGGCCGCCAGCGGCGTCGCTTCGAAGCTCTCGAACGCCTTCGAGATTCGCACGCCGAGCTCCTCCTGCACGATCTGCTCCACCTGCCCGAAGTCGAACGGCTCGATGTTGTCCTGCAGCCGCGAGAGTGCCGCGACGTACTCCGGCGGCAGGATGTCGGTGCGGGAGGAGAGGACCTGACCGAGCTTGATGAAGATCGGCCCCATCCGCTCGAGATCGTCGGCCAGCTCCGCGGCCTTCGAGCCGCCCGGACCGTTACCGTCGCGCCGGTCGTCCTCGTCGAGCAGCTCGTCGAGGCCGGCGGTCGTGACGATGTCGGATCGCCCGTGCTTCCAGGCGAGGACCGCGAGGTCCTTGTAGCGTTTCAGATGCTCGGGTTTCAGGGAAATTCCCATTGTCGCTCTCCGGTGTCGGTGTCCGCCAGACGTTCAACGGCGGTTCTCCTCCCGGAAGGGCAACAAGTGTACCGTCAGCGTTTCCGCGTCGCTTTCGCGGCTGCGAGCGCGTGCGCATGCGTCGAAACACGAAGGGCCCGCCGGTGAATCGGCGGGCCCTTCGTTCGAAAGGAATGCTGGTGTCGCCGATCAGCGCACGACCGACAGGCCGGTGACGCTGCGCGCCCCGCGATCGGAGAGCGTGACGAGGTAGATGCCCGCGGCCACAGGAGTGCCGCTAGCGTCGCGTCCGTCCCACAGCAGCTCGGTGGCTCCGGCGGCTTCGGTAGCGTCGATCGTGCGGACGGTCCGACCGAGGTTGTCGGAGATCGTCAGGCGTCCGTCGGCGCCGAGCGCGCGACCGAGGGCGATCGTTGCGCTGGCGGTGACGGGATTCGGAAAAACGCGAAGGAGGCTGCCGGCGACGTGCTCGTCGTCGACGCCGAGAGGCGGATCGACCACGACCACGACGGGGATCGCCAGAAGCGAGTCGTCGACGGAGATGCGCATCGTCGCGTCGTGGCGGCCCTGCGGCACCGCGCTCGACGATGTGACCGTCAGCGTCGCCCGCCCGCTCGAAGGAATCGTCGTCGTCGAAAGGCCGTTGTCGAAGCGGGCCTCGAGGTGAACCGCGACCGAGCCCGATCCGAAGACGATCGACCGGACGTTCGCCACGTCACCGCACTCGTTCGCGACGAGCTCGAGCGTCGACGATCCCGTCAGGCCCGCGTTGGTCCTGATCTCGACACGCGCGTCGACCGGTCGGGCGGTCTTGAAGCACAGCGACGGCGAGAGCATCGTGTCCTTGACGTTCCCATCACGATCGCGGATCGTGACGTTGAGCGGGCCGCTCGGGTCGGTGATCGCGCGGAAGCTCGCCAGGCCGAGATCGTTCGGCATCGGAGCGTTGAACGCCGTGCGCACCCAGCCGGTCACGCCCGGCGACGTCTGGATGTCGCCGACGCCGCTGAAGTAGCCGCCGGTGATGTCGCTGAGCGTCACGTCGACGGTGCCCTTCGCCGGCGTCTGCACCGAGACGACGTACGGCGCGCTCACGTCGAGCTGCTCCGGCTCGCCCCACGTGGGCAGCGCCCACAGATAGGCGTCGCGGTAGATCGTGCCGTTCTCGCCCGAGACCGTGCCGCCGAAGCGCACGCCCTCTGAGGCCACGAGGATGTGTCCGCCGGAGCGAATCGACATCGTGGCGCGGAACAGTCCGTTGGTCCCGATCGGCGTCGGCTCGCCTCCCGGGGCGAAGACCTCGATCGGCACACCGTCGAGGCGGATCGCCTGGAAGACCGCCTTCGGGTCCTTGCGAAGCTCCTCCGGAGCCGAGACCAGCAACGACAGGCGATGCTGGGCGAATGTGCCTTCGCCGATCCTTTCCGGCGCGATGAACGCCGAGCGTGAGGCGAGCGTCGAGAGTGCGGTCAGCGGTACGAGTGCGGGGCTCTCGGCCGGATCGCCGTAGCGGCCGCCCGTCCGCAGTTGCAGCACCATCGTCGGGACGCTCGAGTGCCACTCGACACCACCGGTGAGCATCTGGCCATCGACCTGGAAGACATCGCGGACCTCGCCGGCATCGAGCGCCAGGGTGTCACGCCCGATGCCGGCCGGGCCGTGATGGGTAACGATGATCGAGGCCTCGCGCGAGGGCATCACGCGGAAGCGGTCGCCGCCTGCGCGCATCGGCATGCTCGCGAACTCGTAGCCCCAGGCCGAATCCGGCAGGGCCATGTACGCCTGGTGCGTCGCATAGGCCTGCGGATCCGACGGGAGCGTCGCGTCGATCGTGACCGGCGTGCGGACGTGTCCGCAGATGAGGCCGACCGGACGGCTCGAGACGATCTCCGATGCCGACAGATCGGCGACGCCGGCCTCGCGCGCCAGCGCCTGCACGAAGTAGGTGCGGCCGCGGTCGAGCTTGATCTGCCGGACGGTGCCGCGCTCCTGTCGTACGGTCTTGACGCTCGGTGTGAACTGGATGTAGGTGTCGTCGTAGGCCGCGACGATCATCAGCTCGCTGGTGCGGCCGCCGAAGCCGTTGGGCAGTCCGACCGCGAGGTAGCGCGTGCCCCAGCTCGAGACCGGGATCGCGACGAAGCCGCCGGTCGACTGCTGGCGCGCGTTCATGGCGAACACCGAGATCGGCGCACGGGCGCTGATGTGGATCGCCGCGATGACGCTCTTGCCAGCCTCGCCGATGGTGTCCTCGCTGATGCGGTGCTCGAACACGCGGGGCACCGAGATCGTCGTGTACTGGCCGGGCTGCGTGCTGAACGGCGTCGTGCCGTAGCCGGGGATGTCGACGGTGCCGACGGTCGCGACCTGCGAGGTGATCATCACCCCCATGAACTTCGCGACCGCGCCGCCCGCGTCGTCGTCGTTCTGCATGAATCCGACGTAGTACTCGGTGCCGCTCGGAGCCGCGTCGAGAAGCTCGGTCTGCGCGACGGCGGGCGCCGTCGCCAGGAGCAGTCCCGCGATCAAAGAGAGAGCCGGAAGGGGTATGCGGGCGAATCGCTTCATTGGGAGCTTCATCGTTCGGTCGTTCAGCAAATCTTCAGTGCACCACCGACGTTTCGGTCAGGACGATCCGGTCCTCCTCCTCGGGAGGCGCGCCGGTCGGATAGCTCGAGATCGGGTACCGGTTCTTCACCGTCAGGATGAGCCCGATCCCCTTCGCATAGAAGCGGATCCACTCCTGTCGCTCGCCGCCCTGCGAAACCGGGACGTACTTGACGGCGACGACGTTCTCGTAGCCTCGGCCCTCGAGCTTCCAGTAGGAATAGCGCTCGACGACGGTCGCGATCATCGACGGCGTGCGCGCGTCGTCGGCGGTCGTCTGGTAATCGGCGACCCACGTACGACCGCGCTCCAGCGGCGCCACCAAAGCGTAGCGGGCGGAGAGGCCGTTCTCGTGCTTGAGCGAGTTCTCGACGAACAGCGTGTCGGCGGTCGGCCTGAAGTGCACCTGCAGCGAGACACCCGGCGTCTCGCCCTTGTTGTTGATCGTCTCCAGACGATACATCCCCTCGTACTCGGCCTTGCCCGCACGCACCTCGGCGGTGACCGCGGTGTCCTGCGGCATCGTGCGCGAGGCAACCTTGTAGTGCATCGTCGCGCCGATCTGCGCCGGCCAGCCGAACGTTCCGACGTCGTTCCATGACGTCTCCTCCGGCGTCACCACACATCCGCCAAAGGCGGATGCGGCGAGCGCGAGCGCGGCGAGGCCGCCCAGGATTCGCGAGGACTGTCGTGTTGTCGGGTTCATCATCATTCTCTGAATTGGATCGCGATCCTAGAAGCGGAAGAACAGTCCGTAGCGCCCCTCGAACATCAGCCCCTCATAGGTGGAGCTGACGTCGCTCGTGACGCCGCCGGTCGGCGTGTCCTCGAGCATGCGGTCGCGCTCGTCGGCGATGCTGTACCAGTAGCGGCCGAGGCCGAGACCGGCGTGCAGGCCGATGTTGTCGGTCACGAAGAACGTTCCGACCACGTCGCCGGCAAGCTTGGTGTGATAGGCCGATCCGCCGATGTTGCCCTCGAGCGTCACCGCCAGGCTGCGCGTCAACGGCGTGCGCCAGGAGATGTGCCCCTCGAGCCAGAGGCGGTTCTTCGCGGTCACCGTGCCGGTGATCTCCTCGCCGAGGCCGGTGCTGCCGGCGCGCGACGAAAGCTCGACCGTCGAAAAGCTGCCGTAGCCGAGCCGGCCGCCGACACCGAAGTGTCCGCCACCGAACCAGTGCGTCAGTCCCAGCAGGCGGTAGGCGAAGCCCTCGTCCTCGGACTCGATCTTCACGGGCGCCGGCGCGAGCAGGCCGACGCGCTCGACGTAGAGCGCCTCCCAGCCATCACGCTCGATCGGCGAGGGACCCTCGGCGATGGCATTCTCGATCCACGGGTCGTCGATCGCGCCCTGGACGTTCGTCGAGCCGCCGCGGCTCGGAGCGTCATTCGCGGCGGTCGCGGTGGAGGTCCCGCGTGCGGTGATCGTGTCTGCCGGAATCTGCGGAGCGGCCTGCGACTCGCGCGCCTCAGTCGCGCTCGGCACCGAGTCGGCGGCGATCGCCGGAGAGCTCGTCAGGCGCGTCACTTCCGGAGAGGCATCGCTGCTCGCGGCGGCGTCACGCTCGACGATCCGGTCGCGGTAGACGATGCGGTCGCGATAGGCGACGCGGTCGCGGTACTCGATGCGGTCACGGTATTCGATCCTCGGCGCGGTCGCCACCGCAGCTCCGGCAGATGGCGACCGCGCCGAGGATCGAATAC
>Ga0247823_10001266_pt1 | contig 21076 bp, 20 predicted proteins | sample 13C_PalmiticAcid_2_FD_192426 | JGI IMG/M metagenome (GOLD analysis project Ga0247823, IMG submission 192426) | Soil microbial communities from agricultural site in Penn Yan, New York, United States - 13C_PalmiticAcid_Day30 | ecosystem: Environmental > Terrestrial > Soil > Agricultural land... | reverse complement strand
CCCCCGCGCCCTCTCTCCCCCGCGCCCGCGGGAGCAAAATCTCACCGAGCCGGGCGTGTACCACCTGCCGAGAAAAGGAACACCGCGGAGAGACAGAGAGCGAAGACAGATAGACAAGAGAAACAAAAGGCCGGGCTAGGCTGGGAATGGGACAGAGACAGGGACAAGGCTGACTCCGAAACAAAACGAAACAAAAAACAGAACCCAAAAGATCCTCGACGACAAGCCCGACCTCAAGCGGCAGTGGACGTCCCTCATCCCCCAGGGCCGCATGGGCTCGCCCGAGGACCTCATGGGCCCCGTCACCTTCCTGCTCTCGGACGCGTCGACGTACGTCACGGGCGCGGACCTGCGGGTCGACGGGGGGTATACCGTCACATGAGATTACGGTTTCGTTCGATGTGGGAAAATGAAACATGCGGACGGGGCGGGTGTGGGGATTGCGTCGATGGATGGATGGGATGGGATGGGGTTGAATCCCAATGGGCTGGCTGGATGGCGCGTTCTTTGATGTGACTATGATGGTGGAGGGGGAGGGGGAGGCGTCGAGTTGTTTCTGATCATGGCTGCAAACTCGCATAGAGAAATGAGCGAAGAGCTTGTCCGATGGAATTCGGACATATGTTTTTCTTTCCCATCATCGTTCCCAATGTGTCATCGGTATCCTTTTTCGTGGTCAGCTCAAGCTTCCCTGTTGCTTTTCATAACCCACCGATCTGGGGTTGCATTGTCGACTCGATTCCGATCAGCAGAGATTGTGTCACCATACGGGTATGTACCACTTTAGACTTGCGCATTGTTGGGGATTCAGGGGGGTACCGCTTCCGCGTCCGTGTGAGAGAGTGAGCCTTCTCTCAGACACCACCCTAGAATGTGACATAATCAATCACATCTCACATGTCGGTTTCCGCTTCCCGCTTCCCATTTCCACACTGCTGGGTCCAAGGGAGGGTCGCAAGTGCCGGTGGCGTAGTTTATCCCCATCCCATGTAAGCCATCACCGCAAAGTCACTGCCTGCCGGAAGAGGCCAGCACATCGGATATGGACTTCAGGGATGGGATTCGCTCTGTGGGCCGCGCCGCCGACCAGATCGGTCCCGCCTGCTTGGTTCAACCTCACTAGCCGCTGCACTTGCCTCTTTTTTGTGAGACATACATACATGCGTATCTCTCACCTCAGCCGGCGCTGACCTGGAGGGGCAGTTTGAGCTTCCCTGCCCCACCGCTGTTTTGCGAGGACTGGTTTTGTCTTCCCCGAATTACTAGTCTGAAAATAGTACGGAAGCCACGGTTTGTTCAGGTACGGTACCCTGAACATGCTGGGCGGTGATGCAGGGAGACCGCGCAGAACGGAATTTCCATGGATGCTGCCGTCACACCTTGACATTTCTCGCCAAACCGTTCTTGCACGCTTGCATGGAAGACCCCCTTGATTGGGTCAAGCCGCAGAGGACTTCTGGTGCGATGCCGGTCTCTCGGACTGTCTCAGCCCTGGCAACGGGCAGTGTTATCGAGTCTTGAGGTGTTGAACTAGGGGAAGGCCGCCACAGAGCCTCGGTGTGTTCAACGCTGTCGACCGGTTACGAGCACGGAGCTCGAACTTCCCCTGCCTCAGCCAATAGTGAGTTAGCAGCGCCAGCCCGAGCAGCAATGACACACGGAATCACTGATCATAGGACGGACAAGGTCGTTCCCCGCTGCCCGACAGATCAGACGACCCTTGATCAGGGACCAAGGCGATCTGACCCCGTTCATCGCTTATCCCCAAAAAGCGCCTGGTCCCGCCCATGAGTCCCCGCACGAGAGACGGCGACTGGAATGGGCCGTGCGCGATACCCAGTCAGTTCCCACGAAGCGCTCACACCCTGGAGGCGAGAAACCATTGGTGTTTTGCTCAACTGTCGGGTTGTGTGTCTTTCCTGTTTTGGATGGTTTGCTGCGCAGGCGTTGCGGTAGATGTGCTTTACCCGAGCCGCCTGCGGGAGCTGCAATCTGGTCACCGAGGCACTCGTGCGGTGTCTTTTCAGCCGCCGTGGCTGCTGGAGAGCTCGCCCGGTCATGGGTCAATATCAGGGCGGCAAGGTCGCTGACCGGTCTCCTCCCTGTCCTCACCGCTGCGAAGCCCTGTCCCGCCCCGCTCCGCGCACCCGATGGTGCCGGGCAGGACAAGGTCCTCCACTGGCCGTCAGCCCTCGTCGCCGATTTTCTTCTGCATACACCACGCACATCCTGAACCAGGCGTGGGGGTGGGGTTGTCCAACACATCAGCCTCAAATCCGTGGAAGGAGCGCGCGGGGAATTGGAGGCTGGAAAAACCATCCGGAACGCGACCCCAGCACTGTTGGCCGTGGCGACTTTGAGCCCACCAAGTGCTGGGAGTCGAGTTGAAGCCAGCTGAGCCTGGAACAAGGCTCACAGGGCTGCTGCGTGCAGATCCCGGGAGCTGAGTTGCATGCAAGAGGAGGAACCGAAGCGGGAAATGGACGGGGCGGGACGTCTGTGGACGCAGCCGGCGGGACAGGGCTTGGCTCCGGTGACACCCTGAATCCACGTGCCGCGATCTTCCGTCAGGTGATCGTCGGCATCGTATCGCGGTTGCGGAGAGACAACAGGTCCCGTGGTGAATTTGCGAAGGACACAAGCCGCGAGTCGGGGGAATGGAAGAAGAGAGATCACGTTGCTCCCAGCGCGAAGCGAGCCCAAATCCCAGCATGTGCCATCGAGTGGAAGTGCAAGTCCGACTGGAATTGCGACTGCGCGGGGTGATGGGTGCCCAAAGGTGGCAGGTGTTCACTTCTAGTGTAGTTTCCCAGGCAGGCGAGCTCTGGGGACGGGATTCAAGAAATGGAAATGTCTGAAAGGCAGTCTTAATGTTCTCAACCAACAAACAGTCAAGCACGAACCTAATATCAACTGCCCTGCCTTCGGCACAGCCCGACAGCTCCTTGGCATCTGAGACACCCCACAGACCGCGCCCAGGATCCCCTATCCAACGCTAATACGTATACTGAGCAACTGCCCTGGCCCCTGTGGCATTTCCAGTCAGCAGGGGAAGGAAGGGAAGGTGCGTTGCCTGTGTAAATTTGCTCCTTCCGAGCTTGCCTTGGTTTCTTCCATGCAGTGGCAGTCACTCCCTGGTCATCCAGCTAGGCAACCAACCAGTTTTTGTTCTCTCGCTTCTTCTACCTGAGTTCGTTGTCGTTGTCGTTTTCATGTTTTTTTTCTTGTGGTTTTTTTTTTCCCTCACAGGTGTTCTACTAAGGTGCCTGCCTCAACACCAGAGACCCTCGTGAACCCAGCCCAGCCTCGCCACCCCCTGGCCACCCCCAAATCCGCCGACTCTGGAGAAGCTGCCGTCAGCCTGCTGTTCATCAGCCCGGCACCAGGATAGTGGTGCTGATCCGGGGTAAAACGGCGAGTTTGCGAAGGGCAGCGGTGAGAGACACTCCTCTCCCAGCCCCTGTCTCAGCCCTGGAATTTGCCTCTTCCTGTACCCAACACACCTGGTGTAAGTGCCTGACAGACACACCTTTTCGTCCCTTCACGACGCACTGGGTGCTGCACGAAGAAGCAAGTCGCACAGGCGGCAAGAGTCGTCCCGAATGGACTCGTGTTCCTCCACTGTCGATCTCCTTCCCCCAAGCACCCTCGGCTCCCTCTCTCTCTCCTTGCACAGAAACTTGACGTCTCGAGCTGCCATCTTCCCAGCCCTCTTGCCTGATGTGGCTCCTCCCCCCCAGTGACGTGGTCGAACATCCCCGGACTTTCCTCGTTCCTGTCTGCTGCCCTTTCACCCCACACCCGCACCGACACCCTCTCCCTTGGCCGAAGACGCTAGGCCCGACAACGAGATTGCTCCCTTCTAACTCTGTCTCTCAGTCCATTTTGACACTCACGGCATACTGGTGCTGCGGTTTCTGGCGCAACCAGCTCTAAACTGTCAACAACATCCAGAATCTCGCCGGCATTTTGTTTGCAACTTCACTCCGCTCTCGACTTTCCAGGAGGCACGCGGGCCTCATGCCTCCCTTGTGGATGCCCGACACCGACTTTGACTTCACTGCACACTAGTCATCCACAAGCCATGGGCCCCAAGTCCCTGTGGAGTGCCGACTTTCTGCCAGCCTGCGCGGTTTGTCAGCCCGTCGCGAGTCTTCTTGAAGATGGACTCGGTCATGCCCGAGGGGTTCTTTGGGAACACCCGAGAAATCTACGCCGAAATAGCAAGCTACCCCGTAGTTCCTCCTGAGAAGATCAAGCAGTATTGGAATGGTATGTGGCACGACCGACATCGCCGGGACTGGGTCGGTTCTCCTAACTAATGCCTAACTTGCTAGTCTACACAACCACCTTCCGGAGGCTTTTTGACCCCAGCGCGTTTCGTCTGGAGAACTTCTGGTGGCACGTCTGGGGGAGTGAACGGTTGAGAAACCTGAGTGGTGCAGCGCTTGCTAGGCTCTTTGAGGAGTTCTCGAACGGCCCAACTTTCGTGCCCCTATCGCCAACGCGCTTCAAGGTAGGCTTCCGAAATCATGTTAAAGGGCATATAAAAGCTGATGGACTCTCAGGCACTTGGTCCGGGCAGGTCAGGGAATGAGGGTCGTGGCCCCAAACCGGCCCATCCCTCACATCAAACTCCAGGGCAAGGATCCGCGCCTTCAGCGAGCTCTAAAGGACCAACTCCGTCGTCGTCAAGACCAGCGCCGCCGCACTCCATCTTGAAGAAGTCGAGGGGACCCTCTGCGTCAGGTCCTCGGCCGACCGCACGTTTTGCATCGCCGCCGGCGTCGTATGAAGAAGCTATTACCGTCGGCGAAGATGGAACGACCCGCACGCCGGTGGGCGCCTCAGAGATGCCGCCTCCTCCACTCCCGGCGTCATCAAGGGAACAACACGCGATTTCCCCTTCAACTCCGGCGGAGACCCATTCGTCACCAACCACAAAATCCGCACCTTCAGCCCCCAACCCAAGCATCCCAGGGACGGAAATGCGGCCGCCTCCATCAGTCTTACCAGCCAGGGGGGAAAAGGTGACAAGCAATGCTGGGAGAAGGATTGTGGCTGCGACTGCAGCATCAAGGAGGAGGCCTGTCATGGTCCGCAGGCCCAGCTCGCAATCGTCGGCAGGATCAGACACCGGCACACGTGTGGCAGGGTATGTTACAGCGTCGAAGCGTTCTGGATCCAAGCGAACAACCCCGACCACTTCGCAACTTCTCGGGCAAGGCTCGTCGTCGTCCCAAGGGAGTGAAGCCGGCATCAGCGCCAAGGCAGCAGGAAAGCGCCCAGCAAAGGCACCAACGGGCAAACGATCTTCTTCCCCAAGCGTTCCTGCTCAGGCCGACAGTCACGCCGACGAGCCTGTGATACCACAACAACTGCGACCCGCTAGCCCCCAGCGAAGATCAACATGGGATGTGAAGGACAGCGTTGCGACGCAGGTGACATCCCCGACCCGACAAACTGTCGTTCAGCAATCTCTACCCGCACCGGCTCCTCCACCGGTCGCAGGATTTGTGGTGGACCAAACAACCCGACATAGAGCCCCGCCGATGGTGCGTTCCCGTTCGAACAACAGCGAACATGGTGTGGCCCTGCTTCCATCGCAAGCCACGAGCAGTGTCGCAACGTTTATCACCACAGCTCGCGGGCAGTTCGATTCGGAGACAGTCACGACAGAGCCCGTGGTCCCAGAGGCCAGGGACATCCCGGATCAGGTACGGTTTGGCTCGCAGCCGTCGTCTTCGGTCCTCGATCTACAGTTTAAGCCTACACCCCCGAACCCCGCCCCGCCAATACCCTTTGGGAGATCAAGAAGTGAACTCGCTTTGCTCTTGAGGCGTGGGAATTCCTCCCGGGGTGAAGCTGATTAGCACCCTGGCCGTCTCCGCAGGGCACCTGAACTTACAATCACAACTTCGTTATTCTACGCGCACACACATCTGGAGCAAGGGCTGTTGGTGGCGTTTGGCCGTGTCTATCTTTAAGGCCTGCATAGTTTTGGCGTTGGAGGAGCAGGCAAGTAGCACTGGGATCTTACTTTGTACATACTTGAGATGGTCTGAGTTTGAGATCAGCTGTTACTGGAGAACGGTGAAGATATACCATGATCGATCTTCAGTTCTGAGCCTTTGGTGTCCAGTGACTGGCCTAAACCCCAACCCCCCCATCTACGGCGGTGCTGTCCGGCTCAGGCCCGAAACCGAGCGCCCTTGTTCCAATCCATTTTCTCCTGCCAAACCCGTGCGTCGTCACCGACGCCACGGCGTCTAGGAAAGGAAGTTCAGAGAGACAATTCCTTGCTATCTCCGGACATCACAGACGCAAGAGAGATTGCGCCATATACCGGTCATGCTGGACATTGACGCCACGTGTGCATGGACATCTCGGTGAGCGAGTGCGGTGGAGATGGCTATCGAGGAGGCTGTTTGAGAGGGTGGTGTGGCCCCCCACGTCCCGCGTTCCTGGTCACGTCCCTCGTCGTGGCGGGTTGGATGTGACACACCTGCAGGAGCAGACCCCGAGCGAGGCCAGGGGGCGGGGGGATGGGGAAGGGTGACTGAGCGCGCGCGTCCACACCATGCCATGCTTTCTAAAGTCTGAATGACCTTCTGGATTCTGCATAGGCAGTTATTTGCAACAGGCTGGGAGGATATGATCTGGTCAGCTGTATCGTGCAGAACATGAACTCGGACAGGTGTTATGCAGGGCACCACAGCATTTAAAAGGTTGCGCTCACTCACATGGAACAGGAGGAAACGGCTGGACGAATGGACTGTTGAGGATGGATGAAGTTAACAACGTAGGGTACTCTGTAGTAGGTGCTCTGGGAGTAGTAACGTTGCCTAACGTTCCCTGGGTATTTTTATTTCCTCGCCTGTTGTGAAATCAGTCTTTTGTGAGAGCTGTTTACCAAGAAAGATGCCCTTTATTTTGAGCCAGAGAGAATACATAGATAACTAGCCCAGGTAACGTTATTTCTTTATCCCCGCGCAAGGACAATTGCACCTCATGTTGGGTATTAGTTACATACTCTGCCAACTTTAGAGAGGCTACATCACGCAGCAGGCACTTCTGGTTATTACAGTAATCCAACTCTTGTGTGCGCCTGTGCTGCCCTAGACTCCGACAAACAGCTCAGCACCTTTCACATCATCCCAATCAATCTCCTTTCCAGCGTTTTTCGCCGACCCGTATCGACAACAAAGGAAATCCAAACTCTGCCTCCAGCTTTGGGGTATATTCGCGCGCTAAAACGATTGCTTGCTTGCTTGCTTCCATGCTTCCATGCTTGCCTGACTTGATTCGGCTCTCCCAGCCCCAAGTTTCCAAAGCGTCGTGTGTAATTTGTTGTTCCATCCTTAACCCTGACAAAAATTTATTACCCTCCTCCTCCTGCCCAGCAGTTCCATGATGACAATGGCGATGACAATGATGACAGCTCCTAGCCATCAAGCCCAAAAATCTTCCTCAGCGCCCCAAACCTCTTCTTCCTCGTCGTCGACGACGCCCCCGCCAGGCTCCCCGCCACCGACCCCTCCACGCTGTGGGGGTGGCCAGTCACGGGCGCATCCACGCCCATCGACGACACCCTCCGGTGGTGCGGGTGCAGGTGGAAAATCCCGCCGCTGAGCGTCCTGGTGCCCAGGTTCCCCGACGCGCTCGACCGCCTGTGCTGCTGTTGGTGTGGTGGCGGCGACACAGCGAATCCACCGTCCTCCCCTTCCCCGGCCCTACCCCCCGCCATCAGGAGCACCCCATTTTCGCCACCAGCTGCACCAGCAAGGGCAGGAGAAACCACTCCTGACCCCCTCTGGCTCCCCCGCTTCTGCAGCCGCGGACTCCTCACCACAACCGTTGCCACGGGCGTCACCTCATTTTCCTCCTCACCCTCCCTTTCCTCTTCCTCTCCTTCTTCCCCCTCGCCCCGACTCCGGATCCTCTCGAGCTGGCCCGCGCTGCGCTCCAGCCTCGTGTCCCGCCGCGCCGCGCTCTCCGTCACCTCAGGCCGGCCAATCTTGTTATTGTTGCTGGCCTTGTCGGCGCCGCTGCCCTTCTTGCGGTGGCGGAGCACGGAGAGGAAGCTGCCGCGCCTCGTGGCGCGGTGCCTTTCGTTGGCGGTTTCGGGACCGGTGGCCTGGGTGGTGGAGGAGGGATCCGGGAGCTGGCCCCTGCCGGAGCGGGTGCGGCGGAGGGTTGTGTTGAGCGTGGTAGTTGTGGTGGGTTGTGGTTGTTGTTGGGTAGGTGTGGCGTCTGCAGCGCGGCCTTGGAACTCGTCGGACTCTTCGAGTTCCTCCGGCAGCGCGGTGCTCGCGATGGAGCTCTCCTTTCTCAGGTGATGGCCTGACCCGCTGGTGGTGGATGCGGGTTTGTTGGGAGGAAGGGGGATGGGGATCGGCATGACGCGTTCGTCGTCGCTCGAGTCTTCGAAGCGGCTGCGGAAGCCAGAGGAGACGGCGCCGTCGCCTTCTTCATCGCTCGAGTCGGCGAACCGGCTTGACGCTCGGGAACCGGACGCCTTCTTCTTTGAGCCGCTCTTCTTTCCCCCGCCGTACGGGAGGCCGAAACTCGGCATGCGGATGCCGCCGCCAGAAGGCTTCCTTCCGGTCGATGAGTCGCGCAGGGTCGTGCGCATGGTGTTTGCTGACATGCTCGTCCGCGGAGACTCGGCAACGTGCCTGGAGGTGGAGCCAGTCGGCGACAACGTTCTCAGCGAGAACCTCTTGGAGTGACTATCGTCCGCAGTAGACGGGGGCGACGTTGGTCTCATTGAGTGACGGAATCCGAAACCTTGGCCTTTGGCTGACCGAGAGCGCTTGAAGCTGCTCTCGCTGCCTGTGGAGCCCCGTCTCTGCAGGGTCGGCGGGATGATCATGGGGCTGACAGAGACAGGCTCCGCTTGTGTTGCCGCCGTGCGCTGGGCTGTTCTCGGAGGTGTAAAGGCAACCGGAGGGTATGAAGTGGGGCGCTTGGATGCTGCTCGGTCTCCTGCCACCGGGGGTTCAGGGCCGTTGGTCCGCATTGACTTTCGCAGGCGTGCTCCTCCAGTTGGGGCGGAAGCCGCCTGTTGTTGAGGCCCATTGCGCATCGTCTTGCGCATCGGGTGAACATCCAAGTCCTCCCCGGTCCATCGCTCGCCAGGTTGGATCATGTAGCTGCGGTCCGGGTTCGCCGCCCGCTCCTTTTCCTGCTGTACCCTCGTCTGTTCAGCCATGTAAGCGGCCAGGGCCTTTCGTTCCGAGTTCCTGCGCTCAATCGATTTCTTCTTTTTCGGCTTCGTTTCAGGTTGAACCTCTTCCCCGTCTGCCTCGACGCCCGCCTCTTCTATTGCTTCCCTCTCCAGTTGCGCCCGCTTCTCCGCTGTGAGGCTCCTCCAGTAGGCCTTTGCCTTCTCCCATTCATCGTAGGGGCTCTCTGCAGGGGGCGTCTCGACGGCGGTTGTGGCGGAGGACATCTCGGGTTGGAGCTTGGGAACCTCATCGCCAGACCTGTGGGTCGAGGCCTCTCCCAAAACTGGTTCGGGCCGAGTGGCAGCCGAACGAGAGCTTTGCTGTAATGGGCTGTCCACCACGGCGGCTAGGGATTGAAAACCATCGCCCTCGATCTCCGACAGGTCTTCGTAGGCATCACTGAAGACATCGCTCTCGGAATCACTCGAAGTATCTGCGACCGTGGGCTGGATGATTTGAGCGCCTGGCTGCGCAGACTGATTCTCCTGTGGGGTGACCTCAGCCGGATTGGCCACCGGGACTGGTGCAGAACTGTTGGCCGTCGACGTCGCAGACTGATCCGACTCTTCCTCTGGGAACCCGCCAGGAACATCCATGAAGTATTGCCCAACGAGCTTTTTCTCTGCTTCGAGTGGTGTCGGTTGAACAATAGATATCGCGGGAATCGGCTGCTCCAACGGCGTGGCGTAGTCTTCGGCATCCTGAGGAGGAAAAGGCTCGCCGCTGGAAGCCGTAGTCCCATTGACAGGCGGCTTAGGCGACACGGTTTGTGTCACAGCGTTGACCTCATGGTGAGGTTCCGGAATTGTAGCCGGTAACGAAACCTCTGATTGCGCAAACTCGGAACTGAGCATAGAACTGGCATCTGAACTGTCGCTGATGTAGCCTGTGCCTTCCACGCTGGTCACGACTGGGGGCAATGGCTCTCTATGCGTCGAAGCGGCTTGCACGTTCCCCGATCTCCTCGCATGATCGTTTGACAGGACCGCGCCGACGGCATGATCATTGCTTGGCCCCAATTGCGGGCTCGGCAGTAACGGCGAGGTGTACTTGGTCTCCCCTTTGGGCCGAACCAGAGGCCGCTCGGATTGAACTGGGCTGCTGTCGCGAGGCTTCCTATCTCTCACACTGCCAAAGCTCGGCAGAGCCGGGCGCGGTTTCATGACGACATCGTCGTCGAGCAGCGTCGAGTCTTGGCCACGGCCAAGGTTGGCGAGCCAGCTGTGACGGTTGGTGTGTGGTGGGCTGATGTTCAAAGGCGAGCCGTTTCGGATGGCCGGGGCGGGTTCGGCCGCCGCCCCGTTGCCGCCGTCGTCGAAGCTGACGCGTACGGACTTTTTGCGTGCTATGAGCGGCTCGTAGACGACACTTCCGGAAGCTTCGGACGTGTCACCGGAGGGGGGTGATGCGCCGCGTGGTGGGCTAGCTTGCTTCATGGCGGACTTGCGTGGGGATATGGACCGAGGTGGTGGAGAGTGCTTGACTGTCAAGTTGTCCTGGACAGGACCAAAATGCGCTTGTCGGGCGGGGCTGAGTGAATGAGTTCGAAGACTTGAAACGTGTGTAGCTCTTCCCGGTTCTGTGGCACCGGGCTTTGGCCTCCCGTCCTCCGAGACATTGACTAAGCCGGTGCTGGGTCGCTGTTCGACCGGACCCGACTCAGGGCTACCCCAGAGATTGCTTGACTGTTGGGTTGTCTTGGGAGGCAGAGATGTGGATGGATGCGTCTCGGGGGACGCCTCGGTATGCACCCTCCGTCGCCCCGGGACCGCGTCCAGGGCATCGGAGACAGTCCTCTGCGTCTTCTGCTCGCTCTCGACATCCTCTGGTTCTCGCTCTTCCCGAACAACAGAGGGCTGTCTTCTCAACGCAGTCTGCGCCGCGGCCGACGCTGCCGAGGCGGGAGAGAGCGCTGAGGTGCTGATCCGGGGCGCCTCAATGGCGTTCTGGGCGCGCTGGTGCTCGATTTTACTTGCTTCTATTCTTGGCGAGCTGACGGCCGCCCTAAAAGCAGGCTCTTCCACGTCCATCCGCGTCCCCTGTGCCGGAGCTGCCTCTCTGGGTGAGCCTGGCTGAACAAGTCGCTCTGGCTGGACCTGTGTCGAGATGTTTGAGGGTTGAGCTTTCGGTGGCTGAGGGGCAATCGACACATCGGTTTTGGCACGGCCCATGGTACCCGCAGCCAAATGCGATCCAGCCCTTTGGGGGGTTCTTTTCTTCCTTTTGGACCCTGTTCTTTGCTGTGAAGCGGCGACAACCGCCTGCTGGGTATGTTGAATGGGCAACAGATCTGCTTGCCGTACCATTCTTCGCGAGTTTGGGTCATAGACCAAGGCTTGATCTGAGGAATTAGGAGTGGATTGTATCTTTGCGGGTGGTGCTGCCGCTTGTGCTCTCGGGTGATTTTTGATTCTCGGCGCTTGAGCTGGTTGGCGGTCTTGAGCTAATGGTTGCGCCTGGTTTGCGCTGGCCGGCAGTTGAGACCCCTCGCGCAGGTCAACCGGAGGAAATCCGGTTGTTGAACCAGGCCTCGCCCGGGCCGGGTAGGAGAAGTTGATAGACGATGCTTGGCTGCCGGGCCTTACTCCCTCCGACGGGTCCTCCTCCCGTGCCAGAACCTGCAGCGGACTCGAAGGGGGACTAGCCATGGCTGGATCCGTTCGATGGACGCTTCCAAGATCCCCCATCTTCGCAGCGCCAAACCACGAGGGCGCCTCCCCGGTGGCAAGCTTTTGGGACGCGAGCCGAATGGGGGCAGGGCCCACGGCGGCGAGGCTGTTGGCTTTCCGATGGCGGTACTCTTGCTGAGAGTTGCCATCGGGCTGTCTAGGTGCCATGTCTATATTCTTAGGCAGTGCCGGGACCGGGGGCATCTGGTCGTCGAAAGATTGGCTTCGCGGGCGGGCAGAGCCAGAGCCGCTGCTGCCGGGGCGATGCGGACTCGGGGTCCGAAAGGTCCGCTCGGTCATTGAACCGTTGCTGCCGCGTCTGCGCAAACCAGACTGGTCCCGGGTCTGCTGCGATGCGGTCGAGGCGACGGAAGCGCTGCGGCGCAGTGTACGTTTCGTCTGCACATCGGCCACACGGATTGGGGTGGTTGGTCGGGCGCGGAGGGCGGCGGCGGCGGCGGCGGCCGACAAGGAGTTATTCGACTCATGGCGTTTGAAGACGGCAGCGGCAGCCGTGGCGGCGTTGGGGTTCGCGGTGGCCGCGGTGAGTGGCTGTCGAGGGCGTGGCATGGCACGTCAGCAGCTGGTCGCAGGACTCGACAAGCGGAAATGCGCAAGCAACAACAATGGGCATCAAGTCAAGCAATCGAGAAAGCCAGCGAGCGCCATATCCAACGCGACGGGTGGGATAGATGGTGGTCGAAGGGGGGACATCGGGGCCATCAAAGAGGACGGGAGCGGACTCGAAGGGTGCAATGACGACATACCGGATTTGGCGGGCGATGCCTGCGGGAGCCAAACATCCTTGCAGATAATCCAGCGAGCCCGGGCGTGCAGTGGCTACCTCGCTGGGGCAATCATAAGGATGAGGGTGGAATGGAAAGTTGAAACAGCGTGCGCAGGCGTGGAAGGGAAACGTCAACTCAGCGCGGCAGGGAGGCCGCTTTGCGAAATGGAAAATCTCTGGGAACGCGGAAGGATGCGTTGGTCGATGGGGGACGTTGATGCGGCGCGGCAGAGGTCCCCTGTTCTGCAACGGGAGCTGTGATTTGGGTCATGCACACCAACCAGCAATCGAGCGGACCCCGGCATTAACACAGGGAAGCTAATCGTCACTCGGTAAGGTTTTAAAGTCCGTGCTCCGTACATGCCCGACACAGACCATACGCGTAATTCAAGGGACCAATGAATGTCGGTGGGCGCGCGTTACAGTTTCAGTTGCTAATAATTACAGCAATACGTCCTGCATGTCTGTTGGGAATACATCATGTAAATATTTCCATGCCAGCTGATTCGTTTCTGCCATGTCAAACAGCTCCCTGGAGCATCGAACCGCTGGGATCGAACCATGTCTTGCCTGAGCTGCGTGTTCGTCTGAATTGTCCATGGCGTCTCCCGCGCGCGCCGATCGCATGTTGAGGCAGCAGGAATCCTTCTAAGCGGTTCACAAACACATTAGGTCGTTCTCAAGCTGCAGGTCATTAACTCACTGCATCATCTCGCGTTCAAGGTATGCTGCTATTGCATCACAGAAATCCGCGGGTTGAGAGGACGCAGCACATGCACGCCATCGGGTGTCTCTGTTTGTCCCGGAGCTAGGGCTCTTGTATGTAAGTAGGTAATCCACGCTGACGTTGCACCAGGCGCAGGGACGCTGAAAATTGGTTCATGACATTCGCTATGGCGCACGCAGCTCATCACCGCTGCCTCTGGTCGTGAAGACCCTGGAAATTGCAGATCGGTGATCTGCTGAAGACCACCGCTTCAGCTTCCAGCTGTGCTTTCTCGCTCTCGCTTTACTATGAGGGGAGATATCTCGGGGAAGCCAAGTGGCGTAACGCTGAAAGGGCACAAGCCGCAGAGACTATACAACATGTCGAGGTCAAAACCACCGCCACTGCGTCGAGAGTTGCCGCAATCCCGTCCCTGTGAGGCTCCGAGTCGCGGTCCAGCAAAGCTCCAGCCCACGGCTCCCAGCCGCCCTTTATTCAACTTGCCTCTCAGGGTCAAATCCGCCGTTCAGGAGCAGCAGCCTGCTCGGTATCCAGCCGACAGTGTTGCCACAGAAATTATCAAGACATGAGCCCATTGCTCTCTCCGTACATGTTGACCCTCCTCTGGTTTCTGCCCACGAACCTAACATGCCTGAAGCGATGATAGGTGTTGATGCTCTTATCCCTGCACGGTGCAGACGCGAGGAATGTCGCATCGCGACTACGTCCCCCCTCCGTCGTGAACGGCAGAGCTGTCGCCAAAACGGGCTGGAAGATCGTGATCGCGCCCGGGGACGCTAGGGCCGCGCTCAAGCACCGCCTCTTCTTCGACGTCGTATTCCTCATCCTCGTAATACTCGTCGTCGTAGTACTCATCTTCATGAGCCCCGTTGTTGTAGTGATCGCCCGAAGCGCCGCGGCCGTCCGCGTGATGGTGAGCATCCTGTGCCGCGTTGCTATTCTTGGCAGGAAGCTTGCTGTTCTTCTTGCCCTTGTGCTTCCCCTTTTTCATCCTCTCCCACTGGGCTCTCCGTTGTTCTTCCGCCTGCCGCTGCTTCCGCTCCTTGATCTCGTACGCCCGAGCCAGAGCCTCTGGCGGGTGCCCAAAGATCCACTCGTACTCGCAGAAGTGGCAGATCCAGAAGTCTTCGCTCTTGGGCGGGTGTCGCTTGTTGTAGAGCTCTGTTTCTCGGCGACGCGCTCTGGCCGCAGCCAAGTATTCCTTCGTGGCGCTTCGACGAGACGTCTTCCGGGCCGGCACTGCCGTCTGGCTGTGTCCGCCGGCTCCACCTCTTGCCGGAGCGTCCATGGCTCCTGCGTCCGCGCCCAAGGGCATCGCCGGTGCAGGGTGCCCATTTTGTGTGGCTTGAGAAGCACGATGCCAATTGTCTCTGCCCTGGTTCATCGCCGCCGCTTGGTGTGGCGCCATCGCCGCCCCGCGACCAGAGCCAGGCCAAGCCAACGAGCCAGGGACCTGAGAGTCACACGTGAAGGTGAACTGGGTCGTGGCCGGGCTACGCTTGGTGACGGGCGACTGGTGCAGGAGGCTAATATTCTCCTGACCCGGATGCAAGGGAAGCCTTTCCGCATTGGCGATGGCATTCGAGATGATGCCCGTGCTTTCGTCTTTACACACTGTCAGCCAAGCAACCTCATCCCCGGATTCCAACTCCACATACTTGTCCCACTCATCCACTGACCCGAGCGCGGTTTGGTCGTCCTCCCGGCCCAGCTGTTAGTCGAATCGTACAGGGGCCGCAACGGGTTTTTACCGCTCCTGGTCCGGCTGTATCTCCCTCGTCCCGGTCCAGGAACGTTGTGGGCGTTTGAGGCAAAACTCCCAGAGCCATAGTACGGCGTGGATGTGGAGGGCAATGCCTCCCCTTGATTTTCGGCGAACTGCGCGCCGGCTGCAAGGGAACTTGCTCCAGGGGCGGACTCGTTGTTCGCATGGACGCCGCTTGGAGCGGAATCCCCGGCGGTTGGAATCTTCCTCTTCTTATTATTAGTGTTCTCAAAGGGATCGTATCCCTCAGCCGAGGATGCTGTTGAGGGAAGCGGAAGCGAATCCGCATACCGCCCGTGCTCTGGCTTCGGGCGTGCGACGAGGTTACCGTGTTGAAGAGCCGCCCGGCTCGTGGTACCTTGTCTGGGCGCAGCATCGTCTCCCTCGCGCCCGTACCTCACGCCGTTACTCTGCGGCTGCCGTTGGTCGGTATATGACCCGGGCTCGCGTCCAGGTGCCAAGCCAGCATCGGGATGCTCTTCTGCCAGCGGATATGGGTACGAAAACAACGACGTCGAGCTCTGTGGAAGGGGAGGGTACTGGATCGCGTCGGCAACTTCGGGAGACAGCCGCTCTCTAAGCCGCCGCCTGGGCAGAGGCCGTATCGGTCGGTTGGGGAAGAGCGACGACACTGGGTCAAGAGCCATGGTGAGAGCCTGATCGTGTCCTAATTGAGGTGCTGAGTGACGACGAGTTAGCTTCCATGTTACCCCCAAAATGGCAGACGCCAAAGCGACTATAAAGGCGAGCATGGCCTGGGCTTTGCCCGCCGCGGACTGGGCAGCGAGATCTTGCGGAGGATTGGGCAGGAGTTACTCTGCCGATGGGCAGGAGGCGCTTTGTGTTGGGAGGAGGGAATGGGCAGGCACCCAGCGTTCAACTTTGCAAAAAGAAGGCCCTGCCAGTCGAATGGACAGAGGAAAAGATGCGGGCAGGCGAACGTACCCATCGAGACCTCATAGTCCCCAAAAGCCCTCAAAGCAGTACGCAGCCGCACAACTCGGGCCTGCGGGTCCTTTCTCTCACTAACTTCCCCGTTCACTGCAATGCACCAGACCGGGCCGCAAGTGTGCCAGTTGCCCGCCGGCTACCTCCTTATTAACTGCTCAATATCGTCGCAAAACGGCGCACGACTAGCCCTAGGAGGAGAGTGCGGGTCGATGTTGGAGTCGCTTTCTGGGTCTGTGGTCTTCCCCAAACGGACGTTAGCCTACTATGCAAATATAGCCAGCACCGATGCAATCAGCTTTCGGGGGTGCGAGATGCTGCACTGGATTGCATCCAGCGTCCAAACACCATCCCAACCGGGCGTTGCGGTGAGGTGGCCGGATACCCCCCAGCTGGCCCTCGGCGGACTGGGTACGGGATTCAGGGACCGGACCGAGTTTGGGTCGGTCGGCGGAGAACAACCCACCTTTTTCGCTCGATCTAGAGTTCCGCCCAACTTGAGGCCGGATTGTGTTGCGTGCAGCCCTGAGAACCGAGACAAAACGTTCTGCGATGAACAGAGGCTAGCCTGGCGGCGAAGAGACCGACTCGCTGGTTACTGACGGACTTTGGGAGCAGGTTCTGTGGTGGAGGAACAGTGTCCAGTGCTGGCAGCCAGCAAACGGGAAAAGAAATTACATAAGCTGTCATCTCAACCCCCGACCCGACCCCTCGTCCAGAACGGCCCGCGCTCTTAGCCCGAGGATATCCCGGTGGTTCCTTGGCTCCTTGGGACTGGCGCACCGTGCCAAGGGAAACCCTTTCCCACGGTCGAGGATCAGCAAACTTTCTCCAACTTGGTTTCAACCACGAGCACTCTCACAATCATCTTCGGACCCAGGGCAAACTTCACAGCGTTGCGACAAGCTCGGACTATTGGAAACTGACCCTGCAACCTACCACATATATTTGGATTTTTCTTTTTCGAAAGCCGACGTCGCCATATGTCCCCCCAGCATGCTGCGTTGCTCCCTGGGAGAGGGGAGAGCAGCACCGAGACCCTCCGCACTGTACTCGGCGCTTGGCATCATGGAGAGCTGCTCGGCCCACAAACTTCCGAATTCGGGCTCGATGGGGGAACTGCACCAGCTGCAGCCCCGCACGAGCCGAGTGTCCAGCGCAGTCTGCCAAAAATTGGTGCTGCGGTCGCAAGCACGCTCTCCGGCAGGGAAAAGGGCGTCTGGCTCCAGACCCGGAAGCGCTCCCACTCATCACCTCGCTGTCCCCGTCCGTCCTTCCTCCACCATCCCACCACCACCTCTCTCGCCCACTGGTCACCAGGACGAAGAATTGCCTCTGCAGCAACTTCAGTCATGAAAACGACTTTATTTCTGCCAAAACACGCTGTGGATTTCATCCGAGCATTCAAAGTTTGACCTCGAGGAGCACACTCGGTCCTGGGCGCTTTCGTCGACACCCTCGTTCCTCACCTCCCTCCCTCCGTCTCACGCCATCGCATCCCGCTTCCTCCCCTCGCGCGCGATTGTTCTCGACTATCCACTCGTTTTTGTTGCGATTGACTCCAGAGGAGCGTTTTCGAAGCCCGCCCACAGCATCAACCCTCGCCGCCGCACCTGGTCGACTCGTCCCGTATCGCCGTCACCTGTCCGAGCCGACCTGCCTCCTATCCCCTTCACCTGATGCCGGCCAGCGAGTAACTTCGACACCAAATTGCCGATTTGCCAGCGAATCACTACCCGGGAAGAACACTTTTTCATAGCATTGGTTGCGAGTCTCCTTGACTCTGGAACTACGCCCAAGCGCGCGTTCGCTTCCCCGTCGGCCCGTCCGAAACGAAGGAACCCAGCGACACCGATCAACGGCTACGACGTCAGACGACACACGAAGACGAAGACGAGCGAGTCCGAGCCGTAGATACTTCGACCTATTGCATACATTTCACAAGATCATCCCGATTGTCGGCTGTTCGAGTCGACTAAGCCTCTGGCCGACGAGCGCAAGTTCGCCGCGTCTGGGGAATCGTCTCCCGCTATAACAAGTCTACATCCGACCTTGCGTCGTCATTACAGTCACTGCCGCAAGCAATGGCAGCAACGGACCCTAGGCGGTCCTCAAGGGCGCGAGTTACCCAGTCGCAGTCGCAGATCTCCTCTTCCGCCTCGAGCGTCTCGGGGCGCCCTGATCGCAGTTCGAGGTACTTCAACAAAGCTGCGTCTCCGCAGAAGTCTAGCTCGACAGACTCGCTGTCGTCGGAGCCGCCTGAGGACACAATCACCGCCGAAGACCCCTTCGGCACTCGTCGCCGCACTCGCGGCCAAGCCGAGGAAAGAGAAAGAGCGGGAAGCAAGGCCGAGGCGGTCGACATGGCGGATGGTGACGGCGATGCCCAAGAAGAAGACGAGGCCGTTCGCTGCGTCTGTGGCAACGACGAGTACCAGGGCCCTCCACCATTCGACGAGGACTCCAAGCACGGATTCAAACATGCATTCGGCCTTGATCCATTCTTCTCGGCCGACGTTACCGACGACACCGCCGGCCTGTTTGTGCAATGCGACGTCTGCAAGGTCTGGCAACACGGTGGCTGCGTCGGCATCATGACCGAAGAATCGAGTCCCGACGAATATTTCTGCGAGCAGTGCCGCCAGGATTTACATAAACTCTGGACCGCGAGCAATGGGTGAGTCTTTCCTCTCATTGGTCAGACTTGTCGAGTTTCGTCTCGGTCGAGCTGAACGCTCAGCTGCATGGTCCAGCCGGGGCAGCGCACTGGCGATCATGTCTCAGCAGCCCCTCGTTCTGCTAAACCCCACAAAAGAATTGCAAGTCGATTCAGCGCGCTAACGATATGGCTCGCAGAAGCGTATACTCTCACTACCTGCCCCTCAGGCGACACGCGCGAGCCACGTCAAGAGCAGCGTCTCTGAACAAGGACACGGCCCGCTCGCCCACCAAGGAGAAGGAGACCCGGAACGGACGAGCAGCGTCTGCAAATCATAGTTCAAAGAGACGGTCCACGCTGAATAGCCGAGAAGCTGGATACGACGAGGCAGAGGCTCTCAGAAGGGCAATTGAAGCCAGCAGGGAGGAAGCGCAACCCGACCTTCCCGAAGGGGGGAATAGACGGCCAAAGAGGGGACGGAGCGACAGTCAAGAGTAAGTTTGTTGTCTGCTGTATGGCGTGATCCAGCGTTGCTGACATTTTCTCAGAAAACCGGAGAACTCGAAACGCCAAAAGACAAGCTCTCGGTCAGCGTCACCGCTGTCGGATAAGAACGCGGAAGACTCGGATGAGGCCGAACCAACTGGACGTAACGGGGCTGCGAAGTCTAAGTCGCGGGTTGCGACCGTTGCACGACCACAGCGGGTCGAGAAGGCGTCGGAAAAGGACGAGCGCGAACGGCAGCGGATTGAGACTGCGAACAAGCGGAAGGGCAGGGCCGATCGTCGGCGCGCCGACGGTATGGGACTGCCGACCCACATGAACGTATCCAGCGCTCACACGGATACAGACTCGGACCCTTCCGACGAGTTGCCCTTGGCAGCTCGGAGCGCTGCACACAAGACCACACAGGTTTCAGGCGGCTCAACCGTGGCTGCTACCCTGATCACAGAAGTCGCTCGACCCCCCGCGGTAGCAGACCCGCCGCCTACGTCGAACCCGGCGCCAGATACACCGCCGACGATCACTGTTCAAGCCAAAACCGACAAGAAAAGGTCGCACAAGAAGAAGGGCCGCAATCAGTACACCCGCGACCGCGATGCCCACGATGACGAGTCGCCCGCGCGGTCACAGTCGCGCGACATCCAAAAGGACGAGCACCTGGCGCCGGGCAGCGGGAAAGCGGGCGGAGAGTCCAGCGGCAAGGCACACCCCAAAGCGAGAGGCGGGATGAGCAGCAAGATCACCATGAACGACATGAAGAGAAGAGCGACAGCGCTGCTCGATTTCATCTCGCGGACGCAGGTGGACCTGGCCATTGAGTCGCCTGCAGAGACAACAACCGGGACGGCAAGCAGCACCGATGGCAGCTTGGCGGCGGCCCCGGCTTCGGACAAGCCACAGAACGGAGCTGGGGACGTTACCGCCGCGGCGGTGGTTCTCGGGGAAACGGCGAATGCTCTCCCCGAGAAGGAGTTCAAGGACCTCGGCTGCATGGAGATGATGGACAGCCTGACGCGACGGCTGGTCAAGTGGCAACAGCAGTATTCAGTATAACACAGCCGGCAGAAGTTGTTTTGTATATCAGTGTTCGGGATTTGTTTGTTTTGCATTTGTTGGCGTTGGTGGTCTCTTTTTTCGACATGGGATGGGGTGTCTGGATTGGAAAGCGGCGCAAAACATGTTCATGGCGCATTGTGTCAAAGTCCCTCAGCTGTGCGCTGCTAGCTCTCATTGCTCGTTCTCTCTGCAGGCGGCACATCGACTTGCTTCAGCGCTTCTTCAACTACGGTTGGTGAATACGGGGAAGGAAAGGATGGGGTTAATATATTGGGAAGGCGGTTCTCACGGACTCGGCGGTCGGCTAATACCCCTTTGTGGGAGGGCGCTTGTGTGGGGATATAGGGGCCAAACATGGTCTGGGTTTAGTTTTGTTTCGAGACTGTATTTGTAGATGCTTGGTATGGTCCAGATGATGAGAGAGGGTATCCAATGCAGATGAGCTGCCTGTTGCACCGACCCTTGAATCCAACCCGAAAAGATACGCCCAGGTACGCCCATCGATGTATGTGTTATTGTACATGCCCGTCCTTTCTTCCAATCTCTCCCACCCCTCAGGCAGATCCGTCGCTCTCACCACCACCCAAAATCCCGGACCGCTTGGCCTCGTTCCTCGCCTTCCTCGCCACCTTCTCCTTCTTCCTAGCCTGGTTCATACTCAAAGCTCCCGCGTTGGCCTCCTCCACGGCCCTCGCCAACGACTCCGGCGTCACGTCATCCAGCAGCACCCG
>Ga0247823_10001265_pt1 | contig 21077 bp, 23 predicted proteins | sample 13C_PalmiticAcid_2_FD_192426 | JGI IMG/M metagenome (GOLD analysis project Ga0247823, IMG submission 192426) | Soil microbial communities from agricultural site in Penn Yan, New York, United States - 13C_PalmiticAcid_Day30 | ecosystem: Environmental > Terrestrial > Soil > Agricultural land... | reverse complement strand
CGCGCTCGACCGCAGCGCGAATCGAATGCGCGCCGAGCGTGGGGGCGGGGAGCGCGTTGAACGCGCCGCGATAGGCGCGGCCGATCGGCGTGCGGGCGGTGGAGACGATGACTGCGGAGCGCATTTTGTTCCTCTTTCTAGCTCCCCTTCCGCTTGCGGGAGGGGTCGGGGGAGGGGCTGAATGCCGCTCCCGATTGCACGAGGGGCCAGCCCCTCCCCTAACCCCTCCCGCAAGCGGAAGGGGAACTTAGACGTATATAAGCGCGATCCATTCGGCGATCAGCGCGGGTTTGTCTTCGCCCTCGATCTCGAGGGTGTATTCCTGAACCTGCTCCCAGACACCGGGCTTACGCTCGGTGAATTTGAGCAATTTGAAACGGCCGCGGACGCGCTTGCCCGAGCGGACGGGCGTCAGGAAACGGACTTTGTTGCCGCCGTAATTGACGCCCATCTTGACGTCCGCGATCTTCGGCGTGTCGGTTCTGGCGGCGAGCATCGGCATCAATGAGAGCGACAGGAAGCCATGTGCGATCGTGCCCCCGAACGCAGTCTGCGCCGCGCGTTCGGGATCGACATGGATGAACTGGTGATCGCCCGTCGCTTCCGCGAACTGGTCGATCATCGCCTGGGTGACCTCGACCCAATCGGACACGCGCTCGGTGCCGATGCTCTCGGCCATTTGCTGGACGGTGATGCTGTCCACCGACGGTCTCTCCCACGCTTCCCCGACTGGGTTCGGCGCCATCTAGAGAAACATCGGGTGGCATCGCAAGCCTCGCCCGACCGAGAATTTGAAAATCTCGACGGACGTAGCGTCCGGCTCTCGCGTTCTGGCGAGACAGTGCCGCTACGCTGCCGGACCGGATCTTCTAAAAGTCGATGTTCGGCCCCACGCCGAGTCGCGGCGGCGGAGGGTTGGTGAACTCGATGTCGCTCATCGCCCGGGCCTCACATGCTGTGGACGTGGAGTATGTTGCCGTCGGGGTCCTTGAACCAGATCGCGCGGAAATCATCCTTGATGTGAACCCCCGCGCGGACTTCATCGAAGCCTTCGGGATATTCGTCGAGGATGACGCCCTTGGCGCGCAGATCGGCGGCGATCGCCTCGACATCGCCGCCCGCACCCCAGACCACCGCATTGGCCTGATTGGTACCGGCAAAATCGCTCCTGTAGACATTGAGCTTGCTGGTACCGGTGGTCAGCGTGAAGACGTCATCCTGCGCTTCGGCGAGCGGCAGGCCGAGCGTTTCGGTGTAGAATCGCTTCGCGGCGGCCACGTCGCGGCAGGGGACGATCGCGGCGGATGTGTAGCCCTCGAGCATCGCTATTCCTCCTTGTCTTCCAACGGCGGAAACGGGCGTTCGGGTGCAATCAGGTTGAGCTGTGTCGGATAAGCGAAGGTGATCTTGTGGGCGCGGAAGCGCGCGAGGATCGCCGCGGCGACCTTGTCCCGGGCTTCGGGTGGGAAATCGCGATCGTTGGATTCGAACTCGACGTCATAATCGAGGCCGCTGGCGCTGAACCCGGTCAGGCCGCCATGATTGAGCTTGTAGCCTTGGCTTTCGACCGCTTCGCGCAGCAGCCTGGGAAGATCGTCGACCACCTCGGGCGGGGTATCGTAGCCGAGATTGAACACGAACTTGAAGCGATTGCGCGTGCGATCGGTGGTGTTGAGGATCTCGTTGTCGAGCAGCTTGCGATTGGAGACGATGCGCAACTCGCCCGCAGAGCCGCGCAGCCGGGTCGATTTGAGGCCGATCTGCTCGACCACGCCTTCGCTCGATCCGAACTTGATGTTGTCGCCGAGGCGGAAGGGGCGGTCGAAGATGATCGACAGCGCGGCGATCAGATCGCCGAAAATGCCCTGCGCGGCGAGACCGATGGCGATGCCGCCGATGCCGAGACCGGCGACGAGGCCGGTGACGTTCACGCCGAGATTGCTCAGCACCATCACCAGCGCGATCGAGAACAACACGATGGAGACGAGCAGGCGGATGATGCCGAGCGCGCTGGCAAGGCCGGTGCCGGCATCCGCGCCGTGGGTGCGGTGCTCGACCAGTCCGAAGATGACTTCGCGTACCCAGATCGCCGCCTGGAACACCGACGCGATGGTGAACAGGAACCGGATCGTCGATTCGACCATCGGCGGCGCGCCGGCATAACCCGACACCAGCCGCAATGCGATCATCAGGATGAAGAAGTTGCTGGTCCTGGCGACTGCGCGTCCGAAGATCGAATACCAGTTGGCGACTCCTTCGCCGCGCTTGCACAGCCGCAGGCCCCATGAACGCGCGGCGTGGAGCCCGACGATGATCACGGCGGCGATGCCGGCGGCGATCAGGATGTTGAGCCAGTGCGAATGCGCCCAAGCCCAAGAATCATTGATCAGGGATTCGGTCTGTGTGCGCAGGTCCACATCGGGGAGGAGGGGAGCGGTCTTGTTGGTCATGCGGGATCAGGCTGCCTTGGCTTGCGGCGCGGCGATCGCTTCGAGAAAGGCGATCAGACCGCGTTCGTAACGATTGAGGTAGCGGGTGGCGCGCGGCAGCCGCAAGTGCTCGCGAAACGCAGCCTGCGCCTCCTTGTCCTTGGCGAGATCGATCAGCCGCGGATGGACATAGGATTTGCGCGCGATCGAAGGGGTATTGCCGAGCGCCTCGGTCACCGGCTCGAGCATTGACTTGATGCCAAGATAAGATTTCGCGTCGGCGAGCGCTTCGAAGGCGATGACGCTGGCGCCCCAGGTACGGAAGTTCTTCGCAGTGAAATCGTCTGCCATCGCCTCGCGGATATAGGCATTGACGTCGGTCGAGGTGACCGGGTGGCTCTCGCCGGCTTCGTCGACCCAGCGGAACAGGTGCTGGCCGGGCAAGTCCTGGCAGCGCTTGACGAAGCTCGACAATGTCCGGTCGGTGATCGTCATCACCCGCAGCTTGCCGGATTTGGCGCGGAACTGGAGCTTGAGCGTCTGGCCTCTCACCTTGACGTGGCGCTTGCGCAAGGTCGTCGCGCCGAAGCTTTTATTCTCCTGCGCATAAGCCTCGTTGCCGACGCGGATCGTGCCGAGATCGAGCAGGCGGACGACTGCCGCCACGGCTTTCCGCTTGCACAGGCCGCGTAGCCTGAGGTCGGCCTCGACGCGTTCGCGCAGCTTGGGCAGGCGATGGCCGAAGCCGGCGCAGCGATCATATTTCGCCGCTTCCTGCGCCTCGCGGAAACCGGTGTGATAGCGATATTGCTTGCGGCCCTTGTCGTCCTTGGCCGTAGCCTGGATGTGGCCGTTCGGATCGGGGCAGAACCAGGCGTCGGTGTAAGCCGGGGGCAGGCCGATCTTGTTGAGCCGGTCGATTTCGTCGCGATCGGTGATCCGCTTGCCGTCCGGATCCCAATAGCCCCAGCCGTGGCGAACCTTGCGCCGCGTTATTCCCGGTTCGTGATCATCGACATAGACGATGGCGTCGAGCGACATCCGGCCTCCTCGCTTGTCGCACTGAATGCGCGGCCCATCGCTTCGTTCCGGAACCTGCAGGGGTCTGCACAGGTTTGGCGCCCAACTCCCCCGGAAATAAGAGGACCCGGTATGGCCGACTTGTCCAGGGCGCGCGTGCTGATGCTCGCCACCGATGGTTTCGAACAATCCGAGCTGTTCGAGCCGCGAAAGGCGCTGCGCGATGCCGGCGCCGAAGTTACCCTCGCATCGCCGAAAGCCGATCCGATCACCGGCGAGAAGGGGGGCGAGAAAGGCGAGAGCATCACCCCCGACACGGTGATCGGGAAGGTGGACGTCACGGACTATGACGCGCTGGTGCTGCCCGGCGGCGTCGCCAATCCCGACAAATTGCGGATGGACCCGCGCGCGGTGGAAATCGTCCGCGAATTCTTCGAGGCGGACAAGATCGTCGCGGCGATCTGCCACGCGCCGTGGCTGCTGATCGAGGCGGACGTGGTCGACGGACGTCGGGCGACGAGCTGGCCGTCGGTACGGACCGACCTCGCCAATGCCGGTGCCAGCGTGCTCGACGAGCCGGTGGTGGTCGACGGCAAGCTGATCACCAGCCGCAAGCCCGAAGACATTCCCGCCTTCAACCGGGCGATTATCGACTGCCTGCAGTTGGAACTCGCCGAGACCGCCTGAACGACAGGCGGTTGAGCCAATGTTGCGCGGGGCGCTCTATCGCGTGGTAGAGCGCGGCCGAGCTTGCCAGCACCAGCGCGAGATACGAGGCGATCAGCGGCCAGCCGACGGCGTGCGGATCGCTGACGAAGACCAGCTTGAACGCGAACCATAGGAGGAAATGGCTGAGATAGGTCGCGTAGCTGATCTCGCCGAGATAATGGAGCGGGGCGATCTCGAGCCAGTTGTGCGGCCGGCCCGCGGTGAGCGCGAGGGCGAGCAGCAAGACGGCAAAGGCGGCGGGCACCGCCAGCGTTTCGGGGAGCGGGCCCGCGATCCATCCGCCGAACAGCAGCGCCGAAAGCGCGAATGCGAGCGTCGCGGGTGCACGCCATTGCGCGCGCCAGCGCAGCCACAGCGCGCCGATCGCGGTTCCGCATGCGAATTCGAGGATGCAGCGGATCAGCCCGAAGCGCGGGATCTGCTCGCCGAGAATGCGCGCGCCATATCCGGTGAGGATGACGTGGAGCAGGATCAGCAACGCTGCCATCGCGGCGAGGATTGCGGGGGTCGGCACCCGGCGCCAGTCGATCGTCAGGACCAGCAGCGGGAACAGCAGATAGGCGGCAAGCTCGCACGAGATCGACCAGGCGGGGTCGTTCCACGCCAGTTCCGGGGTGAGCCCCCAATTCTGGAGCAGGAGCACGTGCAGCGGTAGTTCGGGGAGCGGGAATTGCGGGGTTTCGCGGCCGGTCGCCTGCATCGCCAGCGCCAGGCAGAGGCCGAAGCCGAGCATGACCAGATGCAGCGGCCAGATCCGGGCGATGCGGCGCCTGATAAATTCGGGAATCGCAGTCGCACCGCCGCCGCGCAGCCGTTCCGACCAGCTCATCCAGATGACGAAACCCGAGAGCAGGAAGAAGAAATCGACCGCGAGATAGCCCTTGTCGAGTACTGCCCCGACCGTGCCGGGCAGGGCGGGAAGCGACAGGCGGATGTGGAACAGCACCACCAGCCATGCCGCGACGCCGCGGGCGGAGGTGAGCGCCCGTAGCTCGGTCTTCACGCCAGCGCCGCCTTGGGCTTGCGCAGCGGCCGCCACGCGCTTTCGGCACGCTTGCGGGCGCAATAGGTGTCGAGCCCGATCTGCGCGCCGATCAGCATATAGACGAAGGGCTGGAAGGCGATCGCGATGAACACCGCGCCGAGCAGATAGATGACATGCGCGCTCTGCAGCGCCGAGGCCAAAGGCGCGATCCATTCCTGCCCGGGCTCGGGCTTGCGATAGCGGCGGCGGAGCACTTCCATGCGGAACAGGCCGCCCAGGTTGATCAGCAGCCAGATCGCGAGGCCGGGATAGCCCTGCTCGCCGAGCATCTCGAAATAGGCGCTGTGATAGGCGCGCGCCTTGTCGACCTCGAGGCTGCGATCAACCTTGGCCTGCCCGCCGCCTTCGGTGACCGCGACCTTCTCGTAGCGGATCTGGTTCTGGCGATAGGCCTCGAAGCCGCCGCCCATTGGGTGGGTCTTCACATAGTCCATCGTCCATTGCCACACGGCGATGCGGGTCGAGGCCGAGGCATCGGCCTGATAGGTCTTGATCGTCCCCATCCGCTCGGTGAACGAAGAGGGGAGGAAGGGGACCGCGGCCAATCCGAGACAGCCCAGTGCCGCGAGATAGACGAATTTGCGCTTCGTATCGCGGATCATCAGCAAGGCGAGCAGCCCGATGCAGAGCAATCCGGTCCGGGTCGAGGTGCCGACCGGGATCAGCAGGCAGGCAAAGACCAATGCATAGCAAAAGGTCTTCACCCGCCAGTCGGGCGGGAAGATCGTGCCGTGGCGGGTGAACCAGACGATCAGCGGGATGATCGCGATCGCCACGGTGGAGATGGTGCTGCCTTCGTACAGCCCCGAATTGTTGGTCACCATCAGATTGAGCTCGCCATAGCCGCCACCCGAGCCGATCGTCTTGATCCCGCCGACGATGATGATCGAGGCGGCGGACAGCACCATGAACAGCAACAGCGATTCGAGGCGCAGCCGGGTGCGCAGCGTCAGCGGCAGGAAGGCGGCGAAGGCGAGCGCCTTCCACACCCATTCCCATTTGTCCTTCGCTTCGAGCGGAAAATCGGCGTGGAGCGTGGTGTAGAAGCAATAGCCGAGCAGCAAGACGATCAGGAACTGGCGCGGGGCGACGCGGACGTCCTTCTTGTCGTCGAAGACGAACCAGCCCGCCACCGCCAGCGCGACGGCGATCATCGAGATCGGCACCGAATTGAGCAGCAAATAGGTCAGCCGCTGGGGCGAGACGATGTCGATATAGGCATAAGCCAGCACGAACAGGAACGGCCGGCGAAACCCGGTCGCCAGCAATGCCGCGAGGAATGCGATGAAGGCGAGATCACGCACCGGGCTTGCCCCAGCGGCGCTTCTTGGGAGTGGCGGGCTGGTCGTTCGGCCCGGGCTCGTGATCGAGATCGGGACGGCGCAGCAACAGGAACGCCGCGAGCAGCATCAGCCCATGCGAGAGCCCGAGCGATAGATTGTCGATCATGTCCGCCCGCGCGCTCCTTCTGAAGGGCGGTGTAGCGAGGTTCGGTTGATGGGGCGTAAACTAGGGCGGGGAGGCGCGCGACCAGAACCGCCGCTTGCCAGCGCGAACGATACCGCCGCTACGCAGCAGCAGACGAGCCACTACAACACCTGGCCCACTTAGCTTTCATTTCGCCATATCGACAAATCGCCGCTTGCCCTTGCCGTTCTGGGCGTCCGCGACTTTCATAACGAACGCGAGCACGTCCTTGGGAGTGACGATCGACGAGAAATCGAAGCCGGTGAAGTCAATTCCGCTCGTGCTTAAGCCTAGCTTTGCCAGGAGCGGTTCGATCACATCGTCCCGCACCTCTTCAGGCCCCATTGCATATACTGCGGACAGGCTATCATCAGGATCGGGTCGGAAGTCGGAAATGAACGCTGCTTCTCTAAGCAGTTCCCACAACAACCATATTCCGTCCGCCTGTAGCCCCGGATCGATCCGGCTGTCCTCGAACCCACGAGCAAAAACGTCAGCATCAATGTTCAGCCGCTCCCTCCGGAGGCGGTTTTGAAGCCGCGACCGAAAGGGGGCAGTGAAGCGATAGAGGGTGAACTTATCAATCATCGGTTGCCACGCACTGTAAGATTTTGAAGGCATCGTAAACGAGCAAGCCCCATCCTACGAACGGGATTCCTCTACCTACGACCCGTGCAACGCTACTGGTTGCCCGTATGCGCATCTTCAACGTCAAAGGGTTTCCAACAGCTGTAGGAACTCGGAAGGGCAATCGCGTCTGTCCAAAAACTGCGCTGGCGCCTCGGCTTGCGATTGAAGTTCCAGGCGTCGCTCCAGCAAACTTCCCTCGTGTTTTAAGTATGTTGAACCCTGAGACTGCCGCACCCGCCGCCGCCAGATCGTCAAGGCCAAGCTGAGCGCTGCCGCACCGCATCGTCTTGTCGAACGTGGACTCGATTCCCTGATGCATTTCCTGCCAACTCGGGATTGAGGACGCCCGTTCGTTGGCAAGCTGCCTGAAATTCGCGCTGAGCGCATCAGGGCCGCCATAATCCAGCCGGAAGGCACTCTGGAACCATGACCCCGGCCCCCAGTTACCGGCTGGCAGACTAGGTCCCGCATTACCGCCACTACCGCCGCTGCTGTTAAAGTAAGCGAACAAACGGGGCATGTCGTCGCAGGTAATCGCGTAGCACGCGCTCAGCCCGCTCGGATCGGTGCTGTTCACCGGATCGTTGCCGGCATATTGGTACAGGTTGAGCCCGTCGGCATAGCCGATCGGATCGGCCTGCAGGAACCGGCCCAGCGGCGGCGAGTAGATCCGCGCCTTGTAATAGCCGAGGCCCAATTCGCCGAGCCAGAACTGGCCGGTATAGCCGAAATGCGCCACCGGCATGTTGTTCGGATTGCCGTGCTCGTCATAGGCCGTGGTGGCCGTCGCAGCGCCGCTCTCGTCGGTGAGAGCGATGATCGAGCCTTGGGCGTTGGCGATCATCCACTGACGCAGGCTGGGCGTGCTTCCGCCCGTCGCCGCGTAGAGCGGCTCGTCCGTATCGGGTCCGAAGACCACGTGTCGGGTCCGGGACGGGTCGCCCGAGATCGCCGCCTGCACCATCTGGTTCCCGTCGTAGAGATAGCGCTGGTCGCCGGTGGGGAATTGATACCGGCCGAGCCGGCCGAGCACGTCATATTCCAGCGTGAATCCGCCATTTGCGCCGATCAGATGATTTTCGGAATCATAAGTGAAGGTGTCGGAGGCGTCCGGCCCGGTCGAGCTGATCAGGTTGCCGCGATCGTCATAGTCGTAGGTGACCGGCGAGTTGGAGGTGACCGGCCCGGCCGAGCTGTATTGGTTCAGCGCATTGGGGACATAGGCACGCGCGATACCCCCGGTTCCTGCCGCCCAGGAATAGATGCTGGTCGAACGCCTGGCGGTCGCGATCTGGCCGCCCGGATTATAGGTGAACTCCTCCGTAAGGTCGTGGGCCGCGCCGGGAATATCGACCGCCTGCGACGAAAGCAGCGACACGTCGAGATCCTCGTAACGATAGCTGGTGACCACGCCGTTGCCGCGCGTCAGGCTGGTGCGACGGCCGAGATCGTCATAGTCGAAGCTCGCAATCACGCCCAGCCCCGAGGTGGCGCCCTTTTCGCGGATCTTGGTCATCTCGCCGGTGACCCGATAGTCGTAGTTCACATAATAGCCGTCGGGCCAGGTCAGCTGCGTGCGGCGATCGGCGATATAGTCGCTGGTCAGCGTGCCGCCCGGGGCGGTCTGGGTGCGCATCCGCCCCAACGCGTCATAGCCAAAGGAAAGCGTCTGGGCGCTGCTGGAAATAGTAGCGGGTTGCCCGAGCAGATCATAGCGGTAGGTGATGTCGGGCTCGCTGCCCGGCAGATCCTTTTTCGCCAGCTGGTTGAGTTTGTCGTAGACGTAACCGATCGAAAGCCCGTCCCGCAGTCGTCGGCTCGTTACATTGCCGCGCGAATCATATTCCAGTTGCTCAAAGGTGCCGTCGGGATAGGTCGTCTTGTAGAGCCGGTCGAACCCGTCATAAGCGTTTCGCGTGACATTGTCGTTGGCGTCGGTCACGGTCTCGATCTTGCCGGTGCTGGTATAGGTCGCCCGCCGTTCCTTCACGGGCGAGATGCCAGTGATGCCGTAAGCGCTCGTCACCTCATTCTGGCGTCCCGCATCGTCGTAACCTACTTTCGTGATGCGGTCGGGGCCATCGGTCCCTGCATCCTGGGCGGTGCAGGCCAAAGGCGGCGATCCCCACAATGCGCGGTTCATGCGCACCGCGGTGCAGTCGAGACGGCCGGCAAGATCATAGCCAAATTGCGTCACCGCGGTGGTGCGATACTGCGTCGCGCCGGCGACGACCTCCGGTACGCGCACGTACTCCGCAATCTTGCGGTCGTTGACGTCATAGTCGACGTCAACGACCTGCTTCACATCGAGCGCCGTCAAATCGGTATCGGTGATGCCGGCGACGGTTCCGACTTCGGTCTTCTTCGCATTGCCGTTGGGATCGTAGGTGGTCCGCCTCGCGACCCGCGCTCGCGGGCCCGTACCGTCCGGATCGGGCAGGATTTCGCCCACCAGCTGACCCTTGCGGTCGTATTTCATGTACGTCGTGTCGGTTGCGCCGGGCAGGGGGCCGTCTTTGGCGACCAGATTACCGAAGGCGTCATACGTGGCGCTTTCAGCCAACTGAATCGTGCCGTCGCCCGATCGTACCGTGCTGCTCGTCGGCAACAGGCCGTTGGCGCCATAGCCCAGCACCAGCTTCGTCTCATCGCTGGTGCCGGCGCACGACGCCGTGGTCCGGCAGGTGGACGTGCCGGTCAGTACATGGGCGCCCGATACCAGGTCGTAGCTATAGGTGGTTTTCGGGCTGACGTCGCCATCGGCCGCCGGCGGCCGGGTAACCGTCTCCACGCCGCCATGCGTGTCGTTATAGGTGAAATAGGTCGTGTACCGCTGCCGCTCCGCGTCGGTGGTGGTTATCGGCAGCGCTTCGGAAGTCCATAGCGGCTTGTTGCAGGTCTTTGGATTGTCGCAAGTGGCCGGATATTTGGCCGTGGCATAGATCTCCTCGCCGGAACCCGCCGGCACCGACGGCTTCCGGATGGCCGTCACATTGCCGCGATCGTCATAGCCCGTCCATGTCACGGTGCCGTTCGGTGCGAGGGCCTCCACCACTCTCCCATTGACGTAGCGCCACCGCGATGTCTGCTGCAGCTCGTTCTCGAACCGGACCAGATGGCCGGTCTCGTCGAAAACATAGGTGCGAACTTTGTTGAAAGGATCGGTCCGGGTCACCGTCACATGGCGGTCTGAAGTATTTAGGCTCCGCTGGTAAACCCAAATACGCCCGTTACCTTGGTCCAATTGTATAGAAAAGTTATTCAAGTTCGAAGAATTTGTTGAAGTGATGGTCCTTGCGGGCTCGGTTGGATTGGCGGGATAATATGATTTTCCGTCGGCGTGCCTAGTTATATATCCAAAGGTGTCCTTATATTGGGTTGGATACAAATTTGTCTGGGCGAGTGCATCTACAAGCTTTATCTGAACGGGAGAATATTGGTAAGAGGCTGTCCGAGAGCAAGTTGGTTGCGCGTTGCAGACGCCAAGTTGGTCTGATGAAGCTGTAGCAGAAGTGACGGCGTAAGCGGGATCGGTGTTTTTTCCGTTATCCTTATACTTAGTATATTGGAATTGCAGGGACAGGCCAATGGAATTGGTTACGCTTGCGATATCCGTTTCACCATAGTATCCAAAAACGTTGGTTCTTCTGTTGTAAGTAAAGTTCGCCCAGACGCCGTTCGGTGCTGTCCATCTTGAGATTTTTACGCAAGTAATTAGGTCATCGCCATCGGTGAAGCCGCGCCGCCCGCATGCATATGCACTCGAGATGACGAACCTCATAACGTCCCCGCGGGGTGAGTGGTATGTGAATACCGTGGAGGTACCTTCGACGGTCTTGAATATGTGGCCGCCCGACTGGTCTGTCGGGATGAACTTTATCCCTTGCGGGGTGCTGACGTTGTCAGTCCGAAAACTCTGCTTTATTCCGGCGGTTATCAAATCGAAGCCGCCCGCGCCCTTCAGTGCCGTATCGGAATAGGCGCCGCCGATGGTGATATCCAGATTGGAGCCTCCCCCGCTGCCGAACATGCCGATTTGCGAGATCAAGGCGCGTTTCACATAAAGGCGCTCGGGAAATGTTCCCGCGCCGATCGAGATATCTTCCTGACCTCCCCGAGGAAGCGATCTCAAGTTGAGAAGCTCGATCCCATTCTCATCTACCGTGTCGACGGTCGGGGCGACAAATTGCGCTGTTGCGATGCTGACGAGAGAGGCATTCAGAAGCAATGCCGCCGCCACTCGAAAAGAGCGGCGCTGCGACTTGATTTGCATATTCGGATTATTCGAAAACATATGCCCCCACGATCGACTTGATCATTGTCAAAAATTAATAGATGCTCGGTAAGGAGTTTTCAGTCAGATTTTATCTGCTGAAAATTATGTCAGAACAGAGTTAGCTTCGGGAATTTCGTGCCTCACATGAGCGCAACCTTGCAACGCTTCAGTCGCGCATCGCGATCACGGCCGATGCGTTGTTCTCGCTATCCGAAGTGCTGTTATCCCACTTCGAAGCACGTGCGAAATTCTTCGGCGCGGCAATCCGGCGCTGCGCGTCCTGAGCCCATATTTCATTGTTCCCCCGGACACCTGGCGGCAGCAAAGTGTCGCATCCTGCGCCCCTGCTCGCAGAATCTCGATCTCCTTTTTGTTGGACCTCGATCTTACCGTCAAGCACTTCGTGATGAACATCTAACGGGTTGCGGCGCACTCCTCAGGTACCGATCATCGACGCCGAACAATCGCCCTGTCCGCCGCTGCAGGCAGCGCCGGTTGACGCCGCGTTAAGCGCTTTCGTGCCAGAGCGGCGCCATGCGGATTCTCCATATCCTCGATCACGGCCTGCCGCTCCACAGCGGCTATACCTTCCGCACCCGCGCCATCCTGAAGGCGCAGATGGCCCGTGGCTGGGAAGTCGCCGCGGTCACCGGATGCCGGCACGGCAAGTTCGACGCCGACGAAGAGACGATCGACGGAATCCGGTTCCACCGCACCCCGCGAGTCAATTCGGGGCCGCCGGTAATCGGCGAGTTGCGCGAGGTCGCGGCGTTCGCGCGGCGGATCGAGGCGGTGGCGCGCACGTGGCGGCCGGACCTGCTCCACGCCCATTCGCCGGTGCTCGACGCGATGGCGGCGCAGCGCGTGGCCGACAGGCTGGGCCTGCCTTTGGTCTACGAGATTCGCGCCTTTTGGGAAGATGCCGCAGTGGGCAACGGCACCGGGCGCGAGGGCAGCCTGAAATATCGCGCCACCCGCGCGCTCGAGACGCGCGCGGTCCGCAAGGCCGATGCGGTGGCGGTGATCTGCGAAGGCCTCAAGCGCGACCTCGTCGCGCGCGGAATCGATCCCGCGAAGATCTTCACCTCGCCGAATGGCGTCGACCTGAAGCTGTTCGGCGAGCCGTTGCCGCACGACCGGGACCTCGCCGCCGAGCTGGGCATCGCCGGCGCCGAGACGATCGGGTTCATCGGCAGCTTCTACGATTACGAAGGTCTTGACGGGCTGATCGACGCGATGCCGGCATTGGTCGCGGCGCGTCCGTCGATGCACCTCGTCCTCGTCGGCGGTGGGCCGATGGACGCCGCGCTGCGGGCGCAGGCCGGGGCGTCTTCCGTGGCGGACCGCATCCATTTCGTCGGCCGCGTGCCGCATCAGGAAGTCGAGCGCTATTACAGCGTGATCGACGTGCTGGTATATCCGCGCAAGCATATGCGCCTCACCGATCTGGTGACCCCGCTCAAGCCGCTCGAAGCGATGGCGCAGCGGCGGCTGGTGGCGGCGTCGGATGTCGGCGGGCACCGTGAACTGATCCGCGACGGCGACACCGGCACGTTGTTCGCGCCCGACGACCCGGCGGCGCTCGCGGTTGCCGTGGCGCGGCTGTTCACCGATCGCGATCAATGGGATGCCCGCCGGGTACGCGCGCGCGCCTTTGTCGAGGAAGAGCGCAATTGGGCGGTCAACGTCGCGCGCTATCAATCTGTTTACCAGAATCTGACAGGGTCTCGTCTTATGAACGACTCGCGGTCGCACGCTTCTCCGGTGAACGCATGAATCTGCCGACGGCACCTGTCATTGCGGGGGCGCTCGGCGGCGGCGTCGCGCTTGCCGCGCTGGCGGTGCCGATGCCGGTGCTCGAAGCGCTGGTGATGGGCAGCGGTCTTCCTGCGATCCTCGCCGCTGCCGAGCCACCGCTCGGCTTCACGGCCCGCGCCGCGATCGCATTGGGATCCGGGGGCTCTGTCGCGCTGTTCGGCTGGCTCGGCCTGTCGGCGCTGTTCGGCCAGCATTCGGCGACCCTGCAAGCGGAGGACGAGGCATCCGATGCCATCGCGACTCCGGTGATCCGCCGCGCCGACGCGCATCCCGACGCGCCGCCGCGGCCGCCTTTGCTCGCCACGCGTGATCTGGGAGCGCCGTTCGATCCGCGGCAGGCCGCGGTGCCCGCGCCGGTCGTCGCGCCTGTGCCGGTCGTCGCGCCCGCGCCGGTCGTCGCCGCGGCGCCTGCCGGCCCTGTCGAGCGCGCTCTGCCCAAAGACCTCGATCAGCCGCTTTCGGCTTTCGATCCCGAAGCCGTCCGCGATGTCCCGATGCCCGCATCGGTGACGCCGCCGCCATTGCGCCAGGCGCCGCGGCCGCCGGTGTTCGACGAGAGCGAGCGCTTCGAGACTTTCGAACTGACCCCGTCCGTCCGGCCCAGGCCCTCGCTCGTCGTCGACGATCCCGAGCCGGCGCCGCGCGAAGAGGCGATCACCCGGCCCGAGACCGAGGCCACGGTCCATGCGTTGCTCGAGCGTCTCGAACGCGGCGTGGTGCGCAAGACCTTGGCCGCGACGCCCGCGCCTGCGCCGGAGCCAGTGCCGATTTCGATGCCCGCGTCTCCACGCGTGGAGCGCCGCGCCAGGCCGCGTGGATTCGAGGATACGCTGGTGACGTTGCGCAACCTCGCCCAGCGCGCCTAGCGCTCCTCCACGGTCAGCGCCTCGATCGCGATCGTCACGATTTCTCCCTCCCGCGTCATCCGCATGACGTTGATGTCGGCGACCAGATAGCCGCGCAACGCGAACTCGGCCTCGCTCAGGCCGACCAGCCAGCAATCGAGCATCGGGCTGGGCGGGGCAACGAGCGTCAGTGCATGCCGGGCGCCGGTGAAGGTGGCGCTTGCCCAGCGGGTCCAGTCGGCGGTGACGATGGCGACGGGGCAGTCCGCCGCCGCCGCGGCCGCGACCAGTGCACGTTCGAGCTGAGTGGCCGCGTCGGGACCGCGGCTCATTGCCCGGGCTCCTGCGCGGCGAGAAACGCTTCCAGCCGCGCGACCGTGGGCGGGCGCAGCTCGCGGCCGTTGCGCAGGTCATGAACGAGGCGGGGATCGCCCAGCGCGAGCTTGCCGAATTTGGTGGCGGGCATTTCCGTCCGCCGCAGGAACTTCTCGATCTTGCGATGCACCGACATTAGCCCTTCCTCCTACGCGAGTCGTTGATTATGATCCTGTTTTGTTCTTCATTTCCTACTTGTCTAGGAAAATTCCTAGGACTATGAAGTGATCATGGAACCGGCTGCGCAACGAGCCGCGCTGGAAGCGCTGATGGCGGAGCAGGGAGCCAGCTTCGCCGAACTATCCCGCGTGATCGGGCGCAATCCCGCTTATCTTCAGCAATATGTCCGCCGCGGGTCTCCGCGCGAACTGGCCGAGCGCGACCGCGAATTGCTGGCGCGTTTCTTCGGAGTGCCCGAGGCGCGGCTGGGCGGGCGCGAGGCGGACGGTCTGACGCAGATCGCGCGGCTGGACGTGCGCGCCTCGGCCGGGCCGGGGCGGCTGGCCGAGGACGAAGCGGCGCGGCGGCCGGGCGCGCTTTCGCAGGCGCTGTTGCGCGAGCTGGGGGTGCGCCCCGCCGCGGCCTCGATGATCCGCGTCGAGGGCGAGTCGATGGAGCCGACGCTCTCCGATGGCGACGAGATCCTCGTCGACCGCGATCGCCGCGAGGTGCGCGGCAAGGGCGGGATTTTCGTGATCCGGCTCGACGGCACGCTGATGGTCAAAAGATTGCGCGTCGCGGTCGGCGGCGTGGAGGTGATCAGCGACAATCCCGCCTGGCCGACGCGGCTGTGCCGGGGAGGCGAAGTCGAAGTGATCGGCCGGGTCGCGTGGCTGGGGCGGGCCTTGGTGTAGGCACAACCGCATATTCCCCTCCCTGCAAGCAGGGAGGGCGTTTGACGCCCCTCCTAATCGAACCGCTTATGGCCTGGTGCGGCGGCATCGGGGAAAATGACGGCTACAGTCAGGGAGTCCAGGATATGCTCGCGATCGATGGCGGCGGCTCGGCCAGTGCCGCATATGCGCGCCCCACCACCCCGGTCGGCAGTGGACCCGACCCGAAACAGGTCGAGCGCGAGTATCAGGTGCCCGACGACAAGGTGATCGAATGGAGTCCGAGCCTGTTCGGCGCGATCCCGCTGGGCGGACTCGGCGGCACGCGGACGATCACCCAGACCGAGGGCAAATTGCTCGACAATCTGACGCGGGATCGCGGTTTCGTCGGGCTCAACGATTTCAAGAACATCGCGGACGAGGCATTCTCGATCTCCGAAAAGCGCGTGCCGCCGCCGGGCACGATTCCGGTTGAGGCACAGCGCCAGATCGATGCGCTGCCGCCCGAAGAGCGGGCCGCGGCCGAACGTGCCTATCCCAAGAATGACGGCCATACCGACGCATTCCGCCATACCTATTGGAACGCCCGCCTCACCTCCGAGTTCGGCGAGAACTGGACGAAGCAGTTCACGACGGCGCATGAAGGGCTGCCGGGCAACGGCGCGGTGCGGGAGGCGATGGATTTGTACAATAACGAAGTCGGCCGCCGCATCGCGGTCGAGAATCCCGACGCTTCTCCCGAGGAGCTGGCGGACCTCGTCCAGAAGGCGCTCGACAATGGCGAATTGATGGTGGTCGACCGTAGCGGTCATCTCGCGCCCAGCGACGAAGTCGCGCGCGGGCAGCACGGCATGGCCGATCCGACGCCCGCGAATGGCGTGATCGACACGCCCAAGGGCGATGCGAGCGCCAACGGTTCGTGAAGATGCTGGCGGGACTGGCGCTGATGCTGGCGCTGACCGGCTGTGGAGGGGGGCAGATGGGTTTCGACAAAGCGGGCTGGGCGGCCGAGCGCGGCAATTACGACGGCGAGAGCCGTCGCGGCGGCATGGTCGCCCAGCTCGACGATGCCGGAATCATCGTCGGCGCGCCGCGCGAGACCGTGCGCGCATTGCTCGGCGAGCCCGATTCGACCGGGCCGGCGGCGGACATCTATTTCCTCGGGCGCAGCGCGACCGGGCCGACCTTCGAGAGCTACCGGATCGAGTATGACGCCGCAGGCAAGGTGCGTGCGGCGCGGGTGCAGCGGAGCTAGTTCCGGCGGGTCCGCGCCCGATCGATCAGCCAGACGAGCAACAGCAGCACCAGCCCCACGCCCAGACCCGCGACGAAGCCGATCGAGGCCTGGCCCCGGCCCGCGCCGAGGATGGTGCCGGCGAGCAGGCTGATCGCGAGCAGGAAGCCGCCGGCCATTGGCGTGCGAGAGGGGGATTTTGCCATTCGCGCTCCTTAACCTGTCGCGCTCCGGCGCGCCATGGTTACCGGCGCTTCACCTTGCTGAGCCGCGAAACCTTTAGATTCCTGTGAGATAGACGGTGCATCGGTCCGCCGGGCCGTGCCTGGCTGGAGTCTGCATGGAACATCTGCCCTATCTCGCCGATACGCGCGAAGTCGCCGACGCCGCCGAACTGATCCGCGCGTTCGGTGAAGATGCCGGGTCTGAAGCCGCGGCCCGCGCCGATCGCAGCCGCGATCTGGGCAACCATGTCCATTTCTGCCGCTGGCGCCAGATCGAGCGGCTGGTGGTGCTGCTGTCGATTCCGCGCGCAGTGGGCACGGTTCACTAGGGCAGGCGGGCCGGAATTGCGGTCGCTACGCCGGCTGCTTGTCCCGTCCGGCCTTGTATTTGATCGCAAGCGCGACCATCTTACATGCGCTACAGTCGCATTTGAACGGTCTTTGGGCGCTTTGCGGCTCCTTTTTTCCTTCTCCTCGCCTCCGCAGCACGAGGTCCGCCCGAACGGGGCGCGCCGACCATAGAAGGAAATACCCATGAGCCAGCAGGGCACCGTCAAGTTCTTCAACGCCGACAAGGGCTATGGCTTCATCGCCAGCGACAATGGCGGCCCGGACGCTTTCGTCCACATCACCGCTGTCGAGCGCGCAGGTCTGCGCACGCTCGATCAGAACCAGCGCGTGACCTATGATCTCGAGCCCGACAAGAAGGGCAAGATGGCCGCGGTGAATCTCCAGGCACAATAAGATCCGGAGCGGCGCCCGTTCAGGCGGGCGCCGCTTTTCCAGATCCTGCCTTGCGGAGATACCCATGACCGACCTTGCAGTTACCTATCGCGGCTATGCCGACCGGGCGCAGGCCGAAGCCGATTCGGCGACGCTCGAGAATGTGCGCGAGCGCAACCAGCGCGCCGCCCAGGCGTGGATGCAGATGGCCGAGCGCCAGGAGCGCACCGATCGCGGCCGCGCCGTGCGTGAAAGCGCCGCCGCTGCCGCCCGCGCCGATCTGCGACCCGAGCCGCAGCCCAATTGAGCCCAGCCGGCTGCGCGCCGGCCCGGTCTTCTCCCAAGGAGCCTAAGACGGGCTCGTTGGTTGAGGCTGTCCCTCCAGGACGGCCGGCTTATCGATGACGTTTCCCCAGTTCTTGTCGGTCGCGGTGCTCACCGGCATGATGCTGCTCTTCATCTGGGGGCGCTTCCGTTACGATCTCGTCGCCGTGATGGCGCTGCTGGCGGCGCTGGCGGTGGGCATCGTCGACCCCAAACACGCCTTTAGCGGCTTTTCCGACGATATCGTCATCATCGTCGGTTCGGCGCTGGTGCTTTCGGGCGCGGTGCAGCGTTCCGGCGTGATCGAAGGGGTGATGCTGGTGCTCCAGCGCCGCGTGCGTCGTATCCGCTCGCAATTGCTGCTGCTCAGCGCTTCGGTGGGTCTCGCCTCGGCGCTGGTCAAGAATATCGGCGCGCTGGCGATGATGATGCCGGTCGCCTTCCAGATGGCGAAGCGTTCCAGCGCCACGCCGGCGGTCTTCCTGATGCCGATGTCGTTCGCCTCGCTGCTCGGCGGGCTGATTACGCTGATCGGCACCTCGCCCAACATCATCGTCAGCCGCGTCCGCGAGGAAATGACCGGCGAACCGTTCAAGATGTTCGATTATGCTCCTGTCGGGCTGGGGCTGACCTTTGTCGGGCTGATCTTCCTGCGCTTCGCCTATCGGCTGTTGCCGCGCGGCCGCCGCGCTGCGCCGACGCTCGGCGAGGCGATGGACATCCAGGACTATGTCACCGAGGCCGAAATCCCTGCCGGATCGCCTGCGATCGACGAAACCGTCGCGTGGTTCCGCGAACGGCATGATCACGAAGTGACGGTCACTGCGATCCTGCGCGCGGGCATCCGCAGCACGCCCTTCCCCGATACCACGCTCAAGCCCGAGGATTTGCTGATCCTCGCCGGCGCGCCGGACGCGCTCGAGCGGGTGATCGCCGCGGACGGGCTCGAGCTCGAGGGACAACATCGCGACAAGCCGGAAGGATCGGGCAGGGAAGTCGGCGTGCTCGAGGCCGTGATCGGCACCGACAGCCCGCTGATCGGGCGGACCGCGGGCCGGCTGGGGCTGCACGAGCGTTTCGGCGTCAATCTGATCGCGGTGTCGCGCCAGGGCGAGCGGCTGGCGACCCGGCTCGGCGACATCGAGCTCAGTGCCGGCGACGTCATCGTGCTGCAGGGCCCGCTCGAATTGCTGTTCGAGCGACTGGGCGAGCTCGGCTGCCTGCCCCTCGCCGAGCGGACCCTCCGGCTCGGCAGCGCGCGCAAGGGGCTGCTGCCGCTGGCGATCCTCGCCGTTGCGATGCTCGCGACCGCGACGGGATATGTCCCGGTGGCGGTGGCCTTCTTCGCCGCGGCGGCGCTGACCGTGCTCAGCGGCGCGCTGCCGGTGCGCGAGGCATATGACCATGTCGAATGGCCGATCCTGATCATGCTCGGCGCGCTGATCCCGGTGAGCGACACGCTGCGCACTACCGGCACCACCGAGTTGATCGGCGACTGGCTCTCGCATTTCGCCGCGACCTTGCCGCCCTGGGGGGCGGTGGCGCTGATCCTCGCTGCGGCGATGGCGGTGACGCCGTTCCTCAACAACGCCGCGACCGTGCTGGTGATGGCGCCGATCGCCGCGACCTTCGCGACCGGACTGGGCTATCGGCCCGAGGCGTTCCTGATGGCGACCGCCGTGGGCGCGGGATGCGATTTCCTCACCCCGATCGGGCACCAGTGCAACACCTTGGTGATGGGCCCCGGAGGCTACCGGTTCGGCGATTATGCCCGGCTCGGCGCGCCGCTGTCGCTGCTGGTGCTGGCGGTGGGCACCCCGCTCATCCTATGGACATGGCCGGTGCAGTGAGCGGAGGCGATATGGCGCGGGTGGCGAGGATCGAGCGGACCGGCGGTCCCGAAGTGATCGGCTGGGCCGATGTCGAGCTGCCGCCCCCGGGCCCAGGCGAAGTGCGCATGCGCAACCATGCGGTGGGGCTCAATTTCATCGACACCTATCATCGTTCGGGACTGTACCCGGTGCCGCTGCCGGGCGGGCTGGGGCAGGAGGCGTCGGGCGTGATCGAGGCAGTGGGCGACGGCGTCACCGATTTCGCGCCGGGCGACCGTGTCGCCACCTTCGGGCCGCCGATCGGCGCCTATGCGACCGAGCGCAACCTGCCCGCGGCGAGCCTGTTCAAGCTCCCCGACAGCGTCGATCACGAGACCGCGGCCGCGGTTTTGCTCAAGGGTTTGACCGTCGAGTTCCTGGTCGAGCGCGCGGCGAAAGTGCAGCCGGGCTGGACGGTGCTGGTTCACGCCGCGGCGGGCGGGGTGGGACAGATCCTCGTCCGATGGCTCAAGGCGATCGGTGCCGAAGTGATCGGCACCGTCGGCAGCGAGGCCAAGATCGCCGCGGCACGCGCGGCGGGCGCCGATCATGTCCTGCTCGCGCGCGCCGACGATGTGGCGGCGCGGGTTCGTGCGATCAGCCAGGGCGAAGGGGTTCCGGTGGTGTTCGACGGCGTGGGTGCGGCGACCTGGGCCATTTCGCTCGCCGCGACGAAGCGGCGCGGGCTGATCCTCAGCTACGGCAATGCCAGCGGCCCGGTCGAGGGCGTCGCACTGGGTGCGCTCAACCAGCACGGTTCGCTGTTCGTCACTCGGCCCAAGCTGTTCGATTATTATGTCACGCCCGAAGAACGCGCGGCCGGCGCGGCCCGATTGTTCGCGATGCTGGATGGCGGGGAAGTACGCCCCGAAATCGGTCGGCGCTTTCCGCTCGAGGCGGCGGCCGAGGCGCATCGATTGCTCGAAGCGGGAGAGACGACCGGATCGACGCTGTTGCTTCCCTGACCGGCCGCCGGAGATCGGATCGTCGAGAGGTGCAGGGGGACGCTTCAGGTTTATTAAGCCGACCCGGCAGCGGCATAATAAAGGATGAAATCCCTACATAATTCTTCTGCCGGCAGACTCCGCGTGACCCCGCGGTCATCTTAAACTTATCGGTAGATATACTTAGCTCTCGCTTGTTGCAGATATTCCCCTGTGCTAATCCTCGGCCGAGGTGTCGCCCTTGGGTTCGACAATGTCCCGCGTAGACGGGCTTGGGAACGCGCACGCTT
>Ga0247823_10001264_pt1 | contig 21085 bp, 20 predicted proteins | sample 13C_PalmiticAcid_2_FD_192426 | JGI IMG/M metagenome (GOLD analysis project Ga0247823, IMG submission 192426) | Soil microbial communities from agricultural site in Penn Yan, New York, United States - 13C_PalmiticAcid_Day30 | ecosystem: Environmental > Terrestrial > Soil > Agricultural land... | reverse complement strand
TCGGCATGACGCCGCAGAGCTCGGCCGTGGTCACCGCCATCATCGCGCTCGCCCGCTCGCTCGGCCTGCGCGTGATCGCCGAGGGCGTCGAGAACATGCGCCAGATGGAAGTGCTGCACCGCCTCGGCTGCGGGGTGATGCAGGGCTTCCTGTTCAGCAAGGCCCAGCCGCCCGACGTGCTCGAGCAGTGGTTGCAGCAGACCGTGCTGCCACGCAAGGCGCCCTGGATCGTCAACGTGGACGAGGCCGAGGCGGCGGACGCCCTTCGCTCGATCGCGGAGGCCCGCAGCGCCCGTTTCAACAATCCACCCGGCTGATCTCGTCCCCTCGCGACAACGCCCCGTTCCACCCGCGCCCAGCGCGCTCCTGCGACACCTCCCGCCCCGATGGACTCGACCCGCGCAGCCTCCCCGCGAGCCGCACAACCCGATGCCCCGCAACTGGCCAAGGCCGCGTTGCGCCGCCTGGCCCTCGAGAAGCTCGAACCCACCCCCGAGAACTACGCCCGGGCGTACCAGCTGGAAGCCGGCGGCGCCGCCCCGGCCGTGCTGCCCGTCGCGGCCTTGCCCGTGGTCGACGCGCTGCTCGCGCGGGCGCTGCCCGCGAGCGAGGCCGAGACCCGCGGCGAACTGAAGAACGCCCTCCAGCACGGTCTTTGGGAAGACGCTGAACGCCTCGTGGGCCAGCAGCCCGGCCTGGCGCAGCAGGGCGCCGCGCTTGCCGACCTCATCGACCGCATCGTGCGCGGCGTGCAGCAGGGCGGCCGGCAGTGGACCAGCGCCCGCAAGAAGGACAGCCTGGCCCGCGTGCTGTCGAGCACCCGCAGCGATCCGCGCCGGCTGCAGCAGCGCCTGGGCCAGCTGGTCATCGGCTGGGAGACCGACACACCCGACGAGAACGTCGAAACCGACGCCGCGCCGCTGGACAACCACCCGCGCACCGTGCCGTCGAAGCTCGACGAGCCGGCGTTCGAACCCATCCACCTGGGTGGCGACGAGGCCGCCGGCGATACCGCCCCGATCTGGCAGCGCCTCGTCGGCAGCCTCGGTGGCAGCGTGCTGCAGGCCCTGCCGCCGCCGCCGTCGCCCAGCACCGAACTCTCCGAGGAGCTGCTGCAGCTCACCGGCAGCATCTTCGAGCAGGGCCCGACGCCCGCGCAGTCCGACGCGATGGACCACCTGTGCGCCCGCGCGAACCGCGTGCTGCAGCACCGCCACCACCTGATCGACCAGCTCTCGGGGCTGTGCAAGCAGCTCACGTCGAGCCTCGCCGAACTCGCCGAGGACGACAGCTGGGCCCAGGGTCAGGTCGACGCGATGGCGCAGGAGATCGAGTTCGGCCTCACCGCGCGCAGCATCCGCTCGGTGAGCGAGATGCTCGACAACACGCGCGAACGCCAGCAGGCGCTGCGCGTGGAGCGTGGCCAGGCCCGCGACGCCCTCAAGGCGCTCATCAACCAGATGCTCAGTGAACTGGGCGAACTGGGCTCGCAGACCGGCCGCTTCCACGAAAGCCTCGGCAAGTACGCCGGCGTGATCGAGAAGGCCGACTCGCTGGAGAGCCTCGCGGGCGTGGTGCGCGAGATGGTCTCCGAGAGCCGCACCGTGCAGACCCTCGTGCAGCAGGCCCAGGGCCGGCTGCAGTACGAACACGCGCGGGCCACCGGCCTGTCCGAGCGGGTGGTGGAACTCGAGACCGAGCTGCGCCGCCTGTCGCAGGAGGTCTCCACCGACCAGCTCACGCAGATCGCCAACCGCCGCGGCCTGATGCAGGCGTTCGACGCCGAACGCGCGCGCCTGGAACGCTCAGGCGCGCCGCTGTCCATCGGCCTGCTCGACGTCGACAACTTCAAGCGCCTGAACGACGACCTGGGCCATGCCGCCGGCGACACGGCGCTCAAGTCACTCGCCGCGGCCGTCAGCAAGGCGCTGCGCCCCACCGACCTCGTCGCCCGCTACGGCGGCGAGGAGTTCGTCGTGCTGCTGCCCGACACCCCGCTCGACGAGGGCGAACAGATCCTCACCCGCCTGCAGCGTTCGCTGACCGGCAGCCTGTTCATGCACGAGTCCAAGCAGGTGTTCGTCACCTTCTCGGCCGGCGTCACGGCCTACCGCGTGGGCGAGCGCATCGAGGTGGCGCTGGAGCGGGCGGACGAGGCGCTGTACGAGGCGAAGCGGACGGGGAAGAACAAGACCTGCGTGGGGTGATCCTTGCGCCTGGCGACCCAGGCCGCCATGGCATCCCTCAGGCCTGGGCCGGATCGAAGAAGCGTCGGTCCAGGCCGGCTCGCCCGGGGTAGAACTTGAACCAGGGGCGTGCCTGCTCGATGACGGGTGCCACGGAGGCGTGCGCCATCAGGCGCTCGAAGTACGCGGCCAGGTGCCGGTGCTGCGGCGGCAGCGGCACGTAGGTCACGGCATAGAACAACGCCGGTGCGGCAGCGCAGTCGGCCAGGCTGAAGGCGCCACCGCTCACCCAGGTTCGCCCTTCGAGGTGCCGGTCGACGAAGGCGTAGGCCGCCAGCAGTTTCTCGCGGGCCTGGGCCACACCGCTGGCGTCGCGATCACGTTCCGGACGCAGCAGGTCGGCGGTGAGTGCCTGCATGGGCGTCATCACGTACAGGTCGAACACCCGATCCCAGAGGCGCACGTCCAGTGCGGCGTCCGGGTCCGCAGGAATGAGCATGCGGCCGGGGACGGCATGCTGCCGCTGCAGGTACTCGATGATGATGCTGGTTTCCGGGATGGGCCGGCCCTGGTCGACCAGCAGCGGCATCTTGCCCGTCGGCCAGAGGGCCAGGTGGGCGGCGCGCTCCGCAGGATCGCCGAGGTTCAGCAGCCGCTTCTCGAGATCGACCCCCAAGGCGTCGATGGCGATCAGCACTTTGTGGCAGTAGGACGAGAGCGGGTGGTAGTGCAGGGTGAGCGTGGTCATGGCGCTTCGATGGTTTCCTGGTGTGGAAAATATAGATCGGGGCGCCCGTTGACGTCGAGAGGGGCATCAGGCCGTCAGCTCGAACGCCTTCTCGCCCACGGTCACCCCGTTGACCCGCACCTGCACCGCGTGGAGCCCCGGGTACAGCACCCGGGTCGTGCGGGGCACGAAGTCGCGGCGGAAGCGCACGGGGCAGGTCTCGCCTGGCGCGATCGTCACCGTGGTGCCCTTGAACACCTTCCAGCGTTCGGCGCCGCGGGCGCTCGCGTAGCGCACCGCGAAGTCCACGCAGGCGGTCACCGGAGCATCGCCTTCGGCGTGCAGGTCGGCCGTCAGTTCGAGGTCGCCGCCGATGCGGACCGTCTTCGCACTCAGCCGCAGGCGGCGCAGGCCCACCGTGGCGTGCACGTCGAAGCCGAGCAGCTTCAGCGCTTCGGGGTGGCCCTTCTTCACGAGCGTTCGCACGGCATGCCGCACCGCGCCGCGTCCCGCTTCGCCGTGGCCCTTCGACCACCGGGTGGCATGGGCCAGCGCGAGGTCGGGGTCGAGGCGGCTCACGTCGTTGAGGTGGTTCGCCGCCGAGCGGCGCACCACCTCCGACGGGTCGGCCGCCAGCGGCTCGATCAGCGCGAGGGCCCGTTCGGGGTGCAGCTTCAGCGCGGCCACGTGCCGGCCCCACGGCAGCAGCGGGCGCGTGCCTTCGCTCGCGAGGCGGCGCACGCGGGCGTCGCCGTCGGTCACCCAGCGGGCCGCATGCTCGAAGGTGAGGTCGAGGTGGTCGGCGAGGAACGGGCGGATCGCGAACTCGCCGGTGAAGTGGCGCGTGAGGCTCGCGAGCGCGGGCAGCGCGAGGGCGGGCGTGGCGAGCCCGGCGATCGACACCCATTCGAGGAACGGCGCGAGCCGGAAGGCCGAGATGCCTTCGCCCTCGACCCACTCATCGGGCGGCTCGCCGAGGGCCTGCTCCACGATGGCATGCGCCTGCGCGAAGTCGGCCGGCAGCGTGGCCGCCAGCGCCTCGGCCACGCGGCGCACGCGCGCCATCAGGCTCAGGTCGTCGAAGCCGTCGCGCACGATCTTGCGGAAGCGTTTCGTGTCGAAGGCGGGATGGACGGCGGCCACGGTGCGCCCGGTCCAGTCGACCGTGGCGTGGGCGAAGCCGTCCTTCAGGGCGGGGGCGGGCGTGGGGTCCATGGGCTCATCATGCCCCGGCGTGCTGCCAGCCGTTGTCAGGGGCCGTCCGGGCGGGCGAAGTCGGGGATGCGGAAGCGCTTGCGGTAGGCGCCCGGCGGCAGGCCGGTGGTGCGCTTGAACAGCCGGCGGAAGAAGGCCGCGTCCTCGTAGCCCACGCGCCAGCTGATCTCGTCCACCGACGCGTCGGTGCGTTCGAGGCGGCGCTTGGCGTCCTCCACGCGCAGCCGCTGGACGTAGTCGATGGGGGTGAGGCCGGTGGCGGCCGTGAAGCGGCGCTTGAAGGTGCGCTCGGCCAGCGCCGAGCGCTTGATCATCTCGTCCACCGGGTTGGCCACCGGGAAGTGCGTGGCGAGCCAGCGCTGCGCGCCCTCGATCTCGGCGTCGCCATGGTCGCGCGCGCCCTCGAAGGTCATGTAGGGCGTGAGGCCGTCCTGGTGCCATTGCAGCGCGAGCATCCGCGCCACCTCCTGCGCGTCGGTGGCGCCGGCGAACCGCGCGATCAGGTACAGCACCATGTCGTGCCATGTCGTCGAGGCGCCCGAGCTGACGAGGTCCTCGCGCTGGCCCGAGATCACGAGCACGCGTTCGGGGTGGACCACGACGCCCGGGTGCACCGCCGAGAACGCACGGGCGTAGGCGTAGTGCACGGTGGCGTCGCGGCCGTCGAACAGGCCGGTCTCGGCGAGCAGGAAGACGCCGGAGCAGGCCGAACACAGCACGGCGCCGCCCGCGTGCATGCGGCGCAGCCACTCGACGAGCCGCGGGTAGCGGCCGCTCGTCCAGCCGGGGTCGCGCAGCAGCACCGAGGGCACGATGACGATGTCGGTGGCGGCCAGCGTGTCGATCGCACGCTGGACCGGGAAGGCGAGGCCGCTCGCGAGGTCGATGGACCCGGTGGCCTCGCCGACGATCTCCACCTGGAAGGGCGACCCCGTGTTCCCGAGGCGCGCGGGCACCGTCATCGCGTCGTAGATGCCGGCGAGGGTGGACACCACGGCGTCGGGGATCGCGACCAGTGCGACGTGGCGCGGGGCGGGGCCGGAGGCGGACGGGGCGCTGGGCATGGCGGGAATCCTCGTGGCATGAACGGACCGTTTGCGGGCGATTCCGGCACTGCCGCGCAAGCGCGGGGCCCGCGACCATGGCGGCACGTTCAACCGCTTCCCCGCAGACGAGGAATCCTAAGCCATGACCTCCTTCTTCCCGTTCTTTCTCCACCCCTCGCGGCGATCGTTCGTCGTTCGCGCCGTGAGTGCCGCGGCGCTGGCGCGGGCCGCGATCACGTTGTCCGCCACGAACTTCGCGGCGGTGCATGACGAGGCGCACCACGCCGCGCGCAGTCCGCCGGCCTGCATGGCTCCGTCATCCCACCGACCCGCAATGCCGCAACGCTGAACTCCCCAACCACCTTCGAAAGGAACACTCCCATGGACCCCTCCACCTTCATCGACCCGGCCAAGGTCGAAGCCTTCGCGATGCGCACCATCGGTGACGTGACCGCGGCCTACACCGGCGTGATGGTCAGCCTCGGGCACAAGCTGGGCCTGTACCGCGCGCTGCACGGCGCCGGGCCGCTCAGTGCGCGCGAGGTCGCGGGCCGCGCCGGCTGCGCCGAACGCTACGTGCGCGAATGGCTGAACGCGCAGGCCGCTGGCGGCTACCTCGGATACCACGCGGCCAGCGACACGTACGAGCTGTCGCCCGAACACGCGCTGGTGCTGGCCGACGAGGAGAGCGCGGCGTTCATCCCGCCGGCCTGGAACGTGCCGGCCGCGATGTGGGCCGACGAACCGAAGGCACTGGAGGCGTTCCGCACGGGCCGCGGCGTGGCCTGGGGCGAACACGATGCGCGCCTCGCGTGCGGGGTCGCGGCGTTCTATCGAAACGGCTACCGCGCGAGCCTGGTGCCGCAGTGGCTGCCGGCGCTCGACGGAGTGATGGCCCGGCTCGAGGCGGGCATCGCCGTGGCCGACGTGGGCTGCGGGCACGGCCACACCACGGTGATGATGGCCGAGGCGTTTCCGAACTCGCGCTTCCATGGCATCGACACGCATGCTGCGTCGATCGAGGCCGCGGGGCGGAACGCGTCGGCCGCGGGCGTGGCGGCGCGCACGTCGTTTTCGGTGGCGCGCGCCGTCGACCTGCCCGACGGGGGCTACGGCCTCGTCTGCTTCTTCGACACGCTGCACGACCTGGGCGATCCGGTGGCCGCCGCGCGGCGCGCCGCGGAGGTGCTGGCTCCGGGCGGCACGGTGATGCTGGTCGAGCCCTTCGCGCACGACCACCTGGAGGACAACCTGTCCCCGGTGGGGCAGCTGTACTACGCGGGATCGGCCGTCATGTGCTGCGCGCACGCGATCTCCGAGGGAGGGCGCATGGTGCTCGGGGCGCAGGCGGGACCCCGGCGCCTGGCCGAGGTCTTCCGCAAGGCGGGCTTCTCGCACTTCCGGTCCGTCGCCACGTCCCCGTTCAACCAGGTGTTCGAGGTGCGGCGGTGAAGGCGACGGCCGTCAGGCCGAGTAGCCGCCATCGGCGGTGATCGACGCCCCGGTCACGAACGCGGCTTCTTCGCGGCACAGCCAGGCCACCAGCGCGCCGATCTCGTGGTCGTGGCCGAGGCGGCCGATGGGCACCATCGGCCGGATCATCTCGTGCACATCGGGCGAGACGATCTCGGTGACGGTGGGGCCCGGCTGCACGTTGTTGACCGTGATGCCGCGGGGGCCCAGGTCGTGGGCGAGGCCGCGCGTGAACGACGCGACGGCGCCCTTGGTCAGCGCATAGACCGAGCTGCCGGGGAAGCGCACCACGTCGCCCACCATGCTGCCGATCGTCACGATGCGCCCGCCGGGCCCCATGTGCGCGAGCGCGGCCTGCACGCCGACGAACACCGCGCGCACGTTGACGTCGAGCATGCGGTCGAAATCCTCCTGCGGGTAGGCGGCCACGTCGCCACCCTTGAGGATGCCGGCGCTGTTGACGAGGATGTCGATGCCACCCAACTGTCCGGCGGCCTGCGCGATCGCGGCGCGCAGTGCGGCCGGATCGCCGCTGTCCGCCTGCACGGGAATGGCACGGCCGTCGAGTTCGGCGGCCAGTGCGTGGGCCCGGTCCGCGGACGCCGCGTAGGTGAAGACGACCTGGGCGCCATCGGAGACGAGGCGGCGCACGATGGCGGCGCCGATGCCGCGGGAGCCACCGGTGACGAAGGCGCGGCGGCCGGAGAGTGGGAGGGACATGGAAACTCCTTTATTGGAACAATCGATCCAGAATCAACGAAAAAAAGGGGCGAACACACCCCTCAGCGAAAACTCCGCAGCGCCATGCGGGCGATGGCACGCAGCAGCTCGGCCGGCGCGCCCTGGCGGGCGGCCACCTTGAGGCCGGTGAGCGTGGACAGGATGAAGGGGCCGGCGGTGGCCACGTCGAGGTCCTTGGCGAAAGCCCCCGACGCGACGGCCTCGGCCACGCGGCGTTCGACGGCCCCGGTGAGCAGCCGGCCCATGGCCTCGGTGAGGGTCACGATCTCGGGCTGGGTGCGGCCGAACTCGCAGATGGCGGCGACGCCCAGGCAGGCGGGCTCGGGGTCGTCGATCGCACGCCTCACGGTGTGTTCGAGCAGGGCCTCGAGACCCGCCTCGCCGGTGGGCGCGCTCTCGAGCGCCACGAGCTGCGCGCCGATGCTGTCGGACGAGTAGCGCTGCAGGGCTTCCAGATAGAGGCGCCACTTGTCCCCGAACGTGTCGTAGAGGCTTTGCCGGCGGATGTTCATCGCCGACAGCAGCGTCTCCATCGACGTGCCGTCGTAGCCGTGCTGGGCGAACGTGGCGATGGCCTGGGTGAGCGCCACGTCGCGATCGAATTCCTTGGTGCGTGCCATGGCGGCAGTCTACCATATCTGGAATGATCGATCTGGAATCGAAGGGTCTTTGCGCCCGGATCCGGTTCGTCCTCGACGGTCAGAACGTGATCTTCACCGACGGCGCACTGCGTTCCGCCTCGCCGTGGAAGACGGCCTCGATGTTGTTGCCGTCGGGGTCCAGCACGAAGGCGGCGTAGTAGCCGGGGTGGTACGGGCGCTCACCCGGCTTGCCGTTGTCCTTGCCGCCGCTCTCCAGCGCCGCCTTGTGGAAGGCCTCGACCGTGGCCCGGTCCTTCGCCTGGAAGGCGAGGTGCACGCGGCCCGTGAGGTGGCCCTGGGCGGCCTGGCTGGTGGCCGACGACACGAACAGTTCGTCGGCCCAGAAGTACTCTTCCTCCGCGCCGCCGATCGGGATGTCGAGGGTCTTGAACACGGCCTCGTAGAACCGGCGGCTCGCGGGCAGGTCGCGCACGACCAGCTGGATGTGGTCGATCAGGCGGCCTCGGTGCAGTTCCTGGGTTTCCATGCGGGCTCCTTTGGGGGGTGGACGAGGGCGGATCGTAGTCAGCGCGAAGTCGCAACGATCCGGTCAGGGTGATCGCGCATCGCCGCCAGCTCGAGGGCGTTCGCGAGCGCGAAGCCGCCGGCGGTGTTGTCGAAGATGCACCAGCGGTCCGCGCCGTCCGGCCACGCAGCGAGTTCGTGCGCGCGGGCTTGCAGCCACGCGGTTTCGTAGCGCGACCAGTACATGCGGGGCGAGCCGTGCCAGCGGTGGTACAGCACCGCGCCGCGGCCATCGCCCTGTTCCCCGAGCCAGCCGCCGGGGCGCTCCGCCTCGGGCGATCGCGCCGGGTCGGCCGCCGCGCGCGAGACCCGGAGGCGCGCCAGGACCCGGTCGGCGGAGGGCGTGAACCAGCTCGCATGCCGCGGCTCGCACACCACGGCGCCGTCGAACAGCTCGGCGAGCAGGCCGAAGAACGTGCGCACGCCCCTCGCCTCGAACGCGAACGAGCCCGGCAGCTGCACGAGCAGCACGGCCAGGCGGTCACCCAGGCCGGACGCCTCGGCGAGGAAGCGCCGCAGCGGCTCGCGCGCCCGGCGAAGCCGCGCGTCGTGCGTGATCGCACGCGGCACCTTCACCGCGAAGCGGAACCCCGGCGGTGTCATCGCGGCCCAGCGTGCGTACACCTCGGTGCGGTGAGGGCGGTAGAAGGACGTGTTGATCTCGGCGCAGCCCAGCACGCGCGCGTAGCGCTGCAGGTGCTGGCCCTCGCCCGGGAAGGCGTCTGCCACGTTGCGGGGGATCGACCAGCCGGCGGTGCCGATGGGCATGGGGACATCCGGAAGTGCGGGTGTCCCGATCAGGCAAGCGAGGTGCCTGCGCCATGTGGTGGAAGGCGTGGGATTCGAACCCACGGAGGGCGTAAACCCTCGGCAGTTTTCAAGACTGCTGCCTTAAACCGCTCGGCCAGCCTTCCGGACCCGGGAGTGTAACGCGACCCTCGCCGGGGAAACCCTAGCGTATTCGCGCGGACTGTCGCTTCGGGCGCCGAAGGTCCAAGATGGCGTGATTGCAACCGAGGAGTTCACCGTGAGCGTCTCCATCGTGGGCTGGGCCCACCTGCCGTTCGGCCGCCTCGACGGCCTCTCGCTCGAAGACCTGATCGTGCGTGCCGCGCGCGAGGCGATGGACCACGCCGGGGTGCCGGCCGACCAGGTCGATGGGATCTGGCTCGGCAACCTCAACGGCGGGTTCACGCCCGACATCTTCGCGTCGTCGCTGGCGCTGCAGGCCGACCCGGCGCTGCGCTGGAAACCCGCGGTGCGGCTCGAGAACGCCTGTGCCTCGGGCTCGGCTGCGGTGTACGGGGCGTGCGATGCCATCGAGGCGGGCCGTGCCCGCGTGGCGCTCGTGATCGGCGCCGAGAAGATGACGGCGGTGGGCGGTGCCGACGTGACGCGCATCCTCGGCCAGTGCGCGTACTCGGGCGAAGAGGGGAACCCACCCGGCGGGTTCCCCGGCATCTTCGGCGAGATCGCCCAGGCCTACTTCGCCGAGTTCGGCGACCACTCGGCCACGCTCGCCCGCATCGCCGCGAAGAACCACGCCAACGGCGTCGCCAACCCGTGGGCCCACATGCGGCGCGACCTCGGCTTCGAGTTCTGCAACACGGTGAGCGACAAGAACCCGATGATCGCCGCGCCGCTGCGCAAGACCGACTGCTCGCTGGTCTCCGACGGGGCCGCTGCGCTCGTGATCGTGGACGACGGCCGTGCGGCCGACTTTCCGCGTGCGGTGGCCGTGCGCGCCCGCGCGCAGGTCAACGACTGGCTGCCGCTCGCGTCGCGGAACGCGGCGAGCTTCGAAGGGCCGCGCCGTGCATGGTCGCAGTCGCTGCAGGCTGCGGGCTGCACCGTCAACGACCTCTCGCTCGCCGAGGTGCACGACTGCTTCACGATCGCAGAGCTGCTGAGCTACGAGGCCATGGGCCTCGCCGCACCGGGGCAGGGCCACCGGCTGCTGGAAGAGGGTGTGGTGATGCGCGGCGGGCGGCTGCCCGTCAATGCGTCGGGCGGGCTGAAAGCCAAGGGCCACCCGATCGGTGCCACCGGCGTGTCGATGCACGCCGTGTCGGCCATGCAGCTGTGCGGCGAGGCGGGCGACATGCAGGTGCCCGGCGCCACGCTCGCCGGCGTGTTCAACATGGGGGGCGCCGCGGTCGCCAACTACGTCAGCATCCTCGAGCGCACCCGCTGAACCTGCTCACATCTCGAGCTTCGCTTTCTTCGCGACCTCACCCCACTTCGTGATCTCGGCGCGCTGGAATGCGCCGAGCTGTGCCGGGGTCATCGGGGTGTACTCGACGCCCATCGCCTGCAGGCGGGCGGCGATGCCGGTCTCTGCGGTCATCTTCGTGAACTCCTCGTTCAGGCGCGCGAGGATCGGCGCCGGTGTGGAGGCCGGTGCGAAGAAGGCCTGCCACGAGCTGACGTCGAAGCCCTTCAGGCCCGACTCGGCGAGCGTCGGCACCTCGGGCAAGGCCTTCGCCCGCTTGCCGGAGGTGACGGCCAGCGCACGCACCTTGCCTGAGCGGATGTGGGGCAGGGCCACCAGCGCGGTGTCGAAGCTCATCGGGATCTGGTTGGCGAGCAGGTCCTGCATCGACGGGCCGCTGCCCTTGTAGGGCACGTGGACGATGTCGACGCCGGCCTCGATCTTGAACTTCTCGCCCGACAGGTGCTGCGAGCTGCCGGCGCCGGCCGTGCCGAACGACAGCGAGCCGGGCTTGGCCTTCGCGACGCCGATGAGGTCCTTCACGCTTTTCATCGGCTGGTCGGCATTCACCAGCAGCACGTTGGGGACGTTGCCGATGAAGAACACCGGCGCGAAGTCCTTCGCCGCGTCGTACGGCACCTTGCGCTGCAGCGCCGGGATGATGGCGTGCGACGAGATCGTGCCGAGCACGATGGTGTAGCCGTCTCCGGGCGACTTGGCCGCGGCATCGGCGCCGATCATGCCGCCCGCGCCCGCGCGGTTCTCGACGATGACGGTCTGCTTCAGGCCCTCGCCGAGGCGCTGGCCCAGCAGGCGCGCGAGCGCGTCGGACGTGCCGCCCGCAGCGAACGGCACGATGATCCGGATGGGCTGCTGCTTCGGCCACGGCTCACCCTGCTGGGCATGCGCGGCGGTGAAGGGCAGGGTGGCGGCGGCGAGCGCCAGGAGCGTGCGGCGATGGAACTTCATGGGAACCTCCTCGGGACGTGGTGGGCGATCGGTCAGGGCAGGTCGACGATCTCGACCCAGTTCGGGTTCTTGCCCACCGCGAGCCGCGCCGGGGCGCCGAGCGCGCCGGTGGCCGGGTCGATGGGATGCACCGACACGCTGTGAGACTCCTGGCCCGCGGCCACGAGGAACCGGCCCGACGAGTCGATCGCGAACCCGCGCGGCGAGGTCTCGGTGGGCGTGGTGCCCAGCGGCTGCAGCAGGCCGGTGTCGGCCGCCACGCGGAACGCGGAGATCGTGCTCGAGGTGCGTTCGGAGGCGTAGAGGAACTTGCCGTCGGGCGTGAGGTGCAGGTCGGCGGCCCAGGGCTTGCCGGTGAAGCCCGCGGGCAGCGTGGTGGTGCGCTGCAGTTCCTTCAGCGTGCCCTTCGCGGCGTCCCAGGCGTAGACGTAGAGCGAGGCATCGACTTCGTTGACGAGGTAGACGTGGCGCTGGGCCTTGTCCCACACGAAGTGGCGGGCGCCCGACTTCGGCGCGTTCGTCACGCGGGCCGGATCGTTCGCGGTGAGGCGACCGGTCGCCGGGTCGAACTTCCACACGGCGACGTGGTCGCCGCCGAGGCTCGTCGACACCACGAGCCGGTTCGTCGCGTCCGCGTGGATCGCGTGGGCGTTCGGCTCCATCGGGATCAGCTGCTGGATCGCACCCACCTTGCCTTGGGCATCGATGCTGTTGACCGTGATCTTGTGGCCCGGATACGACGCGGCGAAGAGCCAGCGGCCGGTCGCGTCCACGTCGATGTTGGCCATGCTGTCGGCGAGCGGCGCCTCGCCCAGCTTCGCGAGCTTGCCGGTGGCCGGGTCGATGGACAGGCTCACCACGCGGAACGGCTGCGAACGCAGGGCGGCATGGAGCACGCGCTTGTCGGGGCTGACCGCCAGCGGCATCACGGTGCCGCCCACGGCCACGGTGTCGACGGGCTTGAGGCGTCCGGCGGTCCGGTCGAGTTCCAGCACCGAGATCTCCTGGCTGTCGGCGTTGGAGACGTAGACGAAGGTGGCGGCGGTGGCCGGCAGGGCGGCGGTGACGCAGAGGGCCGCGGCGAGGCGGCGGAGGGAAAAGCGCATGACCGAAACTCCGATTCGGGGTTGTTGTAGGTTGTCGGACAACGGTCGGCAGAATCTGCCGACGCCCCCCTCCGGTCAACTCGGGTGAATCCCGTGATCGTGGTTTCACGTACAAGCCACTGGGGATTCGGTCCATTGGTAAGCGTCTGTTCCGCGGCGGACCGCCCTCCGTGTTTGCCCTAGGTGCATGTGGCGGCGTCGCCGCTAACCTGCTGGAACAGATACGTTGTCGTACAACATGGATCGATGGTCGAACCATGAACGGCACACCCGACCCCCGGAAGGTTTCCCCATGACCCGCTTCAACTCCGGCCGCCGCGACACGCTGCGCGCGCTGGCTGCCGCCCCCGTCCTGTCCTCCCTCGGCGCCACCGCGGCGTGGGCGGCCGACCCCGCCGTGCCGTCGCTCGCCGGGTCGCCCATCAAGCTCATCGTCCCGTACACCCCGGGCGGTTCGTCGGACATCATCGCCCGCGCCATCTCCAATCCGCTGTCGGAAGCGCTCGGCACGAACGTGATCGTCGAGAACAAGGTGGGTGCCAACGGCAACATCGGCGCCGACTTCGTCGCGAAGTCGCCGGCCGACGGCCACACGCTGCTGCTGTGCGACGTGCGGGCCCTGTCGATCAGCCCGTCGCTCTACAAGCTGCCCTTCGACCTCGCCAAGAACCTGCAGGGCGTGGCGATGCTCGCGTACTCCCCGCACCTGGTCGTGGTGCACCCGTCGGTGCAGGCGAACACGCTGCCCGAACTCATCGCGCTGTCGAAGAAGAAGCCGCTGAACTTCGCCGTCACGGCGATGGGCAGCACGGCGCACCTCACGGGCAAGATGCTCGAGGAGAAGACTGGCGGCAAGTGGGACTACGTGCCGTACAAGGGCGGCTCGCAGGCCATCAACGACACCATCGCCGGCCAGACCGACATGCTCGTCAACGGCATGCTGGCCACGCTGCCGTTCGTGCAGGCCAAGCGCCTGAAGGTGATCGCGGTGTCGAAGCCCACGCGCGTGGCGCTGCTGCCCAACGTGCCCACCATTGCCGAGACCATCCCCGGCTTCGAGTCGGGCACCTGGCAGGGCGTGATGGCCCCGGCCGGCATGCCGCCGGCGGTGCTGCAGCGCATCTCGAGCGAACTGCTGCGCATCATCCGCCTCCCGGCGGTGCGCGAGATGCTGGTGGGGCAGGGCGCCGAGGTGTCGACGATGAACGTGCCCGAGATGGGCAAGTTCATCGACAACGAGCGCAAGACCTGGGATGCGCTGGTCAAGCGCACGGGTCTGAAGATCGAGTAAGCCCTGCAGGGTCATCCCGGCGAACGCCGGGATCCACCGCGGCCGCAGCGCGCCGGCCGGCAGTGGGCCCCGATGTCCATCGGGGTGACCGCGTGTTGCGTCAGGCCGCCTTCAGCACGATCCGCTTGATCTCCGGCACGATGAACAGGTACGCCACCACGGTCACCAGCGCGTTCAGCCCCACGAACAGCAGTGCACCGTTGAACGAGCCCGTGGTCTTCAGGATGTAGCCGATGACGATGGGCGTCACGATGCCCGCGGCGTTGCCGAACATGTTGAAGAGGCTGCCGGCCAGGCCGATGATCTCCTTCGGTGCCGTGTCCGCCACCACCGCCCAGCCCAGCGCGCCGATGCCCTTGCCGAAGAAGGCGAGTGCCATCAGGCCGACGACGAGCCACTCGCTGTCGACGTAGTTGCAGAAGATCATCGACACCGACAGCAGCATGCCGGCCACGATCGGCGTCTTGCGCGCCACGGTCAGGCTGTGGCCGCGGCGGATCATCCAGTCGGAGATCACGCCACCCAGCACACCGCCCAGGAAGCCGCACAGCGCCGGCAGCGAGGCCATGAAGCCCGCCTTCAGGATCGACATGTGGCGCTCCTGCACCAGGTACACCGGGAACCAGGTCAGGAAGAAGTACGTGAGCACGTTGATGGAGAACTGGCCCAGGTAGACGCCGACCATCATGCGGTCGGTGAGCAACTGGCGCAGGTGGGCGCGCGTGTCCTGCTTCGACTTCGCGGCGCCACGCGCCTCTTCGCCTTCGCCCATGTGCACGAGGCCGCCGCCGTCGGCGATGTGGGCGAGTTCCGCGGCATTGACCGACGGGTGTTTCGCCGGGCTGCGGATCACCTTGAGCCAGAGGGCCGCGAGGCCGATGCCGAGCACGCCCATCCACAGGTAAACGTGGTGCCAGCCCATCCAGTGGGTGAGCCCGGCCATCAGCGGCGTGAACACGACGGCGGCGAAGTACTGGGCGGAGTTGAAGATGGCCGAGGCCGTGCCGCGCTCCGTCGTGGGGAACCAGCTCGCGACCACCTTGGCGTTGGCGGGGAAGGCCGGTGACTCGGCCAGGCCCACGCAGAAGCGCAGCACGAACAGCGAGACCACGACGCTCACCACGCTCGCGTACATGCCCACCGTGGCCTGCAGCGCGGTGAACACCGACCACAGGAAGATGCTCGCGGCGTAGACGCGGCGCGCGCCGAAGCGGTCGAGCAGCCAGCCGCCCGGGATCTGCGCAGCGACGTAGGCCCAGCTGAAGGCCGAGAAGATGTAGCCCATCTGCACGGCGTCGAAGCCGAACTCGCCGCGCAGCGCGGGGCCGGTGATCGACAGCGTCGCGCGGTCGGCGTAGTTGATGGTGGTGATGATGAACAGCAGCGCGAGGATGCCGTAGCGGACCCGGGTGGCTTGCCGGGTCGCGGGCACGGCCTGGGACAGGCTGGCCGCGTGGGAGGTGGACGTCATGGGGGGGCTCCGCGAACTGAGGTCTGGTTGTCGGACGACTGGTAAGACGTCATACAACGATGGACTCATGTTCGGCGCCGGGCTCTGCCCCGTCAACCGTAAAAACCGAGGGTTTACGCTTAAGGAAACGCTTCTTTACGCAGGTGCTGAACGCGGGTTTACCCGTTGCTCAGAGGCTCTACTTGTCCGACAAGTTGCAGGAATCAGCCCGGTCCGTTCGCGCACATCAGCGCCCGCATCAGCAGCAGCTTGCGTTCTCGCTCGTTGCGGGCGAGGGCCGCGGCGCGCTTGAACGCGTCGCCCGCCTCGGCCTTGCGGCCGAGCTTCACGAGCAGGTCGCCCTCCACGGCGGGCAGCAGGTGGTAGCCCTGCAGCGCGGGTTCGTCGCGCAGCAGGGCCACGCGGGCGAGGCCCACGGCGGGGCCGTACGCCATCGACTCGGCCACCGCGCGGTTCAGTTCCACGATGGGCGAGGGTGTCACCTCGGCCAGGCGCGCGTACAGCGCGGCGATGCGGGGCCAGTCCGTGGCGTCCGCAGTGCGGGCCCGTGCGTGGCAGGCGGCGATGGCGGCCTGCAGCGCGTACGGGCCCTCGGCGCCGCCGAGCGCTTCCGCCTTGTCGAGGGCGGCCAGGCCGCGGCGGATCAGCAGGTGGTCCCAGCGGGCTCGGTTCTGGTCCAGCAGCAGCACGGGCTCGCCGTCCGCATTCACGCGGGCGGCCGCACGGGAGGCCTGGACCTCCATCAGCGCGACGAGCCCGTGCACCTCGGGCTCGGCGGGCACCAGGCCCGCGAGGATGCGGCCGAGCCGCAGCGCCTCGTCGCTCAGCGCCGGGCGCATCCAGTCCTGCCCCGCGGTGGCCGAGTAGCCTTCGTTGAAGACGAGGTAGATCACCTCGAGCACCGAGGCCAGGCGCTCCGGGAGTTCATGCGCGCGCGGGGCCTCGAACGGCACGTTGGCGTTCGACAGCGTGCGCTTGGCCCGCACGATGCGCTGCGCGATCGTGGCCTCGGGCACGAGGAAGGAGCGGGCGATCTCGTCGGTGGTGAGGCCGCCCAGCATGCGCAGCGTCAGCGCGACGCGGGCTTCGGGCGACAGCACCGGGTGGCACGCGATGAAGACGAGGCGCAGCAGGTCGTCTCCCACCTCGTCGTCGAGGGCCGCATCCACGGCCTCGGCATGGTCGGCCGCGCGCATCGCGTGGGCCGTGTCGATCTCGTGGCTGATCTCGCCTTCTTTCGCCGCGTGCAGCTTGCGCCGGCGCAGCAGGTCGAGCGCGCGGTGCTTGGCCGTGGTCATCAGCCACGCGGCGGGGTTGTCGGGCAGGCCGTCGCGGGGCCATTGCTCGAGCGCGGCGAGCAGCGCGTCCTGCGCCAGCTCCTCGGCCACGCCGACGTCGCGGGTCATCCGCGCGAGCGCACCGATCACCTTGGCCGACTCGATGCGCCAGACGGCGTTGATGGTGCGGTGGGTGTCGGCGACCGTCATCGGGCTCAGCCGACCACGGGCCGCACCTCGACCTCGGGGCGGTCCATCGCGTAGGGGTAGCGGCGCACCCAGGCCACGACCTCCTCGATCGAGTCGGCCTGCACGAGCCAGAAGCCCGCGACCAGTTCCTTGGCCTCGGTGAACGGCCCGTCCACCACCCGCGCGCGGCCCGACTGCACACGCACCCGCACGCCGTTCGCGGTGGACCGCAACCCGTCGGCGGCCAGCAGCATGCCGTCGCGCACGGCCTCGTCGTTGCGGCGGCCCATGCGCTCCAGGCGTTCGGCCGGGGGCGCGCGTTCGGCCTCGGTGTCGGCGTCCGCGCGCACCACCACGAGGAAGCGCGGGCGCGAGGCCTTCGCGCCGGGCTCGACGCCGTCGAGTCCGGCCGCGCAGCCGGTCTCGCGCAGCTCGAAGGCGGCCCCTTCGGGTTGCAGCGAGAGCCACGCCACCGCGTCCGCGCGAGACGGCGCCTCGATCACCGCGATGCCGGTCAGCGCCGGTCCGTCGCGCAGGATCGAGCCGGCCTCCTCTCGTGTGCCCGTGCCGGTGAAGACGATGCGCACGGCCTCGGCGGGGGGCGCGAGGTCGGCCGCCTCATGGACGGTGACGGTGGGCGACGGCGTCAGGGTGGGAGCCGGGCCGGCCGGACCACCGGTGCCGGCCTGGCGCAGGATCACGAATCTCATCCGTTGCAGTCCTGGTGAAGGGGAATGGGCCTGCAAGGATAGTCCACCTCACTTCTTCGCCGCGGTACGGCCTTCGACCTCGGCGCGCAGGCGGCTTTCCTGCTCGCGCAGTTCCGGCGTGAGTTCGGTGCCGAAGTCCTCCATCTCGAAGACCTGGCGCAGTTCCACCTCGTCACCCGGCTCGAACGGCGCACGCTTGAGCCATTCGATGGCTTCCTCGCGCGAGCGCACCTGCCAGAGCCAGAAGCCCGCGATCAGCTCCTTCGTCTCCGCGAAGGGGCCGTCGATCACGGTGGGCGACGCGCCGCCGAAACGCACCCGCGCGCCGCGGGACGATGGATGCAGGCCGTCGCCAGCCAGCATCACGCCGGCCTTCACCAGTTCCTCGTTGTACGCGCCCATGCGCGTGAGCATGGCTTCGCTGGGCATCACGCCCGCTTCGGAATCCTTGTTCGCCTTGACGATGACCATGAAACGCATGTGCTTCTCCTGAGTGGGGGAGGCCGCGGAAGTGCGGGCTCTGGATGGACGTCGAACGGGGGAGGGGCGGATCGACACGCCGGCAAGAAATAAGTTGCAACGGCCCCGCCCGCGGGTCAGGACGGTTCGGCCAGCCGCCTGAGCCGCACGAAGGCCTCGTCCGGGGACACCTCCGCGACGGGGCCGATCCGGGGCATCTGCCACCGCGCGTCCTCGAGCACGTCGCGGATGGCCTGGCGCAGCCACAGGTGGGCCGGGTCGGCGGCCTGCCGCGGGTGCCATGCCATCACGAACGGGTCGCCGGGCACGGGGAACGGCAGCTCGAACAGGGTGATGCCGAGGGGCACGTGCATCGCCTGGGCGATGCGCGCCGGGACGCAGCCCACGAGCGGCGAGCGCGCGATGGTCACGAGGGCGCCGTAGGCGTTGGGCACCGTCAGCGCGACGAAGCGCGGGTGCCCGGCCTGGGCGAAGGCTTCGTCGACCGGCGACACTTCGCCGGGCCGCACCGCGATGGCCACGTGCCGCTCGGCGGCCAGCCGCCGGGCCGTGAGCTTGCCATCGAGCAGCGGATGCCCGGCCCGGACGGCGCCGGTCCAGCCGTGGGTCTGCAGCACGTCCCACTCGGCTTCGGGGTCCTTCAGGCGCAGCGAACCCATGTCGAGGTCGATGCGGCCCTCGCGCAGCGCGGTGTCGTCGGCATGGCTTTCCGGCAGGAAACGCAGGCTGGCGGCCGGCATCGCCTCCATCAGGGCGACGGACAGCGCGGCACCGTAGACCACCGCCATGCCGTCGGGCGCCCGGATGACGAACTGCCGCTTCACGCGCGTCAGGTCCTGGCCCGTCACGGGTTCGATCAGGGCGTGGGCGTCGGCCAGCAGCCGGCGCACGGGTTCCGCGAGGTCCAGGGCCCGAGGCGTCGGCACGAGCCCGCGGCCGGCGCGCACGAGGACGGGGTCGCCGAGCAGGTCGCGGATGCGTGCCAGCGTGTGGCTCATCGCCGGGGTGCTCAGGTGCATCTTCCGCGCCGCGAGGGTCACGCTCCGCGTCGTGAGGAGGGCATCCAGCGCATGCAGCAGGTTGAGGTCGAAGCTTTTCATTTCATGCAACCGTCGGTTCGGAACGTTGCACTGTACAAACATCCGGACGGCCCCGAGACTGCGCCCTCGTTCAACCAAGGCCAACCAGGGAGGAGATACCGTGACACCAGGACGCACGTCGCTCACATTCGGGATGTTCGTGGTCATGCTCGTGCTGGCCGCGCTGGACCAGACGATCCTGGCCACCGCGCTGCCGAGCATCGCCAACGAACTGCACGGGCACGCCCGCCTGCCGTGGGTCTTCTCGGCCTACCTGATCGCGTCCACCGTCGTGATCCCGTTGTACGGCAAGCTCGCCGACATCCACGGCAGCAAGCCGCTCCTGCTCGGCGCCATCGGCCTGTTCCTCGCGGGTTCGCTCGCCTGCGGCTTCAGCAGCTCGATGACGGAGCTGATCGTCGCGCGCGGCGTGCAGGGCGCGGGCGGCGGCGGGCTGATGACACTCACCATGCTCGGAGTCGTCGACCTGTACCCGGTCGAGGCGCGGGGGCGCTACCAGGGGCTGCTCGGGGCCACGTACGGGCTGTCGACGTTGTTCGGGCCGCTCGCGGGCGGCTACCTCGTCGAGCACCTGTCGTGGCACTGGACCTTCCTGATCAACGTGCCGCCGGCGCTGATCGCCCTCGGCGTGCTGGCCGCGTGCTTCCGCCGCCCGCCGGTGCGCCATCCGCAGCCGGTGGACTACGCCGGCGCGGTGCTCCTCGCCGCGCTGCTGGTGAGCCTGCTCCTCGTCACTCGCACCGGGCCGGAGGCGGTGGCCGTGGCCCCCGCGTGGACGCTGTGGACCGCCGCGGCGGTGTTCGCCGCGGCGTTCTTCGCGGTGGAATCACGTGTGAGCCATCCGCTGCTGTCGCTCGCGCTGTTCCGCCACCGGGGCTTCGCGGCCGCCACGGCGCTGAGCGCCGCCACCGGCATCACGCTGTTCACCGCGGTGGTGTTCCTGCCGCTCTACCTGCAGAACGGCCTCGGGTACAGCCCGACCGTGTCGGCCTGGCAGCTGCTGCCGGTGTCGCTGGGCATCACGGTGGCCGCCATCGTGGGCGGGCGGCGGCTGCGCGCCGATGGCCGCGTGCGGGCGACGGCGGTCGGCGCCTGCGCGCTCTCGGCGGTGTCGTTCGTGATGCTGGCGGCGGTGTTCCACTTCGCACCCGAGCGGGTCGGCTGGATGTCGCTGTGCCTGCTGCCGCTGGGCGTGGGCATCGGGACGCTGTTCCCGCTGGTGACCGTCGTCGCCCAGTTCAGCGTGCCGCCGCGGATGATCGGCGTGGGCACGTCGACGCCGATCATGCTGCGCTCGCTGGGCGGGGCGCTGGGGGTGGCGGCGCTCGGCGCGCTGCTCGCCGACGGCATCGCCCGGTTCCTCGCGAGCGGGGTGCCCGCGAGCCTCTCGAAGGCCGACCCGTTCCCGGACGCGTTCGCCGCGGGCATCCAGCCGGTCTACGGCGTGGGGGCGCTGGTGTGCGTGGTGATGGCCGGGGTGGCGCTGTTCCTGCCGGAGCGCCTGGTGCGCCCGGGTGTGGCGCCGGACGGCGGGCACGTGCCCGCCGTGGCGCCGGTCCCGGCGCGCGGTTGAACCGGCGGGATCAATGCGCGGCGGCGGGCTGCAGGCGCCCCGAGCTGCCGCTCGAACCCTGCTTGACCAGGAGGGCCACGGTGGCGATCACCGCCGGCACCGCGACCACGGTGAAGATCTCGCCGAAGGCCAGGTGGCGCACCGACAGTTCCG
>Ga0247823_10001263_pt1 | contig 21088 bp, 26 predicted proteins | sample 13C_PalmiticAcid_2_FD_192426 | JGI IMG/M metagenome (GOLD analysis project Ga0247823, IMG submission 192426) | Soil microbial communities from agricultural site in Penn Yan, New York, United States - 13C_PalmiticAcid_Day30 | ecosystem: Environmental > Terrestrial > Soil > Agricultural land... | reverse complement strand
GAGAACAACCAATATGTGCAGTGGCCGACGCTGACGACGACCGAGTGCCAGGTCCCCGGCCAGCACGCCACCGCGCTGACGCTGCCATGGGGCGGCACCTCGCATCCTTTGTGGTTCAAGAACGACCCGCGCGTCTCGACCGTCAAGGTCTATGGCGGCGTCTTCGCGCGCGAGGTGATGGATAATGTCGTCGCGATGACCAAGATGGTCGACACCGACATCAAGCCCTTGCCTTTCGAGGAACAGGAGGCCGCGCTGTCGAAGATGGCCGAGTCCATTCAGGGCGACATGCCGCCGCGCGAGAATCCACGCCTCAACACCAGCATCGACTCGGTCTATGCCTCGGGCCCGCTCGGCCGCGTCCATGTGCTGCTCCACGGCAATTGCAATTACAAGCAGACCGGGCTGATGCAGGCCTGGGCCGCCGCGAACCTGCTCCAGCAAGCCCCACGCCGCAGCGGCTTCGCCTCGGCGTGCCAGGCCTTCGGACACCGCGAGATCCTCGGCACGCTGCGCCAGTTCGGGCTGGTGCTGAAACCGATCGTCACGGTCAACGACTGAGGAGGGGCGCGCGATGCGGCTGGTCGACTGGCTCGACAAAGGGGCGTCGCTCGGCGCCGACGCGCCCTGCCTGACGATGGATGGGCAAAGCCTGTCCTATGCCGAGGTGCAGGCGCTCACCCACCGCGTCGCGCGCGGTCTCAACGCCTCGGGCATCCTTCCCGGCCAGCATGTCGCGATCCTGTCGGGCAACGACCCCACCGCCTTCGCCTGCGTCTTCGCCATCTCGCGCGCCGCCGCCGTCTGGTGCCCGATCAACCCGCGCAACGAGGCCGCCGAAAACGCCTATGTGCTCGACAATTTCGACTGCACCGCGCTGATCTTCCACAGCAAGTTCGCCGACTTGGTCGACGAATTGCGCGGCCAGTTGCCCAAGCTGAAGCTGCTCGTCTGCCTCGACGCCGAACAGGATTTCGCGCCGTCGCTCGCCGAGTGGCTGGCTGCCGTCGACGCCAGTCCCTTCGCGGCGGCGCCCGTCAGCGACCTCGCGATGCTGCCCGGCACCGGCGGCACCACCGGCCACCCCAAGGGGGTGATGCTGACCAATCGCAATCTCGAGGCGATGACCGCACTGACGCTGATGGGCTACCCTTTCGAAGGCCGTCCCGTCTATCTCGCGATGGCGCCGCTCACCCATGCGGCGGGGGTACTGACCTTCCCGATCATGGCGCATGGCGGCGAGGTCGTGATCATGCCCTATCCCGACATCGGCGAATTCCTGGCCCTCGCCTCGCAGCACGGCGCGACGCACACATTCCTTCCGCCGACGCTCATCTATATGCTGCTTGACCACCCCGCGCTGCCGGTCACCGACCTCTCGGCGATGCGATGCTTCTGGTACGGCGCCGCGCCGATCTCGCCCACACGGCTCGAAGAGGCGATCGCCAAGCTCGGCCCGGTGATGGCGCAGCTCTTCGGACAGACCGAGGCGCCTATGATGATCTCGATGATGGCGCCGAAGGACCATCTGAACCCCGACGGATCGGTCGCGCGGCACCGCCTGTCCTCGGCGGGCAGGCCGGGTCCGCTCGTCCGCGTCGCGATCCTCGACAGCGCGGGCCGCGAGCTGCCGCAGGGCGAGCGCGGCGAGATCGTCGTGCGCGGCAGCCTCGTCATGGACGGCTATTACAAGAACCCCGAAGCGACCGCCGAGGCGACGCTGAACGGCTGGCACCGCACCGGCGACATCGGCTATCTCGATCCCGACAATTTCCTCTTCATCGTCGACCGCGCCAAGGACATGATCATCACCGGCGGCTTCAACGTCTATTCGGCCGAGGTCGAGGCAGCGCTGCTCGCGCATCCCGCGGTGCAGGACGGCGCGGTGTTCGGCCTGCCCGACGACAAATGGGGCGAACGTGTCTGCGCCGTGGTGCAATTGCGCGCCGGACAGGACGCCGATCCCGCCGACATCATCGCCTCGGTCAAGGCCGCGATCGGCAGCGTCAAGGCGCCCAAGGAAGTCGAAATATGGCCCGACCTGCCGCGTTCGAAGGTCGGCAAGGTGCTCAAGAAGGATATTCGCGCCGCGAAGCTCGCAGAGGCAAGCGACGGCTGAGCGGCTTACTCGTCGCGGGGCTGCGCGCGCCGCCGTTCCCAGAAACTCTCGATAAAGCCGAGCACGGTCAGCATCACAAAGCTGATCACGCTGGCGATCGCGACGAGCGGCCATTGCGCCGCGCCGCACGCAACCCCGATCACCGCCGCGAGCCACAGATGCGCCGCGGTGGTGAGGTTCTTGACCTCGCCCTTGCTGAACACGATCAGCCCGGCGCCGATGATCCCGATAAAGGCGCCCGTCGCCTCGAAGATGCGCAGCGGATCGGCACGGTCGCCGCCGATCTGGCCATAGAGCGAAATCATCGACACCGTCATCGCCGCGGCGGCAAAACAGATCAGCCCATGCGTGCGAAACCCCGCCTCATGCCCGCGCACCTCGCGGTCGAGCCCGAGCAGCAAGCCCAGCAGCGCCGCAACCCCGAGCCGCGACAGCAGGTCGAGATCGATCCAGTGGACGAGTATCGGCGCATTGAGTTCCATCGCCCGTCATAGCGCGGCAGGGTGAAAAGGGTTCCGGTGATGGAAGTGGTGCGCCACGCTCGGCGAAGATGAGCAATACGTCTTGGAGATCGTGCGCTAGAATATTCTGATCGTAAGAAAGGCGGCCTTAGTTCGTATCGCTTGGACGAGAGGACCCTGTCGGCGACGCCTTCCAGCATATCAGGCCGCCTCCCACACTCGGTTCAAAATCAGCGCCGCGAGCGCAGCCTTATCTTGCGGCAGAAAGCGGCCGTAGTGCTTCGCCACGGTCTCCGGCGTATCCTGAATTGCATAGCTCGCCTGTTCATAGGAACCAGTCTGCTTGAGAATATGCGTCGCCAATACGTCGCGCACGTTGTGCGGCCCGTGCGGCAGCAGCCCTTTAATTGCTCCCCGGCCGGTGTACGGGTTTTGGATGCCGTAACGCTGGGTAATCAGCCGCCATGCTTCGTAGAACGTATTTTGGTTGTAGGCGGCATCGCGGCTGGTGGCCTTCACCGTCTTCACCAAGAATGTGCCCGGATCCGGCGCACCATTGATCAGCAATGCCCGCTGCCCGTTGATGTAGGACTCGATGTAACGGTAGAGTCCGCCAAGATCCGGCAACACCAACCGGAATGGCTTGTTTCCGAAAAAGGAGGAAGTGGAGTTTTTGAAAGCGCACGCGGGAATCAGCACCTCCCAACCTTGATCGCGCTCACTCCATCGCAACTCACCTCGGCGGCGTGATTCCAAAATCCGCTCCGCCGTCGGGGGGCGACCGCGCGGGCAGAAGAGAAGTTCTCGCAAGTTTTTCTGACGAAGCCCAAGATGGAGAGCTAGCCGAACCATTAAAAACGACCGGACAGATTCAGCCGCTTGGCGCGGATATCGCCGGGCATCGGGCATGAGCCGCAATATCTCTTCTGTGATCCGGCGATACTCAGCGACAGGGCTATCGGCTTCCAACACCGGCAAGATCGGTTCGAACGGATCGCGATGAACGCGCGCCACGCGCTGTATCTCTTTTGCTCGTGCGAGCCCATGCTTGTAGAAGCGCTCGCAGGTGCCCTCCCAATCGGCGCGCGCAGCCTCAATATCGGCAGACGATATTAGCCCAGGGATTATTCGAAGGCGTGCGCTCAGTTGCGGATTTTGCCTCAGCCAGCCGGTTTCGATGCGCGTGAGGGATAGGCCGAGTTGGATCATGTTCACTTCCCAGCTCGTGTAGAAGCCACGTCTGCGTTCGCGCCACTGGACATACCAATCCCACACGGCCGGGAAGACAAGCATACCGAAAGCCAAGTTTCTGTGGGGAACCCCGAACCCTTTGATCTCGCTCCGAGGCGAGGCGGCTAATGCTCCAAATAGTAAGCCAAGGTGCTCGATTTTTTGCGCACCTGTGACGGAGTTCCAAACGCCGTTTCGTTGGAAACCGATTTCGGTAAGAGTCGCGGTTTTAAACCGAAGCAAATCGGCCATTTCATCTGCCAGCCGGGGCGGCGCATCCACGGCAGCAGCCGTGAGGTCCATTTCGACGTCGGCGAGAAACTGAATATCCTCGTCATCTTCCAAATCTATTTCCCCAATCGGCCTGCGATCGGTCAGATCAGGAAAACGGATGCCAAATCGCTGTTTCACGGCTTCTGCTTGATAGCGACGATATTCGGTCGAGCCTGAAATGACGACGGTTCGAACCCAATTGAGAATTTCCTCGCGCTCTTTGGCGGGCCGACGATCAAAATCGTCCGGCAAATGCCATGCCAAGCGCCTGCGTTCAGATGGGGAAACACCCTTCAAACCCTTATGCCCCGTTGGCGCACGCACATTATTGAACAGCTTGGCCCTGAAATAGCCCGATGGAAGGCGATAGCGCCGTTCGATCCGGGCTAAGATAATCATGCTAGCAACTGAGGAGGGCGCTTTCTTTCCCGCCGCCCATTGCAGGAGCGTGGATCGAGCGATCTCGTCTCCCTGACACGCTAACGACCGGTGAAGGTGACAGATTGTCTCACCATGCCGCGCGACATGCAGCGCCAGAGCTTCCGGGAATGTCGGAATGTCGATCCATTCTGAGGTTAAAGGCTCGGGAAATTCGAAAACCAGCTTAGGCTTCGGACCTCTTTTGGCCTTTGGTAGGCTAGCTTCAACGACGGGTTTGATATTCGAACGAGCAGTATTCGAGGACATAAATCTCAGTTGATCCAGCAATCTAAGAGGTAGCATATCTTTCAGGCGTTAGTCGAACCTCCGGCGGCCGCTTCGCACAATCCGTGGCGATCCGCGAGCGTGCAACGCGTCCGGTGAAGATGAGTAATACGTCTTTTCTATCGTGCGCTAGCGATGGTGGCGCGTTGCCTCGAAGATCGCCCTACCGGATCTCAAAGCTGGGGAATGTTGGCGACGAACAGTGCCTCCGAGGTTCTACCTCGTGTTGAAGCTTTCCCGGCCAAAACGCTGGATCGCCATACTTGCCGATAATCGGCGAGGCCTCGATACAGCTCGCGTACGCTCTCATGATCGGCATTGGTGACAACTACGCTGGCCCCTCTTGCTATGGCACGAGCGACCGCTCGCTGGAGTCGAAGCTGATCGGACCACGAGAAGATGTTTTCGTTGTACTTCAGGAAACCATTGAAGTTGTGGTTGGCTGTGTAGGGGGGATCAACGAACAGAAAATCCCCTTCCGTCGCCGCGTCGATAGAGGCCTCGAAATCTGAGCATCTGATTTCAGCGTGTCGCAGCGCGATTGAAACAGCTTCCAGTTCTCCGGTCTCGAAAGAAACAGCCGTCTTTGTGCCAATCGGCACATTGAACCTTCCATCTCGATTAACTCTATATAAGCCGTTCCAGCATGTACGGTTGAGGTATATAAACCTGACAGCCGCCTCGACGTCGCTAGTCGGCCGCGAATCTCGGACAGCGTAGTAGTGCTCTTTGCTGTGTCGGCGGTGATGATCGTCTAACCCATTAGCAATGTCGGAAACGCGATCCCGCAACTGCACGTAGGCATTTATAAGATCGGGATTGATGTCACTGAGCAGAGATCGGGCAGGCTGGCTCGCAAAAAACACCGCTCCTCCCCCAAGGAACGGCTCGATATATCGGGCGCAGGGGCCAGCCGCGGCGGGGAGTTGATTGCTCGCTACCAGCCATCGCTTCCCTCCGGCCCATTTCAAAAATGGAGAAGCGCGCTCAGCCATCTGCGACGTCCAGCTTTTCATAGAGCTCTGAGGCGATCCAGTTGACGAACTCCACGTCCTCATCCTTATACTCGCGCAGTTCGTTCTTATGCGCGGCGATTTTCCGAAGGTCGTTCAACCGTCCAATCCAGCCTGTATAAAACTTCTTACCCTTCTTCTCACCCTCCATCGGATGGTTATAAATCCCTTGGAAATGGAGCCAGTTGTTCTCCTGTTCGATGATGGACTTAAGGTGGATCGTATCTAGGTAAGCTTCCTTTCGCTGTCGGCGATCTTCGGGCTCGTCCTGCTGCTTTTCGAATGCGCGTTTGCGGACGTCTTTGTTCTGCACACCCTTGTCCCAATACGCTGCTTCCCCAGAATCGAGAATCTGTTCGCCATGGACGCTTTTCAGAGTGCTGACGACGTGATTGTGCATCAGCTCGGTCAATTTTAGGATGGTCGCAGTTGTCTCCTCAACCACTTCCGAGGCTCGCGCTCTCTTCCTCTGTAGGAACTCCTCAGTGCCGAAATCGGCATTCTCCGCGTGAATTTTTTCTACAATTCCGTACCAATAATCTCGCACGCCAGCTTCGCCAAATTTACGGGCGAACGACGCGGCGACATCTTGGTCAGATGCCGTCCGAGTAAATGTAAGGAATGGCGCAATCACCGATGTGATCTCGTCAATAATCTGGTCTGGGCTGGCCGAATCGAAGTCGATCGCCTTCTTGTGACGAACATATGCGATGATCTCTGGAAGCAGTCGTAAATGCGCCCGGATGCCCGGGTTCACACAGATATATCCAGTCCTCCCAGCCTCCCAACGCGCCGGATTCGCAGCACGAATCGCTTCGAAATATCCGTTGAGAACTCGCCGACTTCTTTCAATTGTTTCTTGGTCTGTGCCAGCGCTCAGGGGGCCGGGGGCAAGCTTATTATGTAGAACTCTGCCGATAAGTGCGCTCGCCTTCAACCCCTTGACGGCCTCCGAAATGGTCAAATTCTCTCTTGTCTCTGCGGGCACGTCCGGCTTTGCAAACCTTCCGCCGAGGGGGCTGGTAAGGTCGGCGTTGATCGTGCGGACAACAGCGGAGGATAGCGCAGACAAACTTGTCGACGGGTTCGGGTCACCCATCCGCAAATCGGCCAGCAGAGTGAGCAGCAAGCCAGGCGGAACACTCTTCTGCTTGTGGTTGATCGTGATGAAGAGATCTGCCTCCTTTCGAGAGTCCATCCCCTTGAACGCCAGCACGAAAAGGCTGTGATCCAAAAATTTATCATCGAGATCGGTGAAGCCGTACAGCCGATGTTGCCCATCGATTATCCAGAGCGACCTGTATTTTGGGGGAATGGTCAGCCAGCCGAACTTTATCGACTCGTCGGAATTGTCCTTGTTCGAAAGCAGTTCGAACTTTGGCTCAGACACAAAATTCGCAAGAATGTTGGTCGGAAAGAATCCCCCGTCTTTGATGTACTGCCCGATCTCCTTGATGCGCTTAGAAGACACCATCCGCTGGTAGGCTGGCTTGCCATCAGGATGGTTGAAGGCTTGGTGATTTACGAACGCTACTTTGAGCAGGTCGCGGGCTGTCGTCACAAAGCTATAGAAGGTATAGCCCCCCAGCTTTCCCCGAATGGCCGGAATTTTGGCTCCCGCCAGTCCGGGAATTTTTGTGTCCTTCAACAATTCCCCAAGGAGTTGGTAGCGACCGGCCGAACCCATGTGCGATAGGAACGCTTCAAAGTAGTTCAGCTCGTTCTCGGTGACGATATAGACGTTCGCATCGCGCGCGCGGGCTATGTCAGCGTCGGACCAGATGATGTTGCTTGTGACATACATCCAGATGACCTTCGGCTTCGACTTGTTCACGAAGCCGGAATTAATCGACTCCCGGATGTAGGATTGCAGCGCACGCGTTTCCTCGAGGTCCTTCTGGAGCGACCGTCGGCCACGCTCTTCGCGAGACTTACATTCCACGACAATTGCGGTCTCGTCATCGAACCCGAGCGCATCGATCTGCTTCTTCCCCTCAGCGCCCGTTCCCCTCTTGAACCGCAGGATAAATTTTTCGCCGCTTAGGTGAGAATAGCCCATCCGATACAGCAATACCCACGCTCGATCTTCGAGTTGCTGATTATGAGATTTTGGGCGACGAATTTGACTCTTGCGTTTCCCGCCCCGGCTCAGCTCCCAGCCCTTAGCCTGAAACTCGGCAACGTCTGCCGGGTGGACGGATTTCGTCTCAAACTTGCTGTTGCGCGACCTAAACGCCGACGTCCGTTCAGTGGCGTCAGTCAGAATATTGTGCGTGAGATAAGATGCTTCATTAAGCACCTCTACCGACTCTGAACTGTCCGACGCCATAACTCCCCCTCGTCCCTTCTCTCTCCCTTCTCAGCAGATGATGCGCAAGAGGCTAAAAGCGCGGATTGATTGTCAATCGGAACCGAAATGCAACACACTTCGACGACGAAAGCACTTGGAGCGTTCGGACCAGACCTTTTCCCGAGCGGTGACAAACGCGACGTCTCAGCAGCAGCTCGCAAAAGCGCAAAATGGCCTTCTCCGCCGCCGACTTCCCGCCCGCCATATCCTAAGATATTACAATTCCATGGAAACTTGAGAAATTGCCAGCAATTATCAACGGGTGCCAGACGCTATCTATCTGAACATAAACCACAATCGGCGTGAAGCTGGCCGCCCTTTTATCTTGCCCTCAGCCTCCCATATCGATTGAAAGGGTCCCTCACACCTTAAGCCCCGCTGAGTAACACCGGGGCGCGACAATCTCCGACCCCAAGGTGGTAAAAAGGTGCACACAGAACTGGTCTGGACGCTACGCTGAACGACAGGGAGAATGCTGTGGTAGATGACGATATCGGTCGGGACCTTGCCCATCTGGTCGACTTTCCGGAGGAACGGCTAGAAGCCGAATATAAGGCTCAGCTCGACTTAGGCGACGTGGTTCAACGAGCGAAGCTCGCGCGTCATATCGCCGCTCTAGCCAACCATGGGGGCGGCTATATCGTGACCGGATTTAGCGACGACATGATTCCCCTAAACCCGCTTCCGCCTACCGTTAGCCGCGACGCGATCGCTTCCGTGGTAAAGACCTATCTCGAACCTGCTTTCCAGTGCGCCGTCCGGACCGTCGTGTCCTCGGCAGGGGGTGTCCATCAGGTAATAGTTGTTCCCTCGCACGAGGCGGCACCCATTTGCACAAAGGCGAACGGCCCTGACGTCGGCAAAAAGATCGTGGGTATCCGGAAGGGAACCTATTATACTCGCAAGCCGGGTCCGGAATCAGCGCCAATCGAAACTGCAAGCGAGTGGCAGAAGGTCATTCGGCGGTGCACGTCCTATGATCGTACGGCGATTCTTGCGGCAATTGAGCAGGCGCTGAACGGACAAAAATCGTCTCGTGATATGACAGACGAACGAGCGGCCGCGCTGGCGACGTGGCATGACATAATGGCGGCAGATTTCGTTCAAGCCGTGGCTGCGCACGGTGCACCTGCGGACCTCGCTAGCAACTATTTCCAATTTTCCTATCTGATTGACCCTTCAACCGAAGGCCCGTCTCTCGAAGAGCTTATGCGGTTGCTTCAAGCAGCCGAGCGCGACGTCGACCTCGCTGTGCGCTCCGGATGGCCACTTTTCATCTACTATGACGGACCTGGCGGAGCTCATTATCGCACCTCACCCCATGTCGAAGACGGCGCGCTCGAATTTGTCGAGATAAATACCATACGGGATGGGAGCCGGGTCCACGCCACAGATGTTTGGCGAGCAACAGCAACCGGACTTGCGACAACGATACGCGGGTATCTTGAAGATAGCTGGAACGGCGAGCGTGCCGGGTTTCAGCCGGGTGTCTCCTTGAGCCCGAATTGGATAGTCCGAAACCTCACCGATTTGTTGACTCATGCGAGCGCCATCGCCCGCAGCTATCCGAACTCCACGCGGATATTCTTCCGCTGCGAATGGGTAGGACTGAAAGGCCGCATCGCCTCAGACCCGCAGCGGCGCTGGCATATGGTCGGCCAGCCTGCGAAAGAGGACCGCCGCATTCAAACTCAGATCAATTCCATAGGGGAAATTGCTTCTGACCCCCTAGCCGTTGTCCTGAGCCTTGCGGGACCCGTGCTTAGGGCGTTGGGAGTCTCCAACGATACTGGCCGGAACTGGTTGGAATCCGAGGCTGCATCTTGGCCCAAACGTTGACGATGCCGGCGCACATCGACCGGCGCCAACATCAGGCTTAGAGCTTTTGCTCTTCTTCTCGCCGTCGAAGCTCTCGCTCGACCGCCTCGCGAATGAACTTCGCCAGCTGACGATTACCGACCTGCGCTTCGATCCGACGGATCGTGTCCACCGATAGCCGGATAGTCGTGGCTTTCATTCCAAGCGGCGGGCGTCCCATGCCGTCGTCGCTATCGGCCTCGCGCTCAATCTCAAAGAGAATCGCGTTAATGACATCGTTTATTTGCATATACGCTACCGTTTATGATATAAACGGTAGCGTAAACAAGATTTGTTTCGTCGGCGGACGATGAGCCGAGGCCGAATCAAGATAGCGATGGAGGCGATATGATCCATGAAGCCGCAAGCGCCCGATCCAATCGCGCCGGGATGACGCTGCCTGCGCCGTCCAGTGCTCCAATCCCTCCGCGGAGCCCGCTAAATCTGGCCCCCGTTCTCGAACGATCCCGCGCCCGTCGCGCCCTGAGCGATACTCGCTACCGAAACGCCGAGAGCTTCCTTCTGGCAATTGAGGAACGGCTGTTCTCCGACACGAGCGACCTTCTCTATCAAACCGGCATCGTGGCGCAGTTGGCGTTGACCTCACATCTGCTAGACGTCGGGTTCGATGATAGATGGTGCGCCCGTAACATCGGCGTGCATATCGACAAGGCGCTGGCCTACGCCAACGCGACCGGCTTCAACTATCACTCCCCTGCGCTCGAACGGCTGGCCCCGGTGCTTTCGCCCTACAATGTCTGGCGCAACCCTGACATCGATGGATCGCGGCCCCCCATCCCCAAGTCGCTGCCGGACATTCCAGCCCTGCTCCGGGAATTGCTCGATCATGTGCGAGCGGTGACGGGACACACGCGTCCACGGCGGAGGAAAGCTCATGGCTGACGACAACCTCGCCGCCCGCTTCGCGCGCACAATCCGAGACCTCCTTGCCCCACCGCCGGTCGTTCCCAGCTTCGATGAAAATGTCGACCCGGAGATTAGCCGGATTGAGTGGGCCATTGCCCGCCTGCCAAAGCGAACCCGCGATGTGTTTTTGATGCACCGCTTCGACGATCTTCCCTACGACCGCATCGCGCATCGGCTGGGCATCAGCGAAAGGGCGGTCGAGCGGGAAATAGCTAGGGTGCTGCGCGCCATTCGGAAGGCGAGGGAAGAACATGCCCGCGAGCTTTCCAAGTAGCTGGCTGACAACGGACGCTAGGGTGGCGATTCGCGGTGCGACGCGGGACGGACGCGGCAAAAGCGCACCAGCGCCGGAATCCGATCTTTCCTGTAGGTTCTTTTTCTTCTCCATTAATGGATACGCGCCGAGGAAGTGCGGATTGTTGTTCCATTGCGCGAGTTACTGCGCGACCGTTGCAGCGTGGCCCGCCCCTCCCCCAAGCGAGCGCCCAGCGCATCGGAGCAGCTTGAAGCGCTGCTCGGCAAGCCGTGGCCCATTCCGGGTCGCCCTCCCAAGCATGACCTCTCGACATGGCGCGTCACCGATGATTGGCCCGATCCCGTTCCGGTCAGTTTGGCGGAAATCGAAGTGTTCGAGCGCTGGTTCGGCGATCTTTTCGACGAACTGTTTTCCCCGCCCTTTTGAGCCGACCTTTTGGAGACTGCCATGACCGCGCCGCAGACCATTACGGGGGCGCGCGCTGCCCTCTATCTTCGCGTCTCGACCGCGCGGCAAGCCGAGCATGATGTGTCGATCCCCGATCAGCGGCGGCAGGGCGAAGGCTGGTGCGCATCGCGCGGGCTCAAGGTCGTGGACACCTATATCGAGTCCGGCGCCTCGGCGACCAATGATCGCCGCCCGGAGTTCCAAAGACTAATTGAGGCCGGGACATCAAAACCGGCGCCGTTCGACCTTGTGGTGGTCCACAGCTTCTCCCGCTTCTTCCGCGATCATTTCGAGCTGGAGTTCTATATCCGCAAACTCGCCAAGAATGGGGTGAAGCTCGTCTCCATTACGCAGGAAATGGGCGACGATCCCATGCACGTTATGATGCGCCAGATTATGGCGCTGTTCGACGAGTATCAGTCGAAGGAGACTGCTAAACACGTCCTGCGCGCGATGCGCGAGAATGCGCGGCAAGGCTTCTGGAATGGATCGCTTCCGCCGATCGGCTACCGCGTCGTTGCTGCCGAGCAGCGCGGCGCGAAGGTCAAGAAGCGGTTGGAGATAGACCCCTTCCATGCCGAGACCGTGCGCTCGATATTTCGGCTTGCCCTAGCGGGCGACGGTGTATCGGGTCCGATGGGGGTCAAGGCAATCGCCGCGTGGCTCAACGAGAGGTCCATTCGCACTCGCGACGGCGGGCGCTGGGGTCTCGGAGCCGTCCACCAGATACTGACCCGCTCGACCTATACCGGGCGCCACGAGTTCAACCGCCGGGGCAAGGATAGGAAGCTTAAACCGAAGTCAGAGGCGGTAGTGGTCGATGTGCCCCCGATCATCGATCTGGAGATCTATGAGGCGGTGCAGGCACACTTGCAGGCCCGCAACCCCAAGAAGATGCCGCCTCGCGTCGTGAGCGGCCCCACGCTCCTTACCGGCCTCATTCATTGCGCGAAGTGTAGCGGGGCCATGACCATACGCACCGGCAAAGGTGGCCGCTATCGCTATTACGCCTGTTCGACCAAGGCGCGGCAGGGAGCGACCGCCTGCGCTGGCATGACGGTGCCAATGGCGAAGCTGGACGATCTGGTTGCAAAACATTTGGAGGACCGGCTTCTTCAACCCGACCGGCTGGAAGTCATTCTGTCAGCCGTTCTGGATCGGCGGCAAGAACAGGCGACCCGCAAGCGCGCCCATGTGGCCGATCTCAACAAGCGAGCCACAGAGGCCGACCTGCGGCTAAAGCGGCTCTTCGACGCAATCGAGAACGGCATTGCCGATGTGAACGATTCTGACCTCAAAGAGCGCATCGCAACGCTCAAGGCGACGCGCGATCAGGCTAAGGCCGACGCGGAGCGCGTGACCGCCTCGCTCGGTGCTGCGGGCCAAAAGGCGGTCCAGCCCGAAATGCTGGCGAAGTTCGCGAGCGCCGCGCGCCAAAGAATGAGAATTGAGGGTGGCGGCTATCGCCGCGATCATGTCCGCGCGCTTGCGCAGCGGGTTGAAGTCGATGTTGGAGAGGTTCGGATTCTCGGCTCGAAAAGCAATCTGCTGCAAGCGCTGATCGCGGGGGCCGCCGAAACAAAGCCGGGCGCAGTGCCCAGCTTTGTTCCGAAGTGGTGCACCCGACAGGATTCGAACCTGTGGCCCCCAGATTAGGAATCTGCGAATAGGTCGCAGAAAATAAGGGATTTTGCGCTCCATGTTGCAAGGGTGTTGCAACGAAGCGCTAGGTGCTTTCGTCCTTCACAAAGGGTGCAGGTAACCTTCATCGGCTTGCTGTAGCCGTGCGTCCAATAGCCGTCTCCGAAGCATCGGCGGCATTCAATTTTAACTGGCACCTCATGAGCCATCAGGCCTTCTCCGCGAGAGCGGCATCGATCATAGCTTGCCAAATGTCCGCTGGCTCGATCCCGAGATCGCGAAGGCGATGATCCACCTCCATGCCCGCATCCTGCATCGCGCTCGATGGCGCGCGTATCTCAAGGAGAGCGTTTCGGGCCGCTACCCGCGAATCGAACGTCGCGTTGACTTCGGTCAGGCCTCCCTTCACCGCTTTGCAGGTGCCACCACGCAGGGCCGCGGCGACCTCAAGCGCCTCCCGAATGGCTGCCGCTGCTTTGTCAATTATCTTCATGCCAACAACTCCGCTTGGGCTGCCGCGATCAGGGCCGCGTCGCCGACGTCATCGGCGATCAAATGGCCATAGGTGTCGAGCGTCAATTCGATATTCTCATGGCCGATCCAGACCTGAAGGCGCTTGAGGTCGATCCGCTGCTTTATCCAGGCGCTCGCCGCCGCGTGGCGCAGGCAGTGAAGCCCATAGCGCGCCTTCATCACCGGGCGCTCCTTGGCGTCTAGCTTCGGCTTCCCATCGATCAGCACCGGGTCGCAGACGCCAGCCCTGACCAAGAGCGGATTGAACCGGCGCTTCATCAGGTGCGAATAGTCCTGCACCCCGCCGGCTGAATTGGGGAAGACAAGGCCTAGATCCCCATTTGGGCAGCGTAGCTTCCACTTCTTCAGCTCGGCAACCATGGCGTCGCCGATCGGGACAGTGCGATAGCCCGCCTCGGACTTCGGGGCGCCGATGGTGTTGAATTTGTCCGCCCGCTGGCTGACGGTCAGCGTCTTGGCCTTCAGATCGACGTCGAGCCAGCGCAGGCCGCGAATTTCGGATGCCCGCAGCCCCGCAAAGATCGCAACCATGGCCAGAGGCTTCGTCACCTCATCGGCGGCGCCGAGGATCGCGACCAATTCGGCCTTGGTCGGAATGACGACTTTGGGCTTCTCTCGCTTGGTCCGACCCGCCTTCACGCGAGCGGCAACATTCTGTGCGACGAGGCCTCGTCGCATCCCCTCGGCGAGGATGCTTGATAGGGCGCGCACCGCCTTCCCCGTCATCGCCTTCGACCGGGTTTCGAGCAACTGGTCGCGGAACGCTTCGACCTTCGGCTGCGACAGCTTGGTCAGCTTCTCGGCGCCGATCAGCGGAACGATATGCAGGTCCCGCAGGGCCTTATATTGCTCGATGGTCCCGCGCTCGCGGTCGTTCGCCTCGGCGGCCTTGACCCACAGGTCGGCGGCATCCTTGACCGTGACCGACTGGCTGTCGGCGACGTGGAGGCCCTTGCTGACCTCCCATGCTGCGTTGGTCAGCCAGGCGTCGGCATCCTTCTTGCGCTCAAACTGCTTCGACCGACGGTTGCCCGCGCCGTCTCGATAATCGACCTGCCATGCGGTCTTCTCGCCCCCTGCGGGCGTCGTCCAATTGCGCTTACGAATGCTGGCCATTGCTCTTGCTCCTTACGGACGCTCGGGATGTTCTTGAAGGCTCGACTTGGGGAGCTTGCTCAATGCAGCCCGGGCGTAATCAACGTGGCCGACGTCCCGCAGGGCTTCTTCCCGAAGGTTGTTGTGTCCCGCCACTGATTGCCGATGATATTTTTTCGGGTGGAACTGGTCTTCGTCTTCTTGCGCCGCCCGCCCCTTGCGCGCGGACGCTTCCCACTCGGCAAACTCGTCAGCAAATAGATCGGGCGAGAACTTCCGCACCGACAGGGCGGCCCATATCAACATCAGCATCGAATCAATTTCGATGGTGATGGCGCAGGCGAGCCGATTTTTGATGTGGAATGCGTGGTCGCGCCAGGCATTTTTATCCTCTTCGCTCCAGTCGTCATCCGGGTCGAGCCACGCCTCGACCAATTGGCCCTCGGTAATGGTCTCCACGAAGATATGCATATGGTCGGCCTCGGGGTCCGACAGATCGGACAGCGCGTCGAGCTGCACAACAAAGTAGTGCAGGTGGGTTTCGCCGTTGTAGTGGCAAAGCATCGTTTCGATGATGCCATCGCGGAACGCTGGCCATCCCTGCTTCACGACCTTGATCGCTCGATCCGGCGTCAGTCCGAGTCGCTGAAGCTTCATCATGATGGCGAGCTGGAAAATCTGCTTCGCGCCATATTCGGCTTTCACGCCCCGGCCTGAGCGCGTGCCTTCGGGGAAATCCAGCTTCTGCCATGACTGGATGCGGGACGTGAAAGTGCCTGATTTTTCAGTGTGAACGCCGCTCGCAAACGCGATGACGAACCTGGCCTCTTCAAACTTCAGCGACATAATCACCCCTTCAACGGAAACGGTGACATATACTTATTGCGAAGGTCGCACAAGAAGCCTAAAGGGTGAACATTGGTTTCAGACGTAAAAGGACCCGTTTCCGTGAAGGAGCCTCGGATGAGTGATTTACCCCCACTGCACGAAGACCTGTTGAAGGGCGCGAAGGCCGCTGCCCACTACATTGGCGCGGGCGTGACGCCCCGAACTATTTACGGAATGGTGGAACGCGGTTTCCTGTCAGCCGTCAAAGTCGGCACCGGCAAGAACGCCGTCATCTACTTTCGCAAGAGCGCGATCGACGCTGCCTTCAAAGCGACCGAGGCCGCATGAGCACGGCAGACCAAGCCTTCGCCCTGCTCGATGCGCACCGACGCGGCGAGATCACGCTGACCCGCAAGGCCGGGTCCTTCTGTGGTCAGACTGCGGTCGCACCCGAACCCTTCACCGAAAAACAGGCCGAGTGGTTCGCGACGTTGCTGCGCCGCGCTGGCCTCGACGACGACAAGGAGCATGGCAATGGATGACGACCTTCCCCCCTATGGCGCCCTCGGCGCCGGTTACCGCAATGACTTCGCCAGCCGCGAAGGCGCTCGCAAGGTCAACGACGACGGGACGCGCGCGACGCAAAGCGCCTTTGCGCTCGCGACGGTGTTGGCCGCTGGCCGCGCGGGCATCGACAGCTACCGGGTCTTTTCCACCCCCGGCGCTACGTTCCGCGACCTCTCCACCTGTCGCGCTCGCCTGAGTGAGCTTCAGAAGGCAGGCAAGATTGTGAAAAAGGGCGTTCGGGTGCCCGGCGAGGCCGGATGCTCGGTCAATCTGTGGGTCGCAGCTTGCTTTGCCCCTCCCCCGCCGGCCGATCCCCAAGCGGGTCTATTCGACCAGGCGGCATAGGATGGAGGTCAGCGGGCCAGAAATCCGAATCCTCAAGGATGGCCCCTTCTGGCGGGTCAGGGTCGAGCCTCGTGACGCGCTCCCCGATCATATCCTTGTCTCTGAAACGCACGCTGGCCTCTTGTCCGCCAACATCGCTGCGCGCGTGCTGTCGAACGCGACCGGCTTCCCCGTTGTCGATCGAACGAAGGGGGCCTGATGCAAGGCGGCCTGTTCCAGCAGTGGCAGCCAGTCTACGCCGAAGCGGGTGTCGCGACGTTTCCTGTCCGGGACAAACGCCCCGCCGTGAAGCATTGGCTGAAGGCCGGGATTCGAGCGTCAGCCCAATTTCGGAGCAAGGGCAGCTTCGCCTCCGATGACGCTTTCGGGTTCGCCTGCCGCCGCAGCAAGGTGACCATCTTCGATTATGATGCTCCCGACGAACGCGGCTTCCGGGATTGCCTCGACGAGATCGGCGACACGCCGCTGATAGTCCGCACGGCCTCGGGCAACTTCCACGCCTACTACGCCAACAGAGGTGAAAAGCGACTTGTCCGACCCGACAAGACCCGACCCTTTGACATCCTCGGTGATGGCTTTGCTGTCGCACCTCCAAGCCGCACCGCAAAGGGCGCGAGCGAGATCATCAACGGGAGCCTCGACGACCTTCACCGGCTCCCTCCCATGCGCCCCATGAGCTTCGCGGTGGATGAAACCCCGGCCCCCGTTCCCGAACGCGCCTTGAGCGACATAGGCGAGCGAGACGGACGCAATGACACCCTTTTTCGGAGGCTTCGCGGCGTAGCTCAAGGCGCGCGCAATTTGGAGGAAGTGATGACGATCGCAGCGGAGATCAACGGGCAGTTTGCCGCCCCTCTCGGCGGCGATGAAGTCGCGCGAGTAGCGGCCTCAATCTGGCGTTACAAATCAGAAGGAAGGTTGTTTGCTCCGGGAGGCGAAGCCACCGCCGTGGTCGGTCACAGCGACATGGAGCATCTGCACGACGCCCCTAATGCCGTCGTGCTGCTGCTGCGGCTTCGCATGGCGCACAGTCACCGGAACGGGAAGCCCTTCGCGCTTGCCAGAGAGACCGCCGACGTCATCGGGGTCAGCTATCCGACCTATCGAGCCGCCCGCGACGTGCTGGTCGAAAGGCGCTTCATCGAGATCATCCACCCCGGCGGAAAGGGGAAAAACGACCCTCCGCAGGCTCGTCTTCTGTGACTGCGGATAGGGGAAAGAATCTTGCCTCAATATAACTATACACCCCTTTCCCTTGCTCCCCCCTCTAAGGGGATGGGGAAATGGCCTAAAATAATCGGCGGCATTTTCGTCGATCCGGCACCGACCCCCCGACAAGGGGGTCGAGTGCGGTCCGCAGACCATCGCCGGATTGTCCGGGGACAGGCCAGTCAACCTGCTTCACCGGTCAACGAGATTGACCAGTCAACCGGATTGACCCCCGCCAGCCTGTCACCCCTGCCGGTGAGGCACCCCCGCAATTATCGCACCCCGCAGAATCTGCGCCCCCGAAGCCGCTGCGGGGGTAACCCGAGTAACACCCCGTAACGCGTTATCGCAACGGCGATGCAACGTTCGCGCCACCCGGTTTAGTGAGGAAGGACCAGCAAATGACGAAGACGAAGAAGCCCGATAACGCTGACATCATTACCCGCCTGCTCGCGATCAAAATGATGGCGGTCGGCCTGAAGGACGCCATGCCGACTGCCGCGCGCGAACTGCGCCGCAGCATCTGCGAAAGCGTTGACGACCTGGTGGAGGACATGGCTCGATGAGCGACCGCGACCTTTCGCAATACTGGATTATAGTCCGCATGGCGGCATCGCGAACCCGAGCGGTGACCGATGCCCTGCGGCAGGCTGGCTATGACGCCTGGACCCCTATGGAGACCGTCACCAAGCGCGCGCCCCGGACCCGCGTCGTGAAGGCTCGCCGGCTGGTCCCGTCTATGCCGACATATGCCTTCGTGCGCGCCATCCACGCCTTCGACCTCGCCGTCGAAATCGGCAGTCCGATGACGACGCTCCCCGCATTTTCCATTTTTCGGCATGATGACCGGGCCGCTCTGATCGCCGATCGCGATCTAGACCCGGTGCGCATCACCGAGCAGCAAGGGAATATGCGGCGGACGAAGCCCTTGTGGAAGGATGGCGACATGGTGCGCGTTCCCGAGGGACCGTGCGCAGGGATGTCGGGCGTCATTCACAGCCTGAAGCGCAGCGGAAAGCTGGCTTTGGTAGCATTCCCCGGCTGGCAGGTTCCCATTGAAATATCCGCTTCCCTTCTGCTGCCCGATCCGGTAAAGGACAATAAAGCTGTCCTATTATCAGGGGCAGCCAGCCGACAGGATCGGCTTGCGGAAGTCGGCTAGTCCGACAGGTGGGCCATAGGCACCCCCCGCAGTTATCGAGGGAGGCCCCGCTTCCCGCGCGGTGCAGCGCAATCCTACTTCGACGTTTGGCGATCCCGCCAAGCTTGGCGCAGTCTCCACATGTCGAGCTTAACCGACAACTGTTCGACCGGCACGCCATTGCGGAGCAATTGAGCGAGAAAATCGCGGCTCATTTGGGTTCCTTTCAAATTCGAACCGAGCGTCACTGAAGCAGTAACCTGGTGCGCTATCGACCGTCAGCCCGGTTATATCACGAAGACCGCTCGTGCCGAACAGGCCAGCGGACACCCGACCGGACAGGCAAGGTGCTACGCCCGCCGCGCCGCACGGCACACACCCGGACAGCTAACCGGACAGCAACCCGAACAGGATGGAACGATGGCATACACGGGCCTGCAATTCGTGGTGTGGTGGTTGCGCTCGCTGTTCGCGTGGCGCCTCGTCAAGTCCAATGGAATATGGGACTACGAAGAGAACGCCGTGACAGGGCAGCGCCAAGCATGGCGTCGTTTCACTGGCGTCTATTCACCCCTGAATTGGGACTGGCTCTTGGCAGGGCAAGGGATGCCCAAGATTGACGGACTGCCCGCTTGGCGCAGCTCGCTTCGGGACACCCTGCCAGACGGGCAGCGCTGGGCCTAAGGGGTGACACGCCCGCCTCGCAATGACCATGGCCGCATCACCGAGGACTTAGCTGCGCGCCTGCGATCGACGGTGCGCGGTCGTGGGTGAACGTCTCCGAGGGCGAGCCGGGCAGAAGGCCCGAGCCCGCCGCCTCGCCCGGACCAATGGCCTGTGCGAACACTGTCTCGACCGTGGCATCACGCGCCTCGCTGACGAGGTCAACCACAAGGTGCCGCTCGATCACGACGGCGAAGATGTCGACGAGAACACCGAGAACCTGTGTCGACCGTGCCATCTCGCCGTCACCGCCGTGCAGTTCGGCCATGCTGCCCCGATCAAGGGGCGAGGCATAGGACGAGACGGACGGCCGACGAGCCCCGATCATCCTTGGAACACGGGCTAGTCCGCAATCTCAAGGGTCGCGAGCGAAAAGACCGCAGTTGTCAGCTTGTTCTTCTCAAACCACTGGCACCACGCGCCAACGCCCGCGCCCATGGATTGTTCGGCAACTTTTGAGACCGTCATTTTAGGGCCGCCAGATTTCAAAACTACTACGTCGCCAGCCTTTATCTCCGTCATTGTGACCTCCCTCGGAGTACTTATGTCGCACCATGCCGCATCCAACTCTCACGATCTTGCGATTGTCGCGGCAGCGACTCACGAGCCCGTCATCATAGGAGATTTTGTGAGGTTGGCGAGCGGGGGGCCGTTGGGTCTAGTTGTGGGGGCCGACGAAGATTGCGGCGAGGTGGTTTGGCTCACAGGGGACAAATCAAGATCGCTGTTACCACTCGTGTGCGTTCGCCCGATTATTTTTCCTGCCCCACCCCCGGGTCAAAAGTCTGGGAGGGCGCCAAACGGGACACCCAGCGGCCCATCCATACGCAGCGAGACCAATTTTCAGGTAAAAAGTTCGGGGCATCCCCGAAGGGGATGACGTGTCATGAGCCTCACCGCGATCGAGGGAACTGGCGCAATCGTGCCGGAACCCGACTGGACCTTGCTGCTGACCGACGAACTGGAGCGCGCCGCCGCTTCGGAGCATTGGCGGCGCGTCACGACCGAGCTCAAAGACCGCGAACTGCTCGCCCCGGCGAACGCTCACGCGATCCAGCGGCTCGTGCTCGCCTATCTCATTTATGACCGCGCCGCGCGCGAGGTCGCCGAGAATGGCGCGGTGATGAAGCCGAAGCGGGGCAACCCGAAAGCCATCGCCCGCCTGTCACCGTACTTCACCGCCATGCGCGAGGCTGGCTCCGACGCCGATCGACAGGAGCAAGAGCTTGGGATTGCGCCCCGCCGTCGCTCTGGCGCCGGCAAGGTCGCGAAGAAGACCGTTCGCCGCACCGGTGCCGACGCCTATCTGAAGAGCCGCGGCGGCGGTGCCTAACCGCTTCCTCGCCGATCCCGACCCGACAACCGCC
>Ga0247823_10001262_pt1 | contig 21099 bp, 16 predicted proteins | sample 13C_PalmiticAcid_2_FD_192426 | JGI IMG/M metagenome (GOLD analysis project Ga0247823, IMG submission 192426) | Soil microbial communities from agricultural site in Penn Yan, New York, United States - 13C_PalmiticAcid_Day30 | ecosystem: Environmental > Terrestrial > Soil > Agricultural land... | reverse complement strand
GTCTTGTCCTGACCCGTTCGGTCGAGCCGGCGGTTGCGCGCGGCGGTTTCCGAATGCTGCGCCTGCGCGACACGCACGCGCGCGGCCGCGGCGTCGCGGGTCGCGGTCTTGCGATCGATATCGGCCTTCGACACGAAGCCGCGCGCGACGAGCTGCTTGGCGCGATCGAGCTCGGCCTGAGCGATGTTGAGATCGGCCTGCGCGACGCGCACGCCCGCCGCGAGCGACTGGGCGGTCTGCGCCTGGACCGAGCGGTCGACGGTCGCGAGCACCTGTCCGGCGGCGACCCAGTCGCCCGGCTCGACAAGCACTCGGGTCACCTCACCGCCCTCGCCCGCGACGCCCACCGGCATTTCGCGGCGCGCGGCAAGCGAGCCGGTACCGGTGATCACGCGATCGATTTCCCGGCGTCCGGGCACCGCGACGCTGACCACGGGAAGCTGGCGTCCGCCGCCCTCACCCTGCGCACCCTTGGCCGCGGCGGTGGCAGTCTTCTCGCCATCGCCCTTGCCCGCGGCGAAGGCGAACCATGCGGCGGCAAGCGCGGCCAGCGCGATCAGCCCGCCGATAATCCACCAGCGCCGACGCGACCGACCTTCACCCTCGCCGGCGATCGCCAGCTGCTCGTCCCTGCCAAACATCCGTGCCTCATAGTTCATGCGCGACCCCTTCACCCCGGCCTTTCGGCCGCTTCGGGCCATCCCGTCGCGCTGTATTATCTGAATAAACCACCGTCCTCAAGAGCCGTTGTCAACCCTCGAGAAATCCATGCCGCGCTACCTGCCCGTTTTCGTCTTGTTCCGCAAGGGGACGGCCCGCGAAGTCATGCTGCGGCGCATGGTCGAATCGGGGTTTGCAGCGCCCGCATCCTCAGGCAAGTTCCCGCCCGGTTTCCCCTGGCGGAAACCGCAGAACAGGAGGAAAGCATGCCCGACGGTATTATCGGTTGGATCCTCATCGGCCTCGTCGCAGGCGCTCTCGGCAAGCTGATCATGCCCGGCAAGGATCCGGGCGGCATCATCGTTACCATCCTGATCGGTATCGCGGGCGCGTTGCTCGCCGCTTTCATCGCTCCGGCCATCGGTATCAACCTGACCGGCAAATTCGCCAGCTATATCGCCGCCACGATCGGCGCGATCGTGCTGCTGGCGCTCTATCGCGTCGTCATCGCCCGCCGGGCGGCCTGACGCGCCGTTCGCTTAATTTATGAGAAGCCGTTCAGCTTCGGTTGTCCCGCCGGCGGTTAGCGCGGCGGGGCAACAAGCTGGAAAGGCTAGATTGAATGGTTCGAATGCTGACGCTCGCGGCGGCCGCCGCCGCGCTCCCCCTGACCGCCGCCGCGCAAGTGACGGTGCCGGCCGCGCCCGTGTCTGAAGGCACGCTGCTCGACGTGGTCGCGGAGGGTGAAGCGACCCGCGTCCCCGATATCGCGACGATCCGCGCCGGCGTGGTGACGCAGGCGGCGACCGCCGCCGCCGCGCTTTCCGCTAATGCCGAACAGATGAAGAGCGTGCTCGCCGCGCTCAAGGCCGCCGGTGTCGCCGAACGCGACGTGCAGACCGCGACCATCTCGCTCAATCCGCAATATCGCTACGCCGAGAACCAGCCGCCGGTGATCACCGGCTATCAGGCGTCGAACAACGTCTCGGTCAAGTTCCGCGACATCGCGAAAAGCGGCGCGATCCTCGATGCGCTGGTCAAGCAAGGCGCCAACCAGATCGACGGCCCGAATTTGTCGATCGACCGGATCGAGGCCGCTCAGGACGAGGCGCGCACCGACGCGGTCAAGCGCGCCCGCGCACGCGCCGATCTCTATGCCAAGGCGCTGGGGATGCGGGTCGAGCGACTGGTGTCGCTGAGCGAGGGCAATGACGTCGGCATGCCCGGCCCGGTGCCCATGATGATGGCGCGCGCCGAAGCCAAGGATTCGACTCAGGTCGTTCCCGGCGAACAGCGCGTCGGTGTGACGCTCCGCGTCCGCTTCCTGCTCAAGTAACGAAAAAGGGCCGCCCTGCATGGGGCGGCCCTCTACTCTCCGTTCTTTACGGTTCAGCCAGCTGAACCGAAAGCGGTGCCGGCACCGCACGCAACAAATCAGCGCACCGAGCCGCGGCGCACCAGATTGACGACCGCCAGCAGAATGATCGCGCCGAGCAGCGACACGATGAAGCTGTACACCGAGAGCCCCTGATTGATCGATCCGCCGCTGAAGATCAGCCCGCCGATGAACGCGCCAACGATGCCGACGACGATGTTGAGCAGGACTCCCTGCTGCGCATCGGTGCGCATCACCAGGCTGGCGAGCCAGCCGACGACGCCGCCGATCACGAGCCACACGATGATTCCGACGAGGTCCATGATTTTCCTCCATCTTTTATGCCCGCCTCGCTGCGGACCTGCGGAGGGAAAGACTCGTCAGCGCCCGAAATGGTTCCGCCCGCGTTTTGAGGCGCGGGCGGTGGGAGAAACCGAAGTTCAGGAAGAGAAGGTCAGTATTTCTGCTGCCGCTCATACAATGAGCGGTAGTGCTGGATGCGTGTCACGCGCAGGCCGGGCATGCCCGACCGGTCGATCGCGCGCTGCCATCCGGCAAATTCCTCGACGGTGAGGCCGTAACGGTCGCACACTTCATCGACAGTGAGCAGTCCGCCATTGACGGCCGCGACCACCTCCGCCTTGCGGCGGACCACCCAGCGGGTCGTTTCGGGCGGCGGCAGCGTGTCGAGCGTCAACGGCTCGCCAAGCGGTCCAATCACCTTTGCCGGGCGGATCTTCTGGTTTTCAATCATTACCTACCTCGATCAGGGCGGGGGGTCCCCGTCTTTGTTCTGTAACGACCATAGTCGTTCCGGCTTGAGCATCGGCTAAGCGGCACGGTAAACGCCGCCTTCATTGCTGTTGCCAGCCGGTTAGCGCGGCTTCCACGGCGTGGTTGAACGCGCCGTGCACCGGAGCGAGCAGCGCGCCGGCCGGCACGGGCCGGTCGAGCGCCGCCTGAAGCTGCGCGGTTGGACTCGCCGCCTGACGAGCGGCGATGCCAACCATCAGCACCGCGAGTTCGGTGGGGATTGCGGTCATTACCGCGACGTCCCGGTCGAAACGGAAGCTCAGGTCCACAAACGCTACTCACCTTGAGGTCGAATCCACCCATTTTGGATAAGCCCGAAGGTTGAAGGCGGAGTAAACGCCGCCGCTTTTTTGCATCCGCCCCTCCAAATCCCTATGTGGCAGCGCGATGACAGGACCTGATTTTCAGTTGAATGGCCCCTTGGAGAAGCGGCGGATCGTCGTCGCCATGTCGGGCGGCGTCGATTCGTCGGTGGTCGCGGCACTCGCCGCGCGCACCGGCGCGGAGACGATCGGGGTGACGCTTCAGCTTTATGACCATGGCGAGGCCACGGGGCGCTCGGGAAGCTGCTGCGCCGGACGCGATATCCGCGACGCGCGCGCCGTGTGCGACCGGCTCGGCATCGCGCATTATGTCTTCGACCATGAGAGCAGCTTCCGCGAACAGGTGATCGACGACTTCGCCGACGAGTATCTCGCCGGACGCACCCCGATCCCGTGCGTGAAGTGCAACATGGGGCCCAAGTTCACCGATCTGTTCGCGCTCGCCCGCGATCTCGGCGCCGACTGTCTCGCCACCGGCCATTATGTGCAGCGCGTGATCGGTCACGAAGGCGCAGAACTGCACAAGGGCGCGGACCCGGCGCGCGACCAGAGCTACTTCCTGTTCGCGACCACGCGCGACCAGCTCGATTTCCTGCGCTTCCCGCTGGGCGCCATGCCCAAGAGCCGCGTACGCGAGATCGCCGCCGAGATCGGCCTCGGCGTCGCGACCAAGCCCGACAGCCAGGACATCTGCTTCGTTCCCGACCGCGATTATGCCGGGCTGGTGAAGAAGCTGCGGCCGGAAGCGGACACCGCAGGGGCCATCGTCGATGAAGCTGGCCATGTGCTGGGCGCGCATCGCGGCCTGATCCACTTCACCGTCGGCCAGCGCCGCGGGCTGGAGATCGGCGGCAGCCCCGAACCGCTTTATGTGATCCGCCTCGACCCGGAACGCCGCGAGGTCGTGGTCGGCCCCAAGGCCGCGCTCGCCGTCCGCGCCGCGCGGATCGAGGGCATCAACTGGCTGGGCGGCAGCTATGAAGGCCCGATGACCGCCAAGGTGCGCTCAATGGCGAGGCCCGCGCCCGCGCGGCTCATTGACGGCCGCGTGGTGTTCGATACGCCCGAATATGGCGTCGCACCGGGTCAGGCCGCGGTGCTCTATGCGGGCGAGCGCGTGCTGGGCGGCGGCTGGATCCGCGAGACCGAGCGGGCCGAGCCTACCTACGCCTGACGTTCGAGGAAGGTCGCTATCACCTCGCGCCGGACGCGGAACCCCAGCTTCTCATAGAGCGCGATCGCGCCCGCATTGGTGGCGTAGCTGTGCAGGAAGGGCGCCTCGCCGCGCGCGACGATGCGGTCCATCACCACGCGCATCAGCTTGCCGGCATAGCCCCGGCCGCGCCAGTCGGGGTGCGTGCAGACCGCACTGACCTCGGTCAGGCCCGGCGCGCGCATCCGCTCACCCGCCATCGCGACCAGCTTGCCATCGACTCGGACACCGATGAATCCGCCCAGCCGGTGAGTCGCCTCAACGAACGGCCCCGGCTCGGTCAACGTTGCGAGCGCCAGCATCTCAGGCGCATCGGCATCGCCAAGGTCAAGATGGCCGATCGGTTCGGCCGGCGCGGGGCGTTCGGCGATCATCTGGACCAGCATCGCCTGCTTCGCGACCGCAAGGCCCGGCGGTACCGGGGTGTGGACACCCTCGACCGTCGCGATCTTGCCGCCCGGCGGGACCAGCGCGGCGAGCGCCGCCAGCGCTTCGGGCGTGTCGTCGGCGGCAGCCGCGAGAAGATTGATCTCCGGGCGGTAGCGCAGCGCCCGCGCATCCCCTGTCGCGAACCCGGACTGCCGCCCGGTGAGCGCCGTCCAGACCGGCCGGTCGAGCGGATGCTTCACAGCGTGAACACCCCTTCGATCACCGTGACGCAATTGCCGCGCAGGATCGCGCGGCCGCCCGCCGCCTCGCAATCGACATGCCCGCCGCGGCGGCTGGCCTGAAAGGCGGTGAAACGGCCGCGACCGAGCCGCGCGGCCCAATAAGGGGTGAGGACGCTGTGCGCCGAGCCGGTCACCGGATCCTCGTCGATCCCGGCCAGGGGAGCGAAGACGCGGCTGATCACATCCGTTTCGTCGCCCGGGGCGGTGACGATGTTGAGTGTGTCGCCCAACGCTGCGAGCGCGCGGAAATCGGGGTTCAGCGCACGCACCGCATCGGCGCTGTCGAGCACGGTCAGGTCATAGCCATTGGGGTGGTGCAGCACATCGCCCCGCTCCACGCCGAGCGCTTCGAGCAGGCCTGGCACCGCCGCCGCTTCGGGTGGATACGCCGGCAGCCCCATGCGATAGCCCCCGTCCTCGCGAGCGACTTCCAGCACCCCCGCCTTGCGCGTGCGGAAGCGGACGCGCTCGAGCGCGGGATCACCGGTCAGCAGATAGTGGCCGCTCGCCAGCGTCGCATGGCCGCACAGCGCGATCTCGACCGCCGGAGTGAACCAGCGCAGCTCCCAATCCGCTTCGACACTCGCGTCGCGCACGATGAAGGCGGTTTCGGCGAGGTTGTTCTCCTCGGCGATGGCTTGCAGCACGTCATCGTCCAGCCACGCGTCCAGCGGCATCACCGCCGCCGGATTGCCGGTGAAGGCGCGGTCGGCAAAGGCGTCGATCTGGGCGAAGGGAAGCTGCATCGTCACTCTTTCAATTGCTCGATCTCGTCGGCCTCGCGCAGGTCGTTGCCGGGATGATCGACATGCCCCGCCGGGTCGACATGGATAAGGATTTCGGTGCCCGGGAATTCCGCTTCAAGCCGGGCCTCGAGCTTTTCGACCAACGCATGCGCCGCGGCGACCGAGGTCGTGCCGGGGATCGCGATGTGGAACTGCGCGAAATCCTGCGATCCGCTGGTCCGCGTGCGCAGATCATGCAGGCTCTCAAGCCCCGGCTCGCGCGCGGCGACCTCGACAAAGGCGCGGCGTTTCTCGTCGGCCCATTCGCGGTCCATCAGCTGCCCGATCGCCTCGCTCGCGCCGCGCCACGCCCCGAAGGCGAGCCATGCGGCGATGGCGATGCCGAACAGCGGGTCGGCGCCGGTGAACGCCAGATACTGCTCGCTCACCAGCGCTGCGATCACTCCGGCGTTGAGCAGCAGATCGGACTGATAGTGAAGCCGGTCGGTCTTGATCGCGATCGAGTCCGTAGCGGCGATGGCGCGGCGCTGATAGGCGGTGAGCAGTAGCGTCACCACGATCGCCGCGATCGACACCGCGATCCCCGATTCCGCGTCCGCCGCGACTTCACCCGATGCAAACCGCTGCACCGCGCGCACCGCGATCAGGCAAGCGGAGACGGAGATCAGCGCGACCTGGAACAGTGCCGCCAGCGCCTCGGCCTTGCCGTGGCCGAAGCGATGCTTGGAGTCCGCTGGCTGCGCCGCGATATGCACCCCCGCCAGCGTGACCAGCGACGCGACCAGATCGAGCAGGCTGTCAGCGAGGCTGGCGAGCATCGCCACCGATCCCGTCCGCCACGCCGCCCATGCCTTGAGGCCGCCCAGCAGCACCGCCGCACAGACGCTGGCGATCGCGGCCCGGCGGGCGAGGTTGCTCACGGGTACAGCAACCCTTCGCTCCACCCATCCGCGGTGCGAGTGAAGACCCGACGTTCGTGCAGCCGGTGTTCGCGATCCTGCCAGAATTCGATCCGCTGCGGGGTTACGCGATAGCCGCCCCAATGTGGCGGGCGCGGCACCGCGCCGCCCTCGAACCGCTCCCGCATCGCTTCATAGCGCGCTTCGAACGTCTCGCGCACGTCGAGCGGACGCGACTGGTCGCTCGCCCAGGCGCCAAGCTGAGAATCACGACTGCGGCTGGCGAAATAGGCGTCGGACTCGGCATCGGTGGCAAGCGTCACCGCGCCCTCGATCCGGATCTGCCGCCGCAGCGATTTCCAGTGGAACAGCAAAGCCGCCCTCGGCGCCGCCGTCAGATCGCCCGCCTTGCGGCTCTCACGATTGGTATAGAAGACGAAGCCATCTGGGCCGTGGCCCTTGAGCAGCACCATCCGCGCCGAAGGCTGTCCTGCGGCGTCCACCGTCGCCAGCGCCATCGCGTTGGAATCATTGGGCTCGGTTGTGCGCGCTTCAGCGTACCATTGGTCGAACAGCGCGAAGGGATCGGTCGTCATGTGCCCGCCCATACCGTTTCGCAGCGCACATAAAAAGGCGCCGGCGAGGACCGAAGTCCGCGCCGGCGAGCCGCCTTGGGAGAGGCCGTCGACGGGGGCGCTAGAAGCTGAACCGCATACCCGCGCGGAAGATGCGGCCCGAGCTCGCATATTGGGTCACCGCTTCCTGACCCTGATAAGCGTAACGCTCGCTCGGCTGGTTGGTGAGGTTGAGCCCCTCAAGGGTGAGCGAGGCCCAGTCGGTGAACTTGTAGCTCGCCGACGCGTCGACGTTGGTGGTCGAACGGCTGTAGACGAAGTCGTTGATCAGCGGGCCGTTGCACTCGGTGCCCGCATCCGCCGGGGTCGCCGGGCTGTTGGTCAGGCCCGGGCTGCACGCGCCGGCCGCGATCGGATAGGTGGTCGAATACCCCTTGCGGTGCGCCACCGAGACGCGCGCTCGGAACTTCTTGGTCTCATAATAGAGCGTCGCGTTGATCGCGTCGGGCGAGACGCCGAGGAACGGTCCCTTGCCCGTTACCGGCGGCGTGCCGGTGGGGTTCGCCGCCGACCGCGTGCCCGGATCGAGGATATAGTTCAGTTCCGACGCGATGTGCGTGTAGTTTACCTGCGCGCCGAAATTCTTGAGGAAACCCGGCAGGAAGGTGAAGTCCATCTGGAAGCTCACCTCGAACCCGCGCAGCCACCCGCCCGGCGCATCGCGATACTGGCGCGCGACAAAGTCGTAGCCGCCGTCGAGATAGGCGAGTTGGTTGGCGTTGGTGAACTGTGCGCGGATCGCGGCGATCGTCTCCGCGTCGGCGAACTGCGAAAGCTGCGCCGAATAGAGCACGGTCTGCGGGAAGCTCTCGATCTGCTTCTGGAAGCCCGCGATCGACAGCAATCCGCCCGGCGCGAAATACCATTCGATGCTGGCGTCAAGGTTGGTCGAGCGGAACGGGGCCAGCTCGGGATTGCCGATGGTCAACGTCGCGCCGCTCGTCGCGCCGGTATTGGGAACCGAGATCGCGGTGATGGAGGGCGAGAGGTTGCCGAGCAGCGGACGCGCCATCACCTTCGAAGCGCCGAACCGCACCAGCACGTCGTCGACCGGCTCGTAGACCAGGTTCATCGACGGCAGATAATCGGTGTAGCGGTTGGTGCCGGTGATCGCGCGGCCCGCGGGAGTGGTGCCGTCCGAGGTCACGTCGGTGATCGCGACACGGGTGCCGGCATTGCCGCGGAACGGGCGCCCGAACAGCTCGGTGTTCCAGTCGAACTGGAAGTAGAAGCCCAGATCCTCCTCGGTCACCGCGAAATTCTCGCGCCCGCCGTTACGCTTGTTGGTGAGGCGCCAGTCGCCCCATTTGTTGATGCAGTTGCAGGTGAAGTCGAACAGCTGCTGGAAACCAGCGATGCTCGGCACGAGGAAGCTGGTCATCGTTCCTTCGGGTACATTCAGTCCCTGCCCGAAATTGATCACCCGCGACACGCTCGACGTAGTGACACCCGCTTCCCTGAGCGTCGGGTTGAGCAGGTCGTTGTTGCGCTCCCACAGCGACGTCTCGAACCCGAATTTGCGGTAATTGGCACCGAAGCCGAGGTTCAGTTCCTCATTCACCTGCCAGTCGAAATCGACCTTGGCCTGCTTGTAGGTGTTCTTGACGAAACGCTGATAGTGGCGGATCGCCGAGAAGCCCTTGACCACTTCCCAGTTGGCCGGATTGGCCGCGTCGAAGCCGAAATCGATGATCGGCATCTTGCCGTCGCCGCGCTCGTCGTAGACGAAGTTGCCGGGGCTATCCATGCGGTTGAACTCCACCAGCAACCCCTGAGTGAAGTTGGTCGATTCGGACATGCCGGCGATCATCTGCGCCTTGAACCGGTCCGAGAATTCGTGGGTGAGGTCGATCGACCCCTGTTTGAACTGGGTGGTGTAGCTGCTCTGGTCCGCCGCCGAACGGAAGTCGACGTTGCGCAGCACCAGATAGTCGGCCAGCCCGTTGGTGACGTTGGCGTCGAGCACCTCGACCGCCGGACGCCCGATCAACGCGCCGCGGAAGGCCAGGCGATTGGTGCTCGGAATATAGCCGACCGAGTTGGGGTTGTTGTAATAGTCATAGGGGTCGAGGTTGAACGGGTTGACGCTGAAGATGTTCGCCGTGCCCGGGCTGGTGGCCCCAGGCACGATGGCGGCACTTCCCAGCACCGACGGCCCCAACACTCCCGATGCGTTGAACGCGGTCGAGAAGGCCGGCGTGGTGCCGTAGAGGGCCTGCCCGCAATCCTGCTCGGGCGTCAGCGCTGAGGGGCCGGTGGGGACGCACAGCCCCGGGTAGAGCGCACGGGCGTTCGCCGGCGTGATCGTGCTGGTCGCGGTGTTGTAGGTCGCGTTGGTGTTGTTGCGGTTGAGGCCCACCGACGACACCTGATTATAGGTGCTCGTATTCTCGAACTTCGAATAGGCGCCGTCGAGGCTGAGCCGCGTGCGCTCGCCAATCTGCCATTGATAGGCCAGCGTCACGCCGATCCGCTCATTCTCGACATCCTGCTGCTCGATCGAGGCGAGCGCGGGGATACGCACCAGTGAATCGTCGAAACGGCCCGGCGTATTGAACACGCCTCCTGGATAGAGTTTGGCATAGGCGGCGGGATCCGATCCGGTCAGCGCTGCGATCGCATCGGGATTGGTCACCTGCGTGCCGAAGCTCGTGCCGGTCGGCGCGGCGAAACCGGCGCGCTGCGGGTTCTCGTTTCCCGCCCATTGCGTGCCGCGATACAGATAGTCGGCAGAGCCGGGCGCGCGGCGATACTGATCGAGCTCGTTCTTCGAACGGCTCCACGCCACCGACAGCAGCAAACCCATGGTGTCGTCGAGGAAGCGCGTGGAAGCGAGACCCGCGAGGCGCGGGTTCCACTTCTTGCTGTTCTCCTGATAGCTGCCCTCGGCCGACAGCGCGAACTTGTTGCCCTTATAATCAAACGGGCGCCCGGTCTGGAGATCGATGGTCGCGCCGAGCGAACCTTCATCGGTCTCGGCAGACGGCGTCTTCTGCACCTTGAGCGAGCTGAACAGCTCGGACGCGAAGGTGTTGTAGTCAAAGCTGCGGCTGCGGTTGGGGCTGGTGCCGGCGTCGTTCGAGCCCGCCGTCGACAGCGCCTCCAGCCCGTTCAGGCGGGTGCGATTGAAATCGCCGCCAAGCCCGCGGACGGTGATTGAGCGGCCCTCGCCATTGTCGCGGTCGATCGACACCCCGGGGAGGCGCTGGAGCGATTCGGCAAGGTTGGTGTCGGGAAAGTCGGCGATATCCTCGGCGTTGATCGCATCGATCTGAACCGTCGCGGTGCGTTTCTCGTTGATCGCGCTGCGCAGCGCAGCGCGATAGCCCTGCACGATCACCTCCTCGCCCTCGGCTGCAGGTTCCTCGGCGGACGGCGCGGCGGATGTCTGCGCGAGCGCCGGCGCGGCGGCGAGAACCACCGCGATCGCCAGCGCGCCGCGGGAAATCCCGCTGCCCAGGGCGAACCGCGTGTGACGGTTGATGTCGATCATAATCCCCTCCTCGTTCGTGGCCCGGAGGAGAGAGACGTGTTCAGGCGGCGTGGTACGGCTGTCCTGGCAACCTCGATGGCTGCGGCGCCCTGCCCTTCATCGCCCGGTCCTCTCCCCCAACATCCGCCGGCTTCGATTCAGGCCCCGCCATCCGTACTTCGGAGTACGCGGGCCAGCCCGCCGGCTACGATGTTAGCGTTAGCGCTAGTCCACCGGTGTCATAAACGCAACAAACGAATGCAGCTGCCAATAAACACCATATATATCAGTCATTTGCATGGTATTATCACAGCTACCATCGCGACCTGGGAAGGGACCCGCACCTGCCCCTCCCGGCGAGTCGGTGACAATCGTGCTACCCATCGATAGCGCCCCTCCCTCTCACCGAAAAGGCGGGGATTTCCACGAAAAGGCAACGTTGTCACCGGTGTCAGAAAATAGTTGCGATCCGTCCCTGATACCGCTATCAGTACAAATGGTAGCGCTATCATTCCTCATCCGGGGGCGGACAGAAGGGATAAGCGCCAAGAGAGGAGATCTGGGGGATGAAGAGCTACAGCTCTGCGCAATTCGCGATTCGCATCGGAGCGTCGTCGGCGGCACTGCTGATCGGGCTGGCATCGGCCGGCGCGCATGGCGAAACTTACGGACCGCCCGTCCCGGCCGAAGTCGCGGCCACGCAGGCGCAGGCGGGAACGCAGGCCGCCGTTCAGCCGGAAGCCGACAGCGAGACCCAGGAAGTGGTAGTCAGCGGCTATCGCGCCTCGCTGCGCGGCGCGCTCGACCTCAAGAAGCGCTCCGACATCATCATGGACGCGATCAACGCCGAGGATATCGCCGACTTCCCGGACGCGAACCTTGCCGAATCGCTCCAGCGCCTGCCCGGCATCTCGATCGATCGCGACAATGGCGAGGGCCGAACGATCAGCGTGCGCGGTCTCGACGGCGGGTTCAGCCGCGTGCGCATCAATAACATGGAAGCGCTGTCGACCAGCGGCGCCAACAACGCGGATGGCAGCCCGAACCGGTCGCGCACCTTCGACTTCAACGCCTTCGCGTCGGAGCTGTTCAGCTCGGTGCGCGTGCGTAAATCCTCCTCGGCCGAGGCCGACGAAGGTTCGCTGGGCGCGACGGTCGATCTGATCACCGGGCGGCCATTCGACTATAAGGGCACGACCTTCGCGATCTCCGCGGAGGACAGCTATTACGTCAACAGCAAGAAGCACAATCCGCGCCTCACCGCGCTCGCCTCGACGCGGGTCGCCGACGGACGGATCGGCTTCCTTGTCTCCGCCGCCTACGCCAAGCGCGCGTCGGAGGATGATACGTTCGGCCGACCGTCGGGCAGCCAGGACTATGTCTATCGCAATTCCGACCTGACCGGCGACGAGCTGCCCGGCTATGCCGGCTTCGCCGCGCCGACCGGTACGGTGTTCACCGCGCTGCGCCCGACCAACCTGACGGGTGCCGCGCTCGACGCTTACAAGGCCAATCCGGCCAACTACTACAACCCGATCTCAAACCCCGCCGCCTATGCCGAGCTGACCGGATCGAACCCGGCGGCATGGGCCAAGCTGCATCCGGGCTGCGCCGCGGCGCTGGCCCAGCCGGTCGCGACGCTCAACGTCAACAGCCCGGGCTGCAACGATTCCCAGATCCGAATTCCGACGCTCGCATCGCTCAACCAGCGCAATGTCGAGACCGAGCGCCTCGGTGTCACCGCCGCGATCCAAATCGAATTCTCGTCGAAGACGCGGCTCAGCATCGACGGGCTTTATTCGCGCTTCAAGAGCGACAGCACCAACTATCAGCTCTCATCGATCGGCCTCAACCGCAACAACACCAACGCCCAGTACAACATGAACGCCAACCCGCCGACGGTGGCGGCACCGGGCGGCTCGGCGCTGACCGATGCGCAGCGTCGCGGCCTCTACCCCGGTTCCTGTGCACCGGTGGTCGAAAGCCAGCTGGTCGCGGGGCAGGATTGCGGTCAGGCGCTGTTCGGCACCACGCCGCTGCCGGGCTATGCGTTCAGCGTTAATCCCAACAACCGCGATCCGTTCGAATATTACACCAACCCCGCCTCGCCCGGTTATATGGGCCCGGCCGCCTCGCTGCCGTTCCGCGGAGACCTGATCGGCCGCAACGCGACCAAGGTGCTCGCCGCCGAAGTGCAGGGGCAAAACGCCGTCTATCTCGAGCTGGGAAATATGGACTGGCGCTCGGCCGCCGACCGCGCTTCGTACATCACCGAATTTTTGCAGGCGAGCGCGCAGCTCGACCATGAATTCACCGACCGTCTGACCGGTGTGTTCTCGGTCGGCACATCCAAATCGACCAACGATCAGCATGGCTATCTGGTCGAGTTCAACCGTCTCGATGCCCCCGGCACCTTCGTCTATGACGCGCGCGCGGCGGACACGATCCCCGAGTTCGACCCCGGCTTCAACGTCGCCGATCCGAACAGCTGGGGAATCGTGAAGGGCTTCTCGGCGATGCGGCATTTCCGCAGCACGACCGAAACCAACTATTGGGGCTGGAAGGGCGATCTCGCCTGGGCGGTCACCGACCAGATCACACTCAAGGCCGGCGCCACCGGACGCAACTTCAACTTCAACACGGTCGACTGGCGCCGCAACGGCGACCTGTTCAACCCGACCGAGAAGGAAGCCGGCGTCACCGTCGCCTCGCTCGGTAACGTCGTTCAGTTCGGTCAGGGGCTTCAGCTGCAGGGCAACACGCCGACCAGCTTCTTCGTCCCGTCGATCGAAGCGTTCGACAACACCTTCGGCTTCACCTGCAACTGCATCAACAAATACGGCGACTGGCGCCTCTCCTCGAAGGCGTTGCGCGGCTTCTACAGCGTCGAGGAGAACAACAAGGCGTTCTACGGTCAGGTCGATTTCGCGTTCGATGTGCTGGGCGGACGCCGCCTGTCGGGTAATCTCGGCTTGCGCTACGCCAAGACGCGGATCTTCTCGCAGGGGCAGGACAACACCGGCCGCGCTATCTATGGCGAGAACGAGTATGATGACTGGCTGCCCGCCGGCAACATCACGTTCGAGGCGATGAAGAACCTCTACGTCCGCCTCGCAGCGGCCAAGGTGATGGCACGCCCGTCGCTCGGCAATTTGAGTCCGCAGATCAGCTCTATCAGCATTCCCAACAATGGCGATCTGGTCGGCGGATCGCTGACCGTGGGCAACCCCAAGCTGTCACCATTCCGCGGCAACTCGTTCGACGTCGCGCTCGAATGGTACTTCACGCCGGGCGGCCTGATCAGCATCGGCGGCTTCCGCAAGGAGCTGAACTCCTTCCCTCAGCAGACCTTCTACGAAGCGCCGCTGTCGAGCTTCCTCGACGAGGCCGCGCGCGAGGCGCTGAAGCTGCAATTCCCGGGCGCAACCACCGGCGACGCGTTCCGGCGCGCGTTCATCGACGCCGACGGAATGATGCTCGCGCGGCAGGTGCGCGACACGCCGGGCGGCTGGTTGCAGGGGCTGGAAATCAGCTATCAGCAGGATCTGACCTTCCTGCCCGGCTTCCTCAGGAATTTCGGCATTCAGGCGAACATGACGCTGCTGGATTCGGAGTTCCAGTATCTGATCGATCCGGGCAACGTCACCGCAGGCACCAATGTCGTGACGCGTCCGCCAACCTGGGCGCCGGGACCGTGGCTCGGCTCCTCGCCCAAATCGTACAACGCCACCGTCTATTACGAGACCAAGAATTTCAGTGCGCGCATCTCGCTCGCCAAGCGCGACGATTACAAGAAGCGCTATCCGGTCGGTACCGGCAGCTGCGATCCGGGCCGTCAGGCCAATGGCACGGCTTGCAACGCGCCGCTGATCAACGAGTTTGTGTCGAACGCGGGGACCACCAACGTCGACTTCGCGACCAGCTTCACGCTGTTCAAGAATCTGCGCGTGACGTTCGAGGCACTGAATCTCACCAACGAGCCGGGCATCGAATACGCCTATAACGATCCGGTGGTGACCAGCTACGGATCTAGCGGCCGCAACTTCCGCCTTGGCATGCGGTACAAATTCTGACCTCTCGCGCCGCGGTCCGCCGCGGCGCGAGCCCCCGGCGCCTCGGCACCGGCCGGTGGCGCGGGTTCCTCTCCACGCGCCGACCTCCGGCCGGTGCCGCTTTGTCGCCTGAGATGATGACGGAGGATCGCGATGGACCGCCGCAACCTGCTCGCTACCGCCGGTGCCGCCTTCGTCCTGCCTGCGATGCGTACACGCGCCGCCACGCCGCCGCCCACCAATCCCCATATGCTCTGGTACACCGCTCCGGCGAAGGAATGGGTCGAGGCGCTTCCCGTCGGCAATGGCCGGATCGGCGCGATGGTGTTCGGCGGCACCGCGACCGAACAGCTCCAGCTCAACGAGGATACGCTATGGGCAGGCGGCCCCTATGACCCCGCCAATCCGCGCGCCCACGACAACATGGCGGCGCTGCGCACGCTGATCTTCGACAAGAAATATGCCGAGGCCGAGGCCTTCGCCAACGCCAATGTCATGGCAACCCCGCTGCGCCAGGCAGCCTATCAGACCGTCGGCAGCCTGATGATCGAGATGCCCGGCATCGCCGCGGCCAGCGCCTATCGCCGTGAGCTCGATCTCGACAGCGCGTTGGCCGAGACGCGCTTCACCGCCAATGGCGCGACCTATCGCCGCCGCGTCATTGCTTCCCCGGTCGATCAGGTGGTCGCGGTGCACCTGACGGCGGACAAGCCCGGCGCGATTTCGGCAAAGCTGCGCTTCACCTGCCCTCTCAAGAGTTGGCAGGCCGCGGCGGAAGGCAGCGACATGCTGGTCCTGTCGGGCCGCAACAACGATCATTTCAGCATCCCCGGCGCGCTGCGGTTCGAGGCGCGGCTCAAGGCGATCGCGAACGGCGGGCGTGTCATCGGCGCGGGCGACAGCCTGACGATCGAGGGGGCGGACGCGGTGACGCTGCTGATCGCGATGGCGACCAGCTATCGCCGCCATGACGATGTCTCCGGCGATCCGGCCGCGATCACCCGCGGCCAGATCGCCACCGCCGCGCGCAAGCCCTTTGCCCGGATCGCGGCGGACGCGACCACCGAGCATCGTCGCCTGTTCCGCCGCGTCGGCATCGATCTCGGCGGCACGCCTGCTGCGTCGCTCCCCACCGACCAGCGCGTGCGCCAGTCGGAGACGGTGGACGACCCCGCGCTTGCCGCGCTCTATTTCCAATATGGCCGCTATCTGCTGATCTGCTCCTCACGCCCGGGCAGCCAGCCGGCGAACCTGCAAGGCATCTGGAACGACAAGACCAGCCCGCCCTGGGGCAGCAAGTACACGATCAACATCAATACCCAGATGAACTATTGGCCCGCGGAGCTGACCGCGCTGCCCGAATGCGTCGAGCCGCTGATCCGCATGGTCAGCGAGATCGCACAGACCGGCGCGAAGATGGCGCGCGACATGTACGGTGCGCGCGGCTGGGTGACGCACCATAACACCGATCTGTGGCGCGCGACCGCACCGATCGACGGCGCCAAGTTCGGACTGTGGCCGACCGGCGGCGCGTGGCTGTGCACGCATCTGTGGGAGCATTACGAATACAACCCGGACCCGGCGTTCCTGTCGCGCATCTATCCGATCCTGCACGGCGCGTCCCTGTTCTTCCTCGATACGCTCCAGACCGATCCCGAGACCGGCCACCTCGTCACCAACCCCTCGCTCTCGCCCGAGCTGGGGCATGGACGCGGCTCCTCGCTGATCCACGGGCCGACGATGGACATGCAGATCCTCTCCGACCTGTTCGACCAGACGGTGGCCGCCGCGCGTATCCTGCACAAAGAGGGCGACACCACCCGCCAGTTCGCCGCCGCCCGCGCGCGCCTGCTGCCGATGAAGGTCGGCAAGGAAGGCCAGCTTCAGGAATGGCCCTATGACTGGGATGGAAGCTCGGCCGAGCTCAACCACCGCCATGTCTCGCACCTCTACGGCCTGCACCCCAGCCGGCTGATCGATATGGATCGCACCCCCGCGCTCGCCGCGGCGGCGAAGCTCACGCTGGAGATTCGCGGCGACAAGGCCACCGGCTGGGCTACCGCATGGAGAATCAACCTGTGGGCGCGGCTGCGCGACGGCGAGCGCGCGTACAGCATCCTGCGCTTCCTGCTCGGACCGGAGCGCACCTATCCAAATCTGTTCGACGCCCACCCGCCCTTCCAGATCGACGGCAATTTCGGCGGCACCGCCGGAATGGTCGAGATGCTGGTGCAGAACCATGGCGAGACGATCGAATTGCTTCCCGCACTTCCGTCTGCATGGCCGACGGGGTCGGTGCGCGGTCTGCGCACGCGCGGCGGCTGCACGGTTGACCTCGCGTGGCGCGACGGCCGCCTCGAAAGCGCGCGCATCGCCGGGCGGATCGCGGGCAACCGCACCGTGATCCTGAACGGCAAGCGCCGTACGATCCCCGTCGGCCCGGGCCGTGTCGTCACGCTGGGCGCCGGGCAATTCGCATGATCGATCGCCGCACGCTGATCGCCGGCGTCGCGGCACTGGCCGCGACACCCCGCGCGCGCGCCGCATCGCGCGCAACGCTGACGGTGAGCAAGTCCGGCAGCCCCGGTACCTTCCCCACGCTCGCCGCCGCGTTCGACCGTGCCCGCACGCTTAGCCGTCCTGCGCATGTCCGGGTCGAACCCGGCATCTACGAAGAGAAGATCAAGCTCGACATTCCCGATCTCCACCTCTCGGGCACCGGTGCGGCGAGCATCCTGAGCTTCGGCGCCGCATCCGGCCTCACCGATCCGCAGGGAAAGAAATGGGGCACCGGCGGATCGGCGACCATCACCGTCACCGCGCCCGGCGCCATCCTGTCAAATCTCACCATCCGCAACAGCTTCGACTATCTCCACAATGCACGCACCCGCGCGGTCGACGGGGCGCAGGCGGTGGCGTTGTCGATCGCGCGCGGCGCCGACCGAGCGATCGTCCGCGATTGCGTGATCGAGGGGTATCAGGACACGCTCTATGTGCAGGAAAGCTGCCGGGCGTGGTTCACCGGCTGCACGATCAGCGGCAATGTCGACTTCATCTTTGGCGGGGCGACCGCGATCTTCGAGCAGTGCGAGATCCGCTCGCGCTTCGTGCCGTGCGCGCCCTTGCAGGGCTTCGTCGCAGCACCAAGCACGCCCATCGAAATTCCTGCGGGCCTGATCTTTCGCAGCTGCCGCCTGACGCGCGAAGCCGGATTGCCCGACGACAGCGTCTGGCTCGGCCGCCCCTGGCGGGCCGGCGGCAATATGCGGCTGACCGGCGCGGCGCTTTACGACGGCTGCTGGATGGACGCGCATATCCGCCGCGATGGCTGGACCTGGATGGGGTACAAGGACCCCGGCGGCGTCGCGCGCCAGCTCACCCCCGCCGAAGCGCGGCTGTTCGAACATGTCAGCACCGGCCCCGGCGCCGGACCCGCCAGCGCCACACGGAAGATGCTCGACAGCGCGCATCTGCGATGGTTCAGTCGCGAGCAAGCGTTCGGCGACTGGCGACCGGCCCGATAATGGAGAGAGCATGATCCGCCCGCTGACCCTGTGCGCCGCGCTGCTGCTGCCGTGCGCCGCCGCCGGGCAAACCACGCCTGCCGCCGAAGCACCGCGCAAGATCACCCCGTATAAGATTATTCTGGTCGGCGATTCCACCACCGCGGTGGTCGGTGGCTGGGGACCGAGCTTCTGTGCGCTCCACGTCACCTCCTTCGCCGCCTGCGTGAACCTCGCGCGCGGCGGGCGCAGTTCAGGCAATTACCGCAGCGAAGGCTCATGGGACGTTGCGCTGAGCGAGATGCGGACGCCGGGCTACAGGACGACATGGGTACTGATCCAGTTCGGCCATAACGACCAGCCGGGCAAACCCGGCCGCTCGACCGATCTGGCCACCGAATTTCCCGCGAACCTCGCGCGCTATGTCGATGAGGTGCGGGCGGCGGGCGCCGTCCCTGTGCTGGTGACACCGCTTACCCGACGCAGTTTCAAGGACGGCAAGCTCCAGAACGACCTCGAGCCCTGGGCCGAGGCGACCCGCCGCGTCGCCGCGCGAAAGGGCGTCGCTTTGGCCGACCTCAACGCCCGCAGTGTCGCGGCGATTCAGGCCATGGGCGAAGAGGCGGCCGACCGCTTCGCGCAACTTCCCAAGGGATCGGCGCCCACCGGACAGGAACGCATCACCGAGGTGCAGGAGCAGCCGATGGCGCGCGCGAAACTCTCGTTCGACCGCACGCACCTTGGCCGCGAAGGCGCGGATTATTTCGCGGCGATGATGACCACCGAACTGGCCAGGGCCGTTCCCGAGATGCGGCACCTGCTCATCCCATGATGCTGCTCGCGCTCCTGCTCGGCCTGAGCACCGCCTCCGATACGCCGCCCTATGCGGTCGCACCGGGCGTGTTCGATACTACGCGACCCGATCTTGGCCTGGTTCCGCCCAAGGGGACCGAGACCGCGTCCATCTATGCCCCCGGCGACACCGGTGACCGTTTCTCCAACGGCGTGGTCCTGATCGGCTTCAAGGGGCGGCTCTACGCTCAGTGGCAGAGCTCCGCGCTGCATGAGGATACCGCCGACACCTGGGTGCCCTATGCCGAAAGCCGCGACGGCCTGAAGTGGAGCACGCCGCGCAAGCTGCGTGGCCCGGGCAGCGGCGGCGTGATGCACTCCAATGGCGGATGGTGGACCGATGGCAAGACGCTGGTCGCGTACATCAACGTCTGGCCCACCGGCTTTCAGTCCAAGGCGGGCGGCTATACCGAATATATGACCAGCACCGATGGCGTGCGCTGGAGCACGCCGCGACGGGTGACGGGCCGCGACGGCAAGCCGGTCGAAGGGGTGATCGAGCAGGATCCGCATCGCCTGGCCGATGGTCGTATCGTCACTGCCTTCCACACGCGCCCGGGCCTGATCGTCGCGCCCTTCTTCACCGATGATCCGCTCGGCACCTCCGGCTGGGTGCGGGGAAAGATGGAGAACCTTCCCCTCGCCGGCCCCGACGCGGGCAAGTTCAGCCGTGAGATCGAGCCGAGTCTGTTCCTGCGCGGGCTTTGCATGGTGATGGTGTTCCGCGACCATGCCGAAAGCTTCCGTCAGCTCGCCTCCGAAAGCTGCGACAGGGGCGCGACATGGTCGCGTCCCGCGCTGACCAACATGCCAGATTCCCGCGCCAAGCAGAGTGCCGGAAACCTGCCCGGCGGCACCGCCTTCCTCGTCAACGCGCCCAATACCGACCGCATCCGCATCCCGCTCGCGGTGACGCTGAGCAGCGACGGACGCTGCTTCGACCGTGCGTTCCTGCTGCGCGGGAAAGGCGACCTTCAGCCACTGCGCGCGGCGGGCACGTTCAAGCGCCCAGGCTATTCCTACCCCAAGAGCACGATCTGGAAGGGACATCTCTATGTCGGCTACGCCGCGAACAAGGAGGACGCGCAGCTGACGCGCGTCCCGCTCGCGTCGCTCGCCGCCAAGCCCCGCACACCACTTCCGCACTGCCCCGCGAACGAGGAGAAATGACCATGCGCCTGCTCGCAATCCCGGTGGCGCTCGCGCTTGCCATTCCGGCCACTGCCGAGGTGATCGGCCAGATGACTCCGGCCGAACCGCTCACCGACGCGCGACTCGCAACGCTGCCCGCCGCCGAGCGCGAGGCCTGGCGAGCCTATCTCGCGCGCTCCGCCGCGCTGATGGCGACGGACAAGGCGGCGTTGCTGGCCGAGCGCAAGGGAATGAGCGCCATCCCGCCGGGTCCGCCCAACGGCCCGTCGGGTGGCGGCGGGATGCCGATGGATAAACCCGCCGACTGGTATGCCGGCGCCGACGCACGCCGCATCGCCGACGCCGTGGTAAGTTTCCAGACTCCTGCGGGCGGCTGGGGCAAGAACCAGAACCGCGACGGCCCGCCGCGGCTGCGCGGGCAGAGCTTTGTGATCATCGAGAATCTGCCGCCCGAGGCCGCCGGCGACATCGTCTCGCTGGACAAGGGCTGGCGCTATGTCGGCACGCTCGACAACAACGCGACGGTTGCCGAGATCCGCTTCCTCGCCCGTGTGCAGGCGGCACTGCCGGGCAAGGACGGTGAACCCTATCGCGCGGCGGCGGCGAAGGGGCTGCGCTATCTGCTTGGCGCGCAATATCCCAACGGGGGATGGCCGCAAATCTACCCGTTGCAGGGCGGCTATCACGACGCGGTCACCTTCAACGACGATGCCGTCTCGCGTGCGGCGCAACT
>Ga0247823_10001261_pt1 | contig 21108 bp, 14 predicted proteins | sample 13C_PalmiticAcid_2_FD_192426 | JGI IMG/M metagenome (GOLD analysis project Ga0247823, IMG submission 192426) | Soil microbial communities from agricultural site in Penn Yan, New York, United States - 13C_PalmiticAcid_Day30 | ecosystem: Environmental > Terrestrial > Soil > Agricultural land... | reverse complement strand
GGAAAAGGCTGCGCGGATCGCGTGCCATGTCGACCATCGGGGCATAGGTCCAGTGGAGCCCGTTGGCGGTTGCCTCGATCGCGGCGATCCGCGCAGCCTTTTCCGCCGCAGCAGGATCGAAGCTCGCCGCTTCACCGAGCGGCACCGGAAAGATCGTGCGAAAACCGTGGATCACGTCGTCCGCAAAGACCAAAGGTATGCCAAGGCGCGTCTCCTCCACCGCGATGCGCTGAAGCCGCCGGGTGGTTTCGGCGCCATAGACGCTCAGAAAGGATCCGACGCGCGCCGCGCGCACATCGGCTTCGCTGCCCGCCGGAACATAGGGCCCGGTGTCGTTGCGCTCGCCGCGCGCCTGTACGAGCTGGCCGAGCTTCTCGGCCAGCGTCATCCGCGCGATCAGGGCGTCGATGCCCGCCGCGGCGATGCGGGGCGATGCTTTCGCTCCCGTGCCGGCAAGAACGGCGGCAGCTGCGGCACTCGCCTGCAGAAAATAGCGGCGACCCGGGCCAGCACCTTCGGACATGCCGCGCTCCCCTTGCCTGTTATTGGATTATCGGACGGCGTCGGCGGCAGGGCGCTTGCCTGTCTCGACCCAGCCCTTCAATGCCCCCCAGGTCGCCGTCATCTGTTCGGGCGTGAAACCACAATGCGTATAGCCTTCGACTCCGCCCACGGGCAGCGGCGCCTTTGTGCCCGGGACGGTATATTGCGCGAGCCGCTTTTTGTTACCTGCAGCGGCGACGATCCGGCCCAGTGCCTCTGACTGCGCGTGAGGCACGAGTGAATCGATGCGGTTGTGGATCGTGACCAGCGGCACGGCGAACTGGCCGGTCGCCTGATGCCAGCGGCGAGCGTTGGCGACCGCGACCGGGTCTGCGGCGATACGCTGGACCTTTGCATTGAAGGCGGCCGCCTCCTCGCCAGTCATCTTCTCGCTCGAATAGACCTTGCCGATATTGCTGTAGATATTGCCGCCGAGCGTCGCCCTGAGGTCGTCCATCCCGAGCGTCACCGTGACGAGCGGAAAGGCGATCGACGCCACTTCCGGCTCGAAGCCGCCGATCGAGGCAACTTGTTTCAGGATGCGGGCCTCGCGTCCGCCGGGATTCGCTGCGGCGGCCTGTGCCAGCGTCAGAACCGGTAGTGCGATCTGTACGATCCGTCCGTTGCGAAACGCGTCGCTGCTCGCCGCCTCGCCTCCGGGCGGATCCATCGGCAGCGCCGATTTGAGCAGGTCGCGCTCCCCGGGCAGTGCGTAGGGAGTGCCTTCGGTCAGCACATTATAGGCCGCGCGCATGTCGATGAGCTGCGCAAACAGGCTTTCCCAGCCATCGGTGACGCCGCACGCCGAAATCGCTCCGGCGAAGGCCTTGGGATGCTGTTCGATCAACGACATCACGATATTGCCGCCCATCGATCCGCCCGCGACGAGTACGCGCTTCGCACCGAGTTTCGTCAGAAAATTGCGCAGACGCAGCGTGTTCTCGCTCGCCGTTTCGACCCCCATGCCCGCCTTGTCATAGGCGCTGTGTCCTGCGGCATAGCCGTCCCGATAGACTTTCAGCATCATGCCGTTGGTGCCGACCGCCGCCGACAGCGGATCTTCCGCAACCGCAACAGGGGATCCCGGCGCGGAATAGCCGTGTGCGAAGAGCAGGGCGCCCCCCTTCCAGCCTGCCGGGAAGGCGACCGAAAACTGATCGGCTTCGAGCTTGCCCACGAGAACGAAGCCGCCGCCCGGCGCGGGAAGCGTCTTGAGGTCGGTCGCGCCGAGTTTCCCCGCCTGCGCGACGAGGCTTGCCTGCACCGGCGTCAAAGCGACGGCGGGCGCCTCCTCGGCATGAAGCGCCGCCGGTGCGGCGCATGCCAGCAGCGCCGCCGCCAGCCGTATCCCGAAAGATTTTCCAATCCCGTTACGCATCACAGCCTCCACCCTTTCTTGCTTCGTCGTCCCGCATCGCCAGCAGTTCCAGCGTCACACCGTTGGTCCAGCCGAACCCGGTTTCGGTCCCGTATTCGCCGCCCGAACCCGCCGAGCAGGTGACGACATCATATTTTTCGAGGAGCTGTCCGGTCGCGATATAATGCGCTTCGACCATCGCCACCCACCGGTCGGCGATCAGCCCTGCAAGCTCGGTCTCGCCGTAGCGGCGCAAGCCGGTGATCGCGATCCATTGCAGCGGCGCCCAGCCGTTCGGGGAGTCCCATTGCTGTTCGCTGTCGCACAGGGTCGTCATCAGCCCGCCGGGGCGCAGCAATTGCCGCAACGCCGCCGCTGTCCGCGTCGCACGTCCGGGAGCGGCGAGCCCAGCAAAGAGTGGAAATGCCGCAGCCGCAGTCAGGCCGTCCGACGGCCGGCCGCGATCGAGATCGAAATCGGCATAGTGACCGACGCCTTCATGCCATAGATGATCCGCGATAGCTTTCTCGCGCGCCTCGGCCCGCGCGGCGAAGGTGATGGCGACGTCCCGCTCGCCGAGCGCCCCGGCTTCGGTCGCAATCGCCTGTTCGAGCCCGAAGAGCAGGGAATTGAGATCGACGGGTACCAACCGCGTGGTGCGGATCGAACCCAGGTCATGTCCGTCTGCGAGCCAGCGCGAACTGAAATCCCAACCGCTTTCGGCGGCCGCGCGGAGATCGCGCCATAACACGCCTGCGTCGCGTGTTTCGGCCGCGGCCGCGAGCGCGACATCTTCGCGCCAACTTTCGTCGCGCGGACGATCGCTGTCATCCCAGTAGCGATTGAGCAAAGCGCCATCGGCAAACCGCACGACGCGACGCGCCTCTCCGCCGGGCGCGAGCTGCGTCGCGCCCGCCATCCAGAAATCATGTTCCTTGACCATCCAGCCGAGCCGGCGGCGACGGCCCTCCGTGCTGTCATCGCGCGACAGCGCCGCCATCAGGTGGAAGAATGGCGGGTGCGAGCGGCTGACATAATAGCTGCGGGTACCGTTCGGGATATGCCCGACGCGGTCGAGAAGGCTGCCGAAATTGGCGATCATATTCTCGACGAGCTGCTGCTGGCCCGACCGTGCGAGGCCCAGCATGGTGAAATAGCTGTCCCAGTAATAGAGCTCGCGAAAGCGGCCGCCGGGAACGACATAGCTGTGCGGAAGCCACATTTCCGACGAGCCGGGCGCGGGGTCGCCCGCGACGCGCGTCAGGAGCGGCCACAGCGCCTCGATATGCGCGGCGAGCGGGCGCTGATCGATGGGCGCGTCGGACCAGGCCTGTGGCATGTCGAAATTGGCGTGGACGAAACGACGCAGTTCCTCGTCGCCGGCCGGGCGCACCGTCTGCCAGTCGGCGAGAATGGCGTCGGGTGCGCGGCGCGGGCGCGCGTCGGCAAAGGTCTTTGAATCGACGAACAGCCCACGCTCCTGCACCGCGGCGAACAATGGGCCGAACAGCCCGGCGGGGGTTTCGAGCGCGTTCATGCCGCCACGCCCGCGACCCGCCGCCGCACGAGCGGCAAGGCCAGTGCAACCAGCGCGATCGGAAACAGGAGGAGATAGAAGGCCGTCGTCCCGGGCAGCGTCTGAAACAGCAGCCCGACGAGGAAGGAGCCGATCGTACCGCCGAGCGCGGAAAATATCACGATCAGTCCGATCATCGCCGCATGGCGGTGTTGCGGCAGCGCGCTCAGGGCGACCGAACAGACGGTCGGATAGATGGGGGCGAGGAAAAAGCCGATCAGCGGGAACAGCCAGGCGGCGAGCGGAGCACTGTCCCACCCGATACCGGCGCGCGGCCGCACGCCTTCAGCCAGCGGCAGCGCGGCAACGACGAGCATCGCGAGCGCCGCAAGGCAGGCGAGCAGCACCGGCAGCCAGCCGACGCGGCGGAGCAAGGCCCCCGACAACAACCGGCCGAGCGCGATCGACGCGACGAAAATGCTCGACATCCGGACGCTCATCGCGGCAGGCAGATGCAATATCTCGCGATTGAAGGTCGGCAGCCAGGTCCCGACACCCTGCTCGACCAGTACGTAGAGAAACAGGACGGCGAGGACCGCAGCCGTTGCAGGAAGCACTGCGAGCGCGAGCATCGCGCTCCATCCCGCTGCCGCCGAGGCTCCCCTGTTCTCTGTCGCCACCGTGCTTTCGTCGATTCGGATACCGAGCCAGGCGAGCGCCGCCAGCGTACAGACCGCCGCGAGCAGCCAATAGACGCGCAGCCACTCGCCCGCGTCGATGAACCAGCCGAATAGCCAGGCGCCGGCGAGGACACCGCCCATGAACACGCCTTCGATCAGGCCGGTGATGCTGGCATGATCGGCGGGGTCGCGCGCGATGAGGCCGATCGCCGAGTAGGTCGCGATCTTGGTGATGCCGAACGACAGGCCCGTCACCACAAAAAGCGCCTGCATCGCAGCGAAGCCGGTCGCGAAGGAAGCGAGCAGGCAGGTCGCCGCCATCGCGGTCAGAACCCCGATCAGCGAACGTCGGTAGCCGACCGCAGGCACCGCAGCGACGAGCAGAAGCGACGCGACGACGACGGACAGATCCTTGCATGCCTCAAGCGTCGAACCCATCGGCTTGCTGATCCCGAACTGCGCGATCGATTGCAGGATGACGATCCCGACGCTGTTCATCAACAGGCCAAGCAGCGCGTAGGTCAGCGCGAGCGCAAGGATGATCCGCTTTCGCATCAGCGCGCATTTCGTCCCAGATGCCGGTCAAAGAAGGACGCGATCAGCCGGTAGGCCTCCATCGATTCGGGCATGTCGGGCCAGACGAAGAAAGCGTGCGGGAGACCGTCGAAGAGGTGAAGCTCGCTTGCCACGCCCGCTGCGGCAAGCCGCCGGTGCGCCAGCGTCAGCGCACTGACCGCAAAATCGCGACCGCCCGCCAGCAAGAGCGTCGGAGGCATCGTCTTGATCTCGGCTCCCGATGCCAGCGGATAGGCAGCGATATCGCTCGCCTTTATGCCCTGCATATAGGGAAGCGGCAGCACGTCGGGTAACGCCGGCGCGGGAAGCGCCGCACCGCCGGTGATCGGTCCGGCCAGATAGGGGCTATCGCCCGAATAGGGCGCGCCGGTACCGCAGAAAGTGCCGATAGCGCCAGGGCGCGGAAGTTCCGCGCGGCGGATCCATGCCGTCGCCTGCGCGGTGATGACCCCACCCGCCGAACAGCCGTAGATGCCAATATTCTCGGACCGATAATGTTTGAGCAACGCGCTGTAGACCGCCGTGACATCTTCCGATGCAGCGGGATAGCGATGCTCGGGCGCAAGGCGGTAGTCGACCGTGACGACCTTGACTCCCATGGTCGCGGCGATCGGGATCGCCTCCACCAGCGCACCGCTGCCCGATCCCCACATGAAGGCGCCGCCGTGGACATTGATGAGCACGCGCCCGGCGTTGCCCTTCGAGACGCCCTCTGCCGGTTCGACGATATCGACCGTGACGCCGTTCATCGTCGTTCGGCGCTCGCTGGTCCTGAAATGCCTTCGCATTTCGGCAAGGCGATCGTCATTGTAGCGGTCGTAGAAGGCGCGCTGCTTCAGAACGTCGGCGGCGATCGCGGCGGGCGCTGTCGCGGCCGCCATGCGACCGAGGACGACCCGCGCCTCGTCGCTGAGCTGGTTCGAGGCCGGCAGGGTGAAGGCAGGAACTGCGAGTTGGGCCACAGCCGGAGATGCAATCGCAAAAGCGGCTGCGGCGAGCAATATCCTCATTGTTTTTCTCCTAGCCGTTCGGTGAAGAAGCGCGCCATCGCGGCAAAGGCGGCATCGCTTTCCGGCGCGTCGATATAGGCCCAGAAGGCATGCGGCAGTCCATCGAAGACGAGGAGCTTCGCGGGCGCCCCTGCCGCGTCGATCGCACGGCAGAAATCGGCGGTCCCGCTGAGCAGGAAATCGCGCGTACTCGCGAGGCACAACGTCGCAGGCCAACCGGCGAGGTCACCGCGCTGCGGCGAGACGAGCGGATCGTCGAGCGGGCGTCCCCCCGCATAGAGGCGGGCAAGCGCGTCCACACCCGGGGCATCGGCGAACAATCCGGCGCTGTCGCCAATCCGCGAGAGGTCTGCAGCCCCCGAAAAAAAGCCGAGTGCAGCGGGTTGTGGCAGTTCTTCGGTGCGCAGCCGGGCGACGAGCTCGGCCGACAGAATTGCGCCGGCCGAAGTCCCGTAAACTCCGATATGCGCGGGATCATGCTTTTCCAGCAGCGCGCGATAGACGGCGAGCGCGTCGTCGACCCCGGCAGGAAAGCGATGTTCGGGCATCAATCGATAGCGCACCGCGACGACGCGATAGCCGGTGAGCGCCGCGACTGCGGCATTTTCGCTGATCGACCCCGCATCAACGATAAAACCGCCGCCGTGAAGGTTCAGGAGGACCGGCACCTTCGCCGCACCCTTGGCTGGCGTGAAAATGCGGACCGGAACCCCGGCGATCATGTCGTCCCGCATCGTCACGCTGTGGCGCGCGAGCCGCGGCAGGCCGATTTCCTGCTGGATCGCGTCGATGCGCGCGCGACGTCCCTCAATCTCGGGGGGCTCGGGCGGACGCGCGGCGTCGGCAGCAATCCCTGCCTTTGCCTCGGGGGACAGAAAGTCGGGCCAAGGCGCCTTGACCGCCTGGGCGTCGGCCGTTGCGGATACGAACCCCGCTGCAATCAGGAATGTCAGAAGCACCCGGATCATCCCGCCCCCACTCCACCGGCCCGTGCGATCGCCCCGAGCCGTTTCGCACTTGGCTTGAGTGTCCGTTTGAATGTTTTCCGGTCGACCGACACCAGCCCGAACTTGGGGCCATAGCCCGACATCCATTCGAAATTGTCGAGCAGCGACCAATGGATATAGCCGAGCACCGGTATTCCGTCGCGTCGCGCCGCTTCGACCGAAGCGACGGCTTCGGGAATAAAACGCTCGCGTTCGGCATCATCGGCCGCGTCGATCCCGTTCTCGGTCACCATCACCGGCAGTCCGGTCGCTCTGTGGGCGTACCGCACGACATTGCCGACCGCGGCAGGAAACCATTCGCCGCCGCCGGGCCGCTTCGGCGCATCCTCGGGCGGGTCGACATCGCGGTCGGCGCCGACATGGGCGCGGCCATAGGTTTGCACGCCGACGAAATCATCCTTGTCCATCACCGCGAAGAAGGGATCGTAAACTTCGGCGCGCTTGCGCTCGATCGCGCTGTCCGCACCCGCCGCGACATTGTCGGGAATGGCGAGACTCATCCCGATCGGCAGATCGGAGCGTGCCGCACGGATCGCCGCACGCGCCGCGACATGCGCAGCGGTGACGCCGGGGATCATCGGCGCAGGATCGCCCGCATTGAGCAACGAGAAACGATCCGATCCGCTCGCCTTTGCCGCTGCCGCGCAGGAGGCGGCGACCGCGTCGAGCATCGCCTGCGACGGCGGGTGGATGGCCCAGCGTCCGCCGAGCGCGAGGTTGGGCTCGTTGAAGGTTAGCGCGTGACTCATCCCCGCCGCCATCGCGCGCGCGACCCTGTCGCAGTAGCGCGCGAACAGGTCTGGCGCGTCGGGATTCTCCCAGCCGCCTGCCGCCGCGAACCAGCGCGGCGCGGTAAAATGGTTGAAGGTTACGACCGGGGCCAGCCCCTGTTCGCGGCAATGGTCGACAATGCGGGCATAATGGTCGAGACAGGCTTGGCTGAACTGCCCCGGCGCCGGTTCGATCCGCGACCATTCGACCGAGAAGCGATAGCAGTTGAGTCCGAGCGCCTTGACGATGGAGACATCCTCGCGCCAGCGGTGCAGGCTGTCGCACGCGTCGCCCGACGGCTCGGCGAAGATCGTCGGCTTCACCTGTTCGAGCAGCCAGATGTCGGCGTTTACATTATTGCCCTCGACCTGATGCCCGGCCGTCGCAGCGCCCCAGAGGAAGGGCCGTGTCGCCGCAGCGCGCATAGGGGAGGCCGCGGCGACGGCCACCGCCGCGGCACCGAAGCCCATCATCTCGCGCCGGTCGAGCACAGGCGTGGATCGCCTCATCCCTGCGGGCTCAGAAACGATAGCGGGCCTGCACGCCATATTGTGCCGGCTCCCCGTAAATCGAGTTGGTGAAACCGGAGCTGTTATAGCCGGGATTGGCCGTGACCCGATATTCCTTGTCGAAGATATTGGTACCGAAAACGGCCATGTCGACCGGCGCCCCGAACATATTGTTCCACTCGAACCGCAGGTTGACGAGGCCATAGCCCTTGATGGTGTCGAACGGCTGCGCTTCGGGAGTCACGCGCTGGCTCGACTGATATGTCCAGTTCGCGTTGAACGCCATCTCCCCCACGCCTTCGACTGCCGGCAGATCGATCCGGCCGTTGAGGCTGAACTTGTGCTTCGGAACAAAGGAGAAAGGCGTGCCCGAGAGGTCGCGGCTCGGCTGCGCGGCAGTCAACGCCTCCGGGATCGCCGGGATCGCAATCGAATCATATTCGAGATATTTCGCCGAATTGAAGGAATAGACGGCGCTCAGCGTCAGGCCGCGCACCGGCATCAGTTGCCCCTCGAACTCCAGCCCCATGACCCGCGCCCGCTTGGCGTTCGTGAGGATGTCGGCGCCGGAGATAGCCGCGCGCTGAACCACCTGGATATCGTTGTACCAGGTATAGAAACCCGCAATATTGGTGCGCGCCCTTGCATCGCCACCGAGATCCCAGTCCTTCTTCATTCCGATTTCGACGTCGGTGACCTTTTCGGGGCGCACGGCGAACAGCGGGTGCTGTTCGCCGAGAAACAGCGACACGATCGGATTGGTCGCACCCGATTTATAGCCCCGCCGCGATACCGCGTAGAGCAGCATGTCGGGATTTGCCTGCCAGTCGAGTCCGATTTGCCAGGTCGGCCCGTCGCTCTTGCCCTTGAAGCTCGGCGTCGTGCAGTTGGGATAGTAGAGCGTCGGGAAGCCACCGGCAGCCACCGCCTGATAGGCATCATAGACGCACAGATTGGCATTGAGACCGATGACCTGCGCCGCCTGCCCCGGCGTTATCACGCCCAGCGCCGCGAGCCGGTTGAACACGTCATAGCTTTGCGGATCCTGATAGGCCTGGATCTCGCCGCCGAAACGGTCCCAGGTCCAGCGAAAGCCGGCCGTTGCGGTGAGGTCGGGCGTCAGCTTGTATTGCAGCTGCGCATACACCGCCTTGCTGCGGGCGGTGACGCGCGCTTCGGGCTGGAGGCTGAGCGCCGGCAGCAAGGGCCCGTCGATGCCGAGCGCCGCCTGCAAGACGGGCGGCAGGATGATCGGTCCGCCACCGAGCAGCCCCAGTTGCTGCATCGGGTTGATGGTCTGAAAGGTCAGCGGCGACGGGGTCTTCTGATCGAGGAAAAAGCCGCCTGCCTGGATACGCAGCGTACCGTCGTCATAGCGAAGCTGCAGTTCCTCGGTAATCGTGCGCAGGTTATTGTTATAGCTGCCCGGATACGAGCCCAGAAGGTCGGAGATCGGCAAGGGCGTCGAATCGCGGTCGCCCGCATAGGTCGACCGGTTGCGGGCGTAGCTGAAGACATTCTTCAGCGTCAGCGTATCGCTCAAGTCGAATTCGCTGTTGTTGAGGATCAGGAGGTTTTTGGCGATTTCGCGCGTCGGCACGCTGAGTGCCGTCTTGCGTACGCCGCGCGCCTGCTGCGCCTCGAGATATGGCTGAAGCAACGCGGCGAAGGGGCCGGCGGGATTGACGGCCAGCAGGACGCTCCCGCCGCCATGCTCCTTGATGTCGCTGTAGGTGACCGCCGTATAGCTGCGGATCGTTTCGGTCGGATTGAACTGCAGCCCGAAACGCACGCTGTAATTGTTGCGATTGAGGTAATCGAAACCGGTAATGACGTCGCGGGAATATCCGTCCCGCTTGTCGAACTGTCCGGCGACACGGATGGCCAGGACGTCATCGACCAAGGGGATATTCAACGCACCTTGCCCGCTGCGGCGGTCATAATTGCCCAGCGTGAGATCGACATAGCCTTCGACCACGCCCATCTTCGGACGCGCCGGCTCGAGCAGTACCGCGCCGCCCGTCGTGTTGCGGCCGAACAGCGTTCCCTGGGGCCCCTTGAGAACCTGCAGCGAGGCGAGGTCATAGAAATTGCCCGGTCCGCTGGCGCTGTAGGGCACTTCGGCAAAATAGCCGACCACTCCGGGTCCGCTGCCTGTCCCCTGCCCTGCGCTGCCGCCCATTCCGCGCACCGCATAGGTTTCATCGTTGCGCGCGACATTGCCGAGCGTCGAAAGCGATGGCGTGAAATTCTGGAGATCGGTCCCGTTGTTGATACCCTTCGTACGCAGGCTGTCCTGGTTAAAGGCGGTAATCGCAACGGGAACCTGCTGGGCGCGTTCATCGACGCGGCGTGCGGTTACAATGATTTCCTCGATACCGCCGCCCGACGCCGTATCCGCATCTGCGGCCTCCTGCGCCATGGCCTGCGACGGACCGAATGCGAGCGCTATCGGCGCAGCACCCCAGCAAAGCGACATCAGATATTTGCGCATGATTGCCATCGTCATCCTCCCTCGGCGGACTGTGTCGCCCGTTCGCCGAATCTGATAGATTTTTATGAAATGCATTTCAACAACAAGTTTCATAGCCGCTTGATCGACGATTGCGCCCGCGCCGCCGGTGTCATATGAAAAGGCTATGGCGGGCAGAAACAGCGATATGACCACGATGCCGCGCACAACACGACCGACGATGGAAGACGTGGCGCGCATTGCAAAAGTTTCAAAGCCGACCGTGTCGCGCGTCTTGAGCGGCAGTCCGCTGGTCAGCGCCGAAACGCGCGAGCGCGTGCTCACGGTCGCCCGCGAACAGGGCTATGCACTCAACCGTCACGCACAAAAACTGCGGCGCGAACGCGCCAATGCGATTGCTGTCGTGCTCGATTTCGGATCGCACCGTCAGGGCGCAATCGGCGACCCTTTTATCTTCGAATTGCTGGCCGGCATTTCAGAGGCGCTGTCGGTGCGCGACCTCGACCTTCTCCTCTCGCCGTCGGGCCTCGAAACCGTCGAAGGCTTCGTCGATCTTTATCAGTCGCGCGGCGCCGACGGCTTCATCGTGCTGGGACAGGGAACACGCGACGCACTGCTGCAAAAGGTCGCGCGGCGGAATATCCCGATGGTCGTGTGGGGCGCGGTCAGCGAGGCGAGCGGCTATTGCGCCGTCGGGAGCGACAATGAACTGGGGGGCCGGCTGGCCGGGGAGCGCTTCCTTGCGCACGGCCGCCGCCGCTGGCTGTTCATCGGCGATTGCCAGCACGAGGAAATTCGCCTGCGCTTCGAGGGGCTGCACACGGCTGCGCGCGCGAACAAGGACGTCGAAATCGAGGTGCTTTCGATTGAATCGATGGCCTTTTCCGCGATCCATGATAAGGCGAATGCCTATCTGAAGAGCTGCCCGAAACGTCCCGACGCGGTCTTTGCCTTTTCCGATACGGCCGCCATGGCGGTCATCGGCGCCTTCAGCAAGGAAGGGCATCTGACGCCGCGCGACTATTCGCTCGTCGGCTACAACGACATTCCGCCCGCGGCCCACTTCACCCCGTCGATCACGACCATCGCACAGCAAACCGGAGTCGCCGGTGCGCTGCTCGTCGAGAAGCTGATGCAGGCGCTGGATGGCGGACGGCCCCGATCTGCAGTACTTTCGACCCAGATAGCTGTCCGCGAGACATGACGAGCTATCGACCAGTCAAATGTTGCAAGACGGCCCGAGGCAGAATCCGAACCCGTGCGGCAATGGCCCCCGACGGGCGGCACCGTCGGTAACAGGCGGGAAGCTCCCTGAAGATCAATGCGGCGTCGTCTGCCCCGGGGCCCAGGGGTCGCGGGTTTCGGCTCGAAAAGCCGCCAGCCGCGCCGCCAGCGCGTCGCGCTCGGCAGCATGATCGCGCCGCTCCGCGAGATTCACCACCTCGTGCGGGTCGCGTTCCAGATCGTAAAATTCGCGCGCCGGGCGCTGCAGATAGGCCGCCTGACTCCTTTTGCCGAGTCGCAGGCGCGGATCGGCGGCGATGGCGCGCCAGCTCTCCGACTGCCCGACGTCGCCCGCGATCGGATAGGGCAATTGCCAGGCGAGATTTTCGATATAGCTGCGCGTCCGCGTGCGGATCGCGCGCATCGGGTAATATTGGTTGATCTCGTGCCATTCATGGCTGGCAAAGATCGCATCCCACCCCGCCATGTCGCGTTTTCCCAGCGTCGGCAGCAGCGAGCGGCCAGGCAATGGATAGGAGGGGCCGTTCGCCCCCGCCCATTCGAGGATGGTCGGCGCGATATCCACCCAACTTACCATCGCCTCGCTTACCGCGCCGCCTGACAGGCCCGGCGCGTGTACGATCAGGGGCAAGTGCAGGCCGGGGTCATAGAGGTTGGTCTTCGCCCCGGGAAAGGGACGTCCATTATCGCTGAGGAAGATGACGAGCGTATCGTCGGCATGACCGGTCCGTTCCAGCGCAGTACGCAACATCCCGACCCCGCTGTCGAGGCGGCTGAGCGATTCATAATATTGCGCGAGATCGGCCCGCACCGCCGGGATATCGGGCAGATGCGACGGAACGGGAACCTTGGCCGGATCGTAACGAACCGGCTCCACCCCCGGCCAGGCCCGGTCGTTGCCGAAATTGACCGGAGCGCGATGCGGGTCGCTGTACGCAACCGTCACGAAGAACGGGGCGTCGCCGATCTCGCGGATGAAAAGCTCCGTTGCATCGGCGATGAGCGCAACGTCACGGATGCCCGATCGTTCGGGCGCGAGCTCGGCGTCATAGCGAAACGCGCTTTCCGGGCGGACATGCTTCTTGCCGACCAGCGCCGTGGCATAACCCGCCCTCTTGAGCAGCCACGGCAGCGTCTCGATTCCCTCCTTCAATCCCTGATTGTGTACATCGTGCGCCAGCCCGTACATGCCGTTCTGGTGCCCATATAACCCGGTATAGAGAACCGCGCGGCTCGGGCTGCACGAAGAGACCGCGGCATAGGCTTGGTCGAACCGCGTCCCCTGCGCCGCCAGAGCGTCGAGATTCGGTGTCTTCACCCCGTCCCCGAGGCATCCCAGATCCAGCCCCTGATCGTCACTGACGACCAGCAGGATGTTGTGTTTCCTTGCCCGATCCGGGCCGGCCGCGGCCGCCGGCCGTGGCCCCGCGAGCAATCCCAGCGCGGCGCTCCCCGCGACGCTTTTCAATATTTCCCGCCGATTCATTCCATTCTCCGCCGATCGTCAAAAAACGCCCCCGGGATGTCGCACCCCGGGGACAGAAGGGAGAGATCAGAAGCGATATACAGCGGTCGCCTGGAACGAGCGTCCGAAGTTCGACCGCGCGATCACCGACCCGCCTGTGGTGCCGATAATCCGGGCGTTACCCTCCGTCAGCGCCAGCGTGTTGGTCAGGTTGTTCGCGGTGACCTGAATCTCGAACTGGTCGAATTTCACCGCGGCACCGAGATCCAGCGTATCGTACGACGGCAGTTTCTGCAGGTTCTGGATGTCCGAGAAGCGCGCCCCGACATGCGTGTAAGCGCCAAACAGCGTGAAATCGCCGCCATCGAACGGGATCGTATAGGCAGGGCTGATACGCGCCTGGAAGCTGGGCTGGCGGGGCACCCTGTAACCGTTCTGGACGCCGTTCGCGACGCCTGCGTCGATGTCGCGAAAGCGGGCGCGGAACGCGGTGGCATTGAACCCGATCGCCAGATTGTCGACGGGACGCAGTTCGCCTTCGAACTCCGCGCCCCATGTGCGCGAGCCGGCGACGGCAATGACGGTCGCTATCCCGCCGGTCGTCGGATCGACGATCTGCTGCGAATAGGTCTGGCCGACGAAATCATTGCGGAAGAGGGTCAGCGATGCATCGAGGAAGCGGTTCGAAGTCTTGAAACCCCACTCATATTGCTTGATTTTCTGCACGGTGCGGAATCCGCCATACACCTCGTCAAAGGTCGGGAAGCGAAATCCCGAGTTGAGGCGCACGAAAGTCGTGATCCGCGGCGTCAGATAATAGTTCGCGCCGGCGGTGTAGGAGACCTGGGTCTTCGAATATTCAAAATTGCGGGTCTGGCCGTTCAGCACCGAAACGCTGTTATTGTAAACGGTCAGCGGGTTGCCGTCGAGATTGACGTTGGAGGCCAGCCCCACTGTGCCGTTCGTCTTGTAATGCTCGACGCGAACGCCCGCGTCGACGCGCAGGGTATCGCTGATCGTCCACTCGTCGGCGATGAAGCCCGCAAGGTTGGTGCCTTCGAAACTGTCGCGGAAATTGTTGGTGGCATAGCCGGTGAAGCCGTTTTGCGTGATGCGCGCGCCGTTGCTCAGCGTCACGTCGATCCGGCGCGCGTTGGGCTCGAACGCCAGCAACGCATTATTGCCCTGATACCACAGGTCGCGGATGTCGTGCGTTGCAAAATAGGTGCCGATGGTCAGCGCGTGGGATCCGATATCGCGGCTGACCCGCAAGTCGGACGAGAAAGTCTCAAGATGCTTGTCGATCGACCAGAAGCCTGCGAGGATCACCGGCTGGCCGGGGTCCACCGCCGCGCCCGACGAATTGAAACGCGCCGTCCCGCCGGTAGCAAGACCGCCCACCGCGACGATCGCAGGCGTCGCATTGATCGCGGTGACGCGTCCCGCCACATAAGCGCCGAGCGTCGTTGGCACTGCGCTGGTGAAGATCGCGCGGGTGTCCGCGCTGCCCGAGAGATAGCCGACGCTGCCACGGATGCGCCAATCGCCCGGCGTGAACTCGAAATTGCCCCCGAACTGACTCAGATTGATCGTGCGCCCATCCGAAAAGTCGCGGTCGATCGTCCCCGGGGTCGAACCCGGCGTCGTTTCGAAAGTCAGCAGGCGCGTGTCGTTGCCCGCGAGCGCGTCCTTGCGCTGGTCAAAGAAGGGATAGACGCTGAGCTTGCCATCGGCGCTCGACAGCAGCGGCGCGCCCGAAAAGAATATATTGGAATCCTTGACGCGGCGGGCCCAGATTGTGATCTCGCCGTCATCGAAACGCCGCGTCAGCGTACCGCTGATCTGTCCGCCCTTGTCGCCCCGGAACTGCGAATCGCGAATACCGTCGCTGACGCGATAAAAGCCGCCGACGGTCGCGTACCAGCCCTCGCCGAGCTTGCCGCCGACAAAACCGTCGAAGCGGTAGAGGCCTTCCGCACCCACCGTCACGCGTGCGCTGCCTTCCGGCGTGTCCTTGCCGGTTTTCTGCAGGAAGTTGAGCGTGATTCCGGGCTGGCCATTGGAGAAGATCGGACTCGGCCCGCCACGCAATACCTCGATCCGCTCGACCGTGTCATCGACGCGGAACAGGCTGAAGCTCTCGATGAAGCCAAGGGTGTTCGGCGGCAGCAGGGTCGTGCCGTCCAGTTGCACAGTCGAGAATTGGCCACCGCCGTTCATCGGGAAGCCGCGCACACCGACGCGCAACCCCGCAACACCGCCCGAGGATTCGATGTACGTTCCAGGCACGGTCTTCAATACATCGGCCGTACTCAGCGGCGTCGTGCGCTGAATGGTCTCGGCGTCGACCGTAGTGATCGAAAAACCGGCGTCGAGGCGTCGGAGCCCGCGCGACGCAGTGCCGGTCACGACGATGTCGTTCTGACCGCCGTCGACGTCGTTCGATCCGCCGGCACCGTCCTGCCCGCTCGCATCGACCGCCGGCGCGTTGTCGCTCGCCAGATCGGCGGCATGGACAGCCACTGACGACGTAAACAGGATTGTGGCCACAGATCCCAGCAGCACGGCACGCGAATTGGTCATATCATCCTCCCCATTTGCCGTCCCGCGGCATTTTTGTCTTCCGGAGGATTGGCTGCCGATGCTCGATCATCGCCTCTTGCACCCGCCGGCAAAGCTTTCGGGGCGCATTCATCCTTCAGAGGCCCGCGGCGTAACATTGAATGATATCGATATCAACAGATATGATATCGATATCACCGCCATGTTCGATTCAGGTTTCGCGGGAGACGAGTGTCACTGGCAAACTCCTCGTCCGTGGTGCATCGAACCGTTCGGGATCGAGGCGCCAAAGCAAAGCTGCGGCAAGCAACCGCCCGGCCTCGGTCAGATCCTGGTGGATTGTAGTCAGGCGCGGCTTATGTGCCGCGGCGGCCGGAATGTCGTCGTAACCAACCACCGCGACATCAACGCCTGGTCGAAGCCCCGCAGCGGCCATTGCTTCCATCGCACCGATCGCCACAAGGTCGCTGCCGGCGAACACACCGTCGAATGCGACACCTTCGCCAATGACCTCCGCCATTGCCGTCCGCCCGCCATCGCGCGTAAAACCGCAGCCGCGCTGCGCCACGATCTGTGCACTGTCCACCAGCCCCAGCGCGAACCCGCTGGCGCGATCGGCGATTTCCGCATGATGCGTATCGCCGAGGAAGACGAGACGTCGGCGACCGCGCGCGATCAGATGCCGTGCGGCCAGTTGGCCACCAAGCCGATTGTCACTCCCGACGACTTCGGCGCCCATGGTCGCTTCGACGCCGTCGTCCGCTCCCCACACCGCTAACGGCAGGTTCAGGCTCGTCAGTGCGCGAACGGCATGGTGGTCCACGCCTTGTCCGAGGACGATGATCCCGCCCGCGTCCTGGGCTTCGGCTGCCATCCGCGGATCACTCGTGGTCAGCACGATTGCGAACCCCGCGGCCGCACATTCCTGCATGATGCCGCCGAGGAGCGCGAGCGGATACGGATCGTAAAGCGGCCGATCGTTTGTCGCAGGCATATCGACCACAACCGCAATGCGCATCCGTTGGCGCAACCGGAGATCGCGTGCGGCGAGATTCATCCGGTACCCCATCGCCGCCGCGGTCTCGCATACGCGCTTGCGAACCTCGGCCTTGACCAGTTCGCTCCCGCTCAGGGCCCGCGACACCGTGATCTTTGACACTCCCGCAGCGCTGGCAATATCCGCCATGGTGACCCGACGTCCGGCAAGCGTCTCTGTACTTGGCATAGTCTACTTGGCCCCTCCACACTTTTCGAGCCCGGCAACGCTAGTGCATTGCCGATCCCGTCGCCAGCGCCGAGCGCCAGTTTGGCTGATCCGCACAGACGTATAGAACGACCAATTTGGTAGAATGGACGAACTCGAGGCATTCGCGATGACCTCAAGCCTCAGGAAGCGCAATTTGAGGCCAAGTCCCCGTTGGCGCCTTGGGGACAATCTTGCGGTCTACTATCGCGACTTGGGATGTTTACCCGACCTCTTCCGGCTGGGACGCGTCGAATGCGACTTTGTCGATCTTGCGGAGTTGATGGACATGTCGGTGTGGAGCACATCGACGGCCGAGCGCCTCTTAAAGTCGCGACTGGCCGGTTGCGGTCAGGCCGCTTTTGAAGCCATCGAGATAGGCGTCGGAGGTCAGCAGGCGGAGTTGCGCGAGGCCCGCCGTAACCGGCGGACCTCCCCGCTTACGCGCACGCTCGATCAGAATTTGAAGCCCACTTCGACATAGATTTCGCGGGGATTGTCGACGAAGGCCGACATGTCGGCGAGAACGCCCGTCCCCGCGATCCCGGTACCCGTCCCACCCGCGAACGGAATATCGTTCGCTGCCGTAACGACCAGCTTGTTGGTGAGGTTGCGTCCGATCAGCCCGATCGTCCATCGGTCGTCAGGACCATTAACGCGCAGCGCGGCGTCGAGTTTGGTATACGCCTTTTGCACGGCGTCCGGGCGCAGCGTGTCGGTGAAATTGTACTTGCCGGTGTAGCTGACGTCGCTCGACAATTGCAGCGTCCAACCCGACGCCGTCAGCGGCATGTCATAGCTCGCCCCGATGCGGCCGGCGAAGCGCGGCGCCTTCGGCGGCGTGCGTCCGTCATAGTCCTGGCTCGTAAAGGCGGCGCCGGGCGCGGGCGCGAGCAGATTGCAGCCCGCGGCAATCGTCTGCCCCCCATAGCATTGCCCGATATAGTCCTTGTAGGACGCGTCGTTGAACGCCGCCGCGCCGCGCAACGAGAAGCCGCCCGAGCGCCAGTTGAAATCGCCCTCGATCCCCTTGACGCGCAACGTTCCGGCGTTCGCCACGACCTGACCGATCGTGACCGGATCGAAATTCTGCACCTGAAGGTCGAGATAGTCGTAATAATAAGCGGTGGCGTTGAGCGAGAGCGCACCGTCCAGCAAAATGGCCCGGGCGCCAACTTCGCCGCCGCGAGCGCGCTCCGCGCCGAATTCACCGGCGGCAACGGTCGCCGCAGGGGTCAGCGTCTGCGAGATATTGAACCCGCCCGACTTGAAGCCCTCCTTATAGGCCGCATAGAAGGTCAGGTCGCGCGACGGCTTGTAACGCAGCGTCACCTGCGGCGACACGTCGGTTTCGCGATAGCGGTCATCAAGGCGAAGACCCGCCGGGAAGGCGCCCGCGAAGGCGACATGCGCCGGCAGCGACGCCTGATAGCTGTCGCGCGATTCATAGCTCCAGCGCGCACCGCCCGCGAGTTCGATCGAGTCGGACAAGTTGGCCGTCACTTCGCCGAACGCGGACATCGAGCTGCCCTTGAAGCCATTGTCGCGCTTGAATGTGGTGTAGGTGTTCGTCACCGGACTGATCGGAACGGGGAAGATATAGGCGTCGGTGTTGAAGACGAACTTGTTGCTCGACGCGAACAGGCCGAACAGCACGTTGACCGCGCCGTCCCACTTCGACTGGAAGCGCAACTCCTCCGACGTCTGGCGATAATCGGCAAGCTGCGAGAAGGTCGCGGGATAGGCCTCGCCCGACACATTGTTGAGATCGGTCTGCTTGAACCGATAATAGGAGGTGATCGAGGTGACGTCGAAGACGTCGCTTTCGAGTGTCGCGGTGAGGATGCCGTACCCCGATTTCAGCCGCGAATACATGCGTCCGTCGCGGGCATAGCGATAATCGGCCTGCGCGACGGCGAGCGGAATCGTCGAACTGTCGGAGCGGCCGTCGACGCCGCAATCGGCGTTCGGACTGGGCGGAATACCGTTCGCGGCAAAAGGGGTCGTCCTGCCGCCGCCGCAAATCCGCTCAACGATATCGGTCGGGCCACCGTCCTTCTGATCGGTGTAACCCGTCTTGACCTGGAAGGTCAGATTATCGGTCGCGTCCCATTCGAGCGTCGCGCGGCCGCTGTAGGTCCGGCCACCGCCGCGATATTTGCTGTTGCGGTGGCGTTCCATACCCAGCGGATCGAGATAGGTCGCCGCCGCGCTGTTGGTGAAAGCGCCTTCGCTATCCGACACGCGGAAAGCCAGGCGCGCCCGCAGACCGTCGGCCAGCGGCCCCGAAATATAACCCTCGCCATATTTCTCCCTCGCCTCGAAGCCATAGCCGGCCTTGAAACCCGCCTCGAAGATGTCACGCGGACTGTTCGTCGTGACCGCGATCAGGCCGCCCGTCGCATTCTTGCCGAAGAAGAGCGCCTGCGGCCCCTTAAGCACTTCGACCCGTTGCACGTCATATTGGCTGAGGCCGATCTCGCGGCCACGGCTCATCGGCATGCCATCGACGACGAAGGACACCGACTGGTCGAAACCGGCGCTGAGCGCCGTCGAACCGACACCGCGAAGGAAAATACTCGCCGACGAGCCCGATGCCGCCTTGCCCGCCACCATCGTCGGGACGAGCGAGGCCATGTCGCTGAAATCGGTAACCGCATAATTGTCGAGCGCCGCGCCGCCGAGCGCGGTAATCGCGACCGGTGCGTCGATCAGTCGCTCGTCGCGGCGGCGCGCGGTGACGATGATTTCGCCGTCGGCAGGGACCGATGCCGTGTCGTCTGCGACGGGAGCCGTGTCAGCCGCGGAGGTCTGGGCATGTGCGGGAAGAACGACCGCTGCAGCGCCGATGACCGAAGCGAGGCAGGCGTAGCGAATTGCGCGAAACGAAGCACGGCGGTCCATGACAAATCCTCTCCAAAATGCGGGCCGTCATCCGCGGCCTTGATCGATAACCTATTATCATTAGATTTAATGTCAATCGCTAAAATTAACGCCGTAAGGTTTTTGCAGGCGGCCAATAATTTATTGTAATAATGGTGTTTTCTACGAAGATCGCGCCGCTTCACCGTGAAGTGACCGCTTGGAAAAGGCGACCACCGCTTCGTTGAACGCGTCGTTGCGGTCGCCCGCCACCATATGGCCCGCGCCCGCGACGTTCACCGTCTCCAGCCTCGGCAGCGCGTCGCGGAACGCAGCGACTCCGGCGTCCGAAACGACGTCGCTGGAAAGGCCGCGCACGAGAAGGACCGGCAGGGACAGCGTCGCCAATTGCAGCGCGGCGCGCTGAACCACGTCGTGATGACGTTCGGGTGTTTCGTCGAGTATTCGGGGATCCCAATGCCAACGCAGGCGCCCGTCTGCACCTTTGCGGAGATTCTTCATCATCCCGGCGCCGTCGGATGAGTCCCGTTGCCGGGGATTATAGGCAGCGACCGCCTCCACCGCCTCGCCTATTGTCGCAAAACCCTCGGGATGGCCCCGCATGAACGAGACGATACGATCGATCCCGCGCGGATCGGGTTCGGGCACGATATCGACCAGCACCAGTCCGGCGGGCCGCAATCCGCGGTCGATCGCGACGATGGAGGTCGCCCCGCCCAGCGAGGCGCCGACAAGCACGAACGGTACCCCGATCCCCGCTAAGACCGCCCCCAGATCTTCGGCGCGGTCGGTCAGTTGATAGGCGGCCGTCGGCGACCAGTCGCTTTCGCCATGCCCGCGCGCATCATAGTTGATGACCTGAAAACCCTCGGCAAGCAGATGTCGGGCCGCGCGGCTCCAGCTGTGACGCGTCTGACCGCCGCCATGCAGAAGGATCACCGCGGGCGCCGCGGGATCGCCGCCGCGATCGGCTGCCAGCCGCAGGCCGTCACGCGAAACGACCATGATGCTTTGCATATTGCCAGTCATGGGCGGACGCTCCTCCTTGCCAAAAGACTGCGCTTCGCATTATCTAACGTCAATAGATTTATGGACAGGAGAGTTTCGATGGTGCGGTTCGATTTTCAGGGCAAGCGCGTGCTCGTCACCGGCGGCACGCAGGGGATCGGGCTGGGTATCGCGGAAGCGTTCGCCGATGCCGGCGCCGAGGTCGTCGTCAGCGGAACACGGGAGGGCGCTGCCGACTATGAGGACGATCTGTCCCGATT
>Ga0247823_10001260_pt1 | contig 21110 bp, 12 predicted proteins | sample 13C_PalmiticAcid_2_FD_192426 | JGI IMG/M metagenome (GOLD analysis project Ga0247823, IMG submission 192426) | Soil microbial communities from agricultural site in Penn Yan, New York, United States - 13C_PalmiticAcid_Day30 | ecosystem: Environmental > Terrestrial > Soil > Agricultural land... | reverse complement strand
GCGGCGACGGTCACCGCGCTGATCACGCAGGCGAACCAGCAGTGCCGCGCACCCTTCACCACCACCAGCTATATGAAGGGCATGGGCACGAGCGTCACCAAATGGGCGACCTTCGACAACGACTGCCTCTTCCGGACCTTTGCCGGGTCGGACGACGCGCTGCCTTACCCCGCGGATGGCCGCGACCCGAGCGACATCGATGTTACCGAGCGCATTTATGCCGCCTATGCGATGGCGAATTTCGAATCCGATATGGGACAAGTGCCGTTCAGCGGCAATGTCGGCCTGCGCTGGGTCAAGACCGACATCACGTCGATCGGTTTTCGCCAGCCGTACCGGATCACCGTCGATACGATCGGCGACACCTATTCGATCGGCGTCGATCCGACCCGCCCGCTCGAGACGAACCGCGTGAAAGGCAGCTATGACTATTTCCTGCCGAGCGCGAATATCGCCTTCGACCTGTCGCAGGAGGTCAAATTGCGCCTCGCCGCCTATCGCGCGATCGCGCGTTCGGGGATCGAAAGCTTTGGCGCGGGGGTAAGCCTCAGCCCGACGACCTCGGCCACGGGGGTCGACAACATCATCTTCAACGCGACGACCGGCAACCCGAACCTCAAGCCGCTGCGCGCATGGAATCTCGACGCCAGCCTGGAGCTTTATGCCTCGCAGGACACGCTGATCTCGGTCGCGGGCTATTATAAATGGGCGAAGGGCACCGTGATCAGCGCCGAGGAGCCGATTCCCACCGATGTCACGATCACGACGATCCGCGACGGCGGCGCGCCGGTGACCGAAACCGTCACCATCGCCCCGGTCGCCCCGACAAACGATGCCGAAACGCGTCATCTGTATGGCATCGAGGCGACTGCGAGCCACGCCTTCACCTGGCTTCCCGACCCGCTCGACGGTTTCGGCATCCAGGGATCGGTCAATCGCGCCTTCGCCAATTTCGAATATCCCGACACCTCGCCGATCGCCGACTATGTCGACCCGGCGAACCTGATCGGGCTGTCGAAATGGACCGCGAGCGGATCGGTGTGGTTCGAAAAATGGGGTCTCTCGCTCCGCGCGAACCTTCGCTACCGCTCGGGCTATTACAAGCCGAACGGCGGCACCAACCGCGAGATCCGCGGCGGCACCTATCTCAACCTGTCGGCGCAGTACGACATCACCAAAAATGTCCAGCTGAAGCTGCAGGCGCTCAACGTCACGAACACGCAGGACATCATGTACAAGGGCGGATACGACAGCATCGCCGAGGTGTCGCGCAGCGGCCCGCAATATTTCTTCGGCTTCCGGGTCCGCCTGTGAAGCGAGCGACTTTAGCCCGACTCCCTTGGGCTATACTGGCCGCCGCCGCGTATTTTCCGTCCGCGGCGGCGGCTTTTTCCCCGGCGCCCGTCTGCGCGGCGAGCGAGGGTTATTCGGACTCTTTCGACGGACGCCGCACCTTCACGCTGCATCCGGGCGACCTCGAAGCGATCAAGGCGGCGCTACCTTCCGACCTGGTGATTGGTTCGGCTTACCGCGACCTTATCGCGCGCGCCGACAAGGCGCTCGCCGCAAAACCCGCGTCGGTGATGGACAAGCGCAGCATCCCCGTGTCGGGCGACCGCCACGACTATGTCAGCCTCGCGCGTTACTGGTGGCCGAACCCCGCCAATCCGAAGGGCGCCTATGTGCGCCGCGACGGCGACACCAATCCCGATGTCGAATCGGGCCGCTTCGACCGCACGGCGCTCGGCCGTATGGCCCGCGAAGCCGACACGCTCGCGCTTGCCTATTATTACAGCGGTGAGCGCAAATATGCCGAGGGCGCGGCGCGCGTCCTCCGCACATGGTTCCTCAATCCGGCTACGCGCATGAACCCGAACATGAATTTTGCGCAGGCGGTGCCCGGCGTGTCGAACGGCCGGCCCGAGGGCGTGCTCGATGGCGCGAACTTCATCACGGTCATCGACGCCGCCGGCCTGATCGCGCCATCGGCAGCGCTGACACCGGCCGAAACCACCGCACTCGAAGGCTGGTTCGGCCGCTATCTCGACTGGATGCTCAAAAGCCCCAACGGCAAGGCCGAGGGCAGGGCGTCGAACAACCACGGCCTGTGGTATGATGCGCAGGTCGCACGCTTCGCGCTCTTCGCGCGCAAACCCGAAATCGCACGCCGGATCGCCCTCGCCTTTCCGAAGGGGCGCATCGCGCAGCAAGTCGACGCATCGGGCGCGCTGCCCGAAGAATTGACCCGAACGCGCAGCTTCCATTATTCGCTCTATGCATTGGGGGCCGCCTATACCGTCGCCGACAGCGCAGCCTGCCTCGACATCGATCTCTATCGCGCCGAGGAAAAAGGCCGCTCGCTGCGGAGAGCGACCGACTATGTCGCCGCATATCGCGGCCGCGCCGCCGACTGGCCGTATAAGGAGCAAGGCTGGCCGACCGACACGCTCGACGAGCTGCTCGTGCGCGCCGACAATGCCTGGGGGCCCGGCGCCTATCCGCGCACGATCAGCGGCGACCTGTCGCTGCGCTATCGCAGCCGCTAAGCCCGACCGATGATCGCACGCCGTTCCCTGCTCCTCACCGCGCTACTTGCCGCACCGGCCGCGTGGGCGAAGCTGCCGGCAACACTCGACATCCGCGCGATCGAACGACGCCGCCTGTTGCCGCAATCCGCCGCCCTGCTCGCCGCCGCTCCGCGCACCATCGCCACCATCCCGGCCCTGCGCAGCCCGGCGGGGCCGCAGGACTATTATTCCGAAGGCGACTATTGGTGGCCCGATCCCGCGAACCCCGGTGGGCCTTATGTGCGCCGCGACGGCCGTTCGAACCCCGACAAGTTCGACGGCCACCGCGACGCGCTGATCGCTTTCGGCCGGACGGTCCCCGCACTCGCCGCGCTGTGGGATCTCACGGGCGAAGCGAGGTTCGCCGACGCCGCGATGCGCCATCTTGGCGCCTGGTTCGTCGATCCAAAGACGCGGATGAACCCGAACCTCAACCACGCGCAGGCAATCATCGGAGTGAACAGCGGCCGCGCGATCGGCGTGATCGACACGCTGCAGATCGTCGAAGTCGCGCGCGCTGCCGCCTTGTTCGCGCGCAAGGACGCGCCGGGTTATGCCGCGATCCGCGCGGGCGTCGAAAGCTGGTTCGCCGAATATCTGGCTTGGCTCACCACCTCGCCCTTCGGCGCCACCGAACGCCAAGAACAGAACAATCACGGCACCTGCTGGCTGTTGCAAGCCGCCTCCTTCGCCGCATTGCTCGGCCGCGCCGATATCCTCGACGACGCTAGTAGACGGCTCCAGACGGTCATCGTCCCGACCCAGATCGAACCCGATGGCCGTCAGCCACTCGAACTCGCGCGGACCAAGCCCTATGCCTATTCGCTCTTCAATCTCGACGTGCTCGCCGCTTCGGCGTGGCTGCTGGGAGGCAGCGAACTGATCGGCTGGAAGACCCCCGACGGCCGCTCGATCGGCGGCGCGATCGCGTGGATGGCACCCTTCATCGCCGACAAGACGAAATGGCCCCTGCCCCCCGACATCGAATATTGGGACGGCTTCCCGGTGCGCCAGCCGAGCCTGCTCTTCGGCAGCCTCGCGCAGAAACGCAGCGACTGGCTGAACCTCTGGGAGCGCCTTGATCCCGACCCCGTGATCAGCGAAGTCGTACGCAATTTCCCCGTGCGCCAGCCTGTACTCTGGCTCTAGTTGCGGCCCTCGACCAGCCCGCGCGCGATCACTTGCGCCTGAATCTCCGCCGCGCCCTCGAAGATATTGAGGATACGCGCGTCGCACAAAACCCGGCTGATCTCATATTCGAGCGCATAGCCATTGCCGCCGTGGATCTGCAGGCTGGCGTCGGCGTTCGACCAGGCGGCGCGCGCGGCGAGCAGCTTCGCCATCCCCGCCTCGATGTCGCAGCGCTTGCCGCTGTCCTTCGCACGCGCCGCGGCATAGCTGAGCTCGCGCGCGGCGACGAAATCGACAAGGCTCATCGCCAGCTTGTCGGCGACGCGCGGGAAGTGGACGATCGCCTTGCCGAACTGCTTGCGCGTTATGGCGTAGTCGATCCCGAGTTCGAGCGCGCGCCGCGCCACCCCGACCGCGCGCGCGGCGGTCTGGATCCGCGCGCCCTCGAAGGTGCGCATCAACTGCTTGAACCCTTGCCCTTCCTCGCCGCCGAGCAGCGCGTGGGCAGGCGCGGTCATCGCGTCGAATTGCAGCGCATATTCCCGCATCCCCCGATAACCGAGCACCTCGATCTCGCTCCCGCTCATACCGACGGCGGGGAACGGCTCGGCCTCGCTCCCGCGCGGCTTGGGGACGAGCAGCATCGACAGGCCGGCATAACCCTTCGCGTCGGGTACCGTCCGCGCCAGCAGAGTCATCAGGTCCGAGCGCGCGGCATGGGTGATCCAGGTCTTCGCGCCGTCGATCACCCAATGATCGCCGTCGCGGCGCGCGCGCGTCTGTAGCGAGCCAAGGTCCGACCCGACATCGGGTTCGGTGAACACCGCGGTCGGCAGGATTTCGCCGCTCGCGATCCGCGGCAGCCACTCGGCCTTTTGCGCATCGGTGCCGCCCGTCGCGATCAGCTCGCCCGCGATCTCCGATCGCGTGCCGAGCGACCCCGCACCGATCCAGCCGCGCGACAATTCTTCGGTGACGATGCACATCACCAGCTTCGACAGGCCGAGCCCGCCGAACGCCTCCGGGATACAGACGCCGAACGTGCCGAGCTCGGCCATCGCCTGCACGGTTGCGTCGGGGATCAGCGCGTTCGCGAGATGCCAGCCGTGCGCATGCGGGACGATCTCGGCATTGGTGAAACGGCGAAACTGGTCGCGGATTGAATCGAGATCGGCGTCATGCAGCGTCTCGCTCGGCCAATGTCCGTCAGCGAGCACCGCCGCGACCCCGGCGCGCGTCGCCGCATGATCGGCATCGAGCAGGTCCGTACAAGCATCGGCGAGCGTCCGCGCCGCAGCGCCGAGCCCAAGGTCGGCAGGGCGAAAAATCTCGTTCTGCCCCATCGGCAATCCGCCGACGAGCTGGCCGATTCCTTCTGCAAAGGCGAGCGTCGCGATCTCCGCATCGAGCGGGTTCGAGCCTTGCCCGGACTCGAACCAGTCGAGCACCGCCTCCAGCGACGCGACCGTCGTCGCGACCCACGCGAAACCATGTGCCGCACGCTGCTCGCGGTCGACAGGATACGACGCAAGTCGTCCCGCCAATGCTCTCCGCGCGGCGTCGCGATAAGCCTGCGCCGCCGCCAACGCCTCGCGCAGATCGGCCATCGTCAGGCGGAGCGCTCGAAGATCGCGGCGATACCCTGCCCGCCGCCGATGCACATCGTCTCCAGCCCGTAACGCCCGTCGCGGCGTACCAGTTCGCGCGTGAGGTTCGCGAGGATGCGCCCGCCCGTCGCGCCGATCGGATGGCCGAGCGAGATGCCCGATCCGTTGACGTTCAAAATCTCATTGCGGCTGTCATCCTCCGACCAGCCCCAGCCCTTGAGCACCGCGAGCACCTGCGGCGCGAAGGCTTCGTTGAGTTCGACCAGATCGATATCGTCCCAGCCGAGACCGTTGCGCGCGAACAGCCGCTCGACCGCGGGCACCGGCCCGATGCCCATGCGGCTCGGGTCGCAACCCGCCGCCGCCGAGCTGTGATACCAGGCGATCGGCGTGAGCCCCAATTCGTCGAGCCTGTCCTCGGCGACGACAAGGCACGCCGCCGCGGCGTCATTCTGCTGGCTCGCATTGCCCGCGGTGACGACCCCGCCTTCGAGCGGGCGCAGCTTGCCGAGCGTCTCGAGCGTCGCGTCGGCGCGGTAGCCCTCGTCATGCGCGAAGACGACCGGGTCGCCCTTCTTCTGTGGTACCGATACCGGCACCAGCTCGTCGTCGAACAGCCTGTTTGCCCACGCCGCCGCGGCGCGCTGATGGCTGCGCGCGGCATAGGCATCGCATGCCTCGCGGCTGATGTCATAATCCTTCGCCAGATTTTCGGCGGTCTCGATCATCCCGGAGATGACACCGAAGCGTTCGACCGGCTGCGACATCAGCCGACCGCGCGTCAGCCGGTCGTGGAGCGTCAGATTGCCCGCGCGCACGCCTTGCCGAATATCGGTGCTGTAATGTTCGACATTTGACATCGATTCGACGCCGCCCGCGACGACGACGTCGGACATGCCCGTCTGGACCATCATCGCGGCATTGATCACCGCCTGCAGCCCCGAGCCGCAGCGGCGGTCGAGCTGGTAGCCCGGCACTTCGAGCGGCAAGCCCGCGGCGAGCCACGACCAGTGGCCGATGCTTGGCGCCTCGCCATTGCCATAGCCTTGCGAAAAGACGACGTCGTCGACGCGCGCGGGATCGATCTTCGTGCGCTCGACCAGCGCCTTCAGGATCACCGCGCCCAGCTCGCCCGCGGTCATCGAGGACAGGCTGCCGCCGAACTTGCCGACGGCGGTGCGGATCGGGGCGACGATGGCGGCGCGGCGCAGGGTCATATATCAATCTCCACTGTTGGCGATGCCGACGATACCGGCATCGATCAGGCGCGCAATCTCGGCGCTCGAAAGCGACAGACGGTCGCTCAATATTTCCTCGCTATGCTGCCCGTTGCGCGGCGCCGGGCGTGGCGGCTGGCGTTCGGCTTGCGGCAATGTCGCAAAGGCCCCCGCGGCGGGATAGGCAAATCCGCTAGGGTTGCCCGCTTGCCCGAAGATCGGGTTGTCGGCGACCAGCGCCCGATCCTGTACCGCATCGTGCATCGTGCGGTAAGGCGAATGGACGATCCCCCCGGCGTCGAACGCCGCGGCGAGATCGGCATGGTCGCGGCGCGCGATCGCCGTCTCGAACAAAGGATAGAGCGCGTCGCGATGGATGAAGCGCAGCCCGTCGTCGGTTGCGAAGGAGACGCCCCGCGCGGTTTCGATTGCGGCGACCGCGTCGCCGAGGCCGAGCGTCGCGACCAGATTCGCCCATTGGCGCGGCGTCACCACGACGATCATCGTGCGCCGGCCGTCGCGCGTCACGAAATCGCGCCCGAACAGGCCATAGACCGCATTGCCGAGCCGCGGGCGGTTTGCCCCGCTATAAAGCACCTCGGCGACGCCGCCCAGATTGGCGACGGTGCCGATCGCGACGTCGGACAGCGGCAGGCGCACTTCGCCGCCTTCGCCGGTCGTGCCGCGCCGCTGCATCGCTGCGAGCAGCGCAAAGGCGGCATAAGCGCCCGTGAGCAGGTCCCATGCCGGCAGCACATGATTGACCGGATCGGGACCCGAACCCGTCAACATCGGATAACCGACGCTGTTATTCACCGTATAGTCGAGCGCGGGCGAGCCGTCGGCCCAGCCCATCACGCGCACGGTGATCAGGTCCGGCCGCCCCTCGGCGAGCACATCGTGCGAAAGAAAGCCGCCCACCGGGAAATTGGTGATGAACTGTCCGGTCTTGCGTACAAGCGCCTGCAAAAGCTCGCGCCCCTCGGGCCGGCCAAGATCGAGCGCGACCGACTTTTTCGCGCGGTTCAGATTTTCCCAATAGAGCGAGTCATCGGCATCGGTTACGGGCCAGCGGCGAAAATCGGGGCCGCCGCCGATCTGGTCGACCCGGATCACCTCGGCGCCCATTTGCGCGCAGTAAAGTCCGGCGGTCGGAGAGGCGACAAAGGACGAAGCTTCGATCACCGAGAGCCCGGCCAGCAGGTCGTACATCCGGCCACATCTCCCGCAAACTCCCGGCATTAATGGCCGTGGAGATCGATTGGCGCACCGAAAGGGACGAACCCCCGGCCTCTGCCTTCGGAGCGCGTACTAACAGGCTATGCCATTCAACGCCAGAGCCTGTTTTTCTTCTATAAACTATTAATATCACTCAAGAAATATAAAATCCGGGCGCACAAAAGGGTCGGTGACCGGTTGCTGTATTCGCACGTTCGCACATTGCTTGTTGCAGCAGCGGATATGGCGACCTCTCTCCGAGAGAGAGACCGTATGAAAAGCGCATCCTATCCCGCGAAATATTCGATGGGCCGCGATCCTTCCGTGCTCCGGCTCGCGTGCGTCTCGATCGCGCCCGGGGCGCCGAACGCCGCGATTGCCTGCCCGATCAACGCGATGCGCGGATCGACGGCGGGACTTTCGAACGGCGATTGGCCGCCGTTGCGATAGGTTACCAGCACGTCCGAATCGTCCAGATGCGTCACCCCCATCACCGTGATGCGCCCTCCATTGAACTCAAGGATCGCATTGCCGTCGACATAATAGACCTGGAGTTGGCCGTTGGTGGGATCGCCGGCCTCGGTGCCGCGCAGGTCGATCACGTCGTCATCGCCCGGTGACTGGCCGAAATCCCAGATGATGTCGCTGCCGGGCAGTCCGTTGAAGATGAAGCGATCATTGCCGCCGCCGCCCCAGAGCTGGTCGTTGCCCGCCCCGCCGTCGAGCGTGTCCGCACCGCCGCCCGTCGCCACGCCCGCGCCCGTCTCGCCATCGCCGTAAAGCCGGTCGTCGCCGCTGCCCCCTTTCAGCGCGTCCCGGCCGCCCTGGCCGCCCGCCGCGATGCTCCGGGCGTCGCCGTAAAGTATGTCGGCGCCGTCGCCGCCGTAGAGCCGGTCGTTGCCGCCGCGGCTGCCGCTGCCGATTGCGACGAGATCGCCGTAGAGCGTGTCGTGCCCGAGCTCGCCATAGAGCGTATCGCTTTGCCAGCCGCCGACGAGCTGATCGTCGTGCAGCCCGCCGTAGAGCTTGTCCTCGCCCTTTTCGCCGAACAGCCGGTCCTCGCCCGCCCCGCCGAACAGGGTATCGCCGCCGTTGTCGCCGCTGATCGCGTCGTCGGCGAAGGACCCCGTCAGTATATCCGCAGCGCCGGTGCCGCCGATCGTCGTGGGGGCGGGGGCGTCGACCGCGAAGATCTGCACCTTGATCCCGCCGTCCATGATGTCGATGTCGTCGCCGCTGCCGTCGGTCCAGCTGATCGCGAAGCGATCCGCGCCGAGCCAGGCGACGCGGGGATGGTCCTGATCATAGAGCGCGGCGGTGTTGACCTGGAATTCGTCGCCCAGCCGCTGGCCGTTGCCGCCGAACACCGCTGCGCGGATCGAGGCGCCCGCGTTCGGCTCGCCGGGTTCGCCGTTGGCGTCGCGCCAGGTGACGACGAAGCGCCCATCGGCCAGCGCCGCGACGTCGGCATCGCGCTGGTCGCCTGCGGCGAGCGTGTTGATGGTGAAGACCTCGCCCAACGGCACGCCCGCGGACGAGAAAATTCGCGCCTTCACGTCGGTGCCGTCGGGGTCGGTCGCCGGATCGGCATCGGGGGCGTCATCCTGCCACACCATAACAATGTTGCCGTTGGAAAGCTGGACGATCGAGGGTCTTGGATTCTCGCCCGGCGCCGCGCCGACCTCGAAGATCGCGCCCGCGCTGCCGTCCGCCGCGCGGATCTGGCCGTAAAAGGCGGGGAGCCCGCCTTCCTGCGCATCGGTTTCGTCGCGTTGACCGTACCAGAGCAGCGCGAAGGCGCCATCGGCCAGCGCCGCCAATCCCTTGGGTTTCACGCGCCCGTCCCAGCCGAACACGAAGCTCGAAACGACCGTCCCGTCGGCGGCGCGAATCTCGCCCTCGCCCTGATCCTCGCCGCTCCACACCGTCACCGTGCGGCCGTCGGCGAAGGCCGCGATCCGCGGGTTCTGGTGGTAATAATCATAGTCGGTTAGGAATTCGGGGCCAGCCGGTACGCCGTTGGCGCCGATGATCCGCGTGTTCACCGAGGTGCCGGGAAGATGATTCTCCTCGCCGCTGCTGTAGACGATCGCGAAGCTCCCGTCGGCGCGCGCGGTGACCGCCGGGCTGACCTGCGCATCGTCGGTGATCATGTTCACGCGGAACTCGTCGCCGATCGCCCGGTCCGTTCCGAACGCACGGGCGTGTATGTCCGAATAGGATCGGGGCACCTCGTCGCCGCGCACCTGGCTGCGCCAGGTGACGAGGAAATCGCCATCGGCGGTGCCCGCTATATCGGCCTGGCCTTGCTCGCCATAGGTGTGGAGCGTGTTGACGAGAAACTCGGTTCCGATCCTGGCGACCATAAGCGTGCTCCCTCATCCGCGGGTGGGCGGAATCGCGTCATAGCGGGGGAGCGATGGCCGCGCACCGCCGTGCCGGGGGCGTTTGAGCCCGCACGCCTCTTTTGTACGACAGCGCGCGCAGATGGCGCCCCTTTCCCGTCGGGCCCGCGAGCAAGCTCAACCCGAATTGGGTCAACGCTCGCGCCCGGCCTCGTCGAGCGCCTGGGTGATTGGTGATAACAGATATTGGATGACCCGCCGGTCACCGGTCTTGATCTCGGCTTGCACGGCAAGCCCCGGGCCGATCGGCTGGTCGCGCCCGGCGACGCGGATGCTGCGCCGCAGCAGGCGGATGCGCGTCGTGTAGATCAGGCCCGGCTGGACGACGCGGCCGTTGCGGTCGCGCTCCTCGGCGCCGCCGGGTTCGCTCGTATCGACCGCGTCGCGGCTGATGCTTTCGACGATGCCGGGGACGATGCCGTAATCGGTGAAGGGATAGGCCTCGAGCTTCACGCGCACCGGCTGGCCCTCGCGGATGAAGCCGATGTCCTTGTTGAGGATGCGCGCCTCGACGACCGGGGCGGCGTCGTCGGGAACGACGATCATCAACGTCTGCGCCGGCTGCACGACGCCACCAACGGTCGCGATCGCAAGCTGCTGGATCGTCCCCGAGACCGGAGCGCGGAGTTGCATAAAGGCTTGGCGGCGCTGGGACTTGGTGACCTCTTCGCGCGCCAGTCCCGATTTTTCCTGGCTTTCGGCAAGCTCGGTCGCCGCCGTCTTGCCGAAACTGCCGCGCAGTCGACCGAGCTGGGCATCGATATTGGCAATCGCCGCGCGGGCCTGCGCCGCCCTCGCCTTTTGCACCGCGATATTCTGAACATGCTCGATTTTGAGCTGCTCATATTCGAGCAGCCGGATCTTCGAAAAATAGCCTTTGGCCGAAAGCTCGCGCCGCGCGGCCAGCTGCTGCTCTACGATTGGAAGCGTCTGCTCGAGCTTTGCCACTTCGGCCCCGACGCTTGCGAGTTCGGCGGCGCTCTCTGCGCGCTGCTGCATCAGGCTCGCGCGCTCGCCTTCATATTCGGCGATCGCCGAGCGAACATATTGCGACTGGGTCGTGGCAATATCGGACGACGTTCCGGCGGGCGCGGCGAAACGCGACGGTCCGCCGCCGAGATGGCCGAGCAGCGCCGCGTTGCGCGCCGCATCGACCTCGGCATTGAGAAGCCCCTTGTTCGCCTGCTCGGCTTCGGCGCCGACGAGCGTCGGGTCGAGTTCGACAAGCAACTGTCCTGCCTTGACATGTTGGCCATTCTTGACGTGGATTGCGCGGACATAACCGATCTCGATCGGCTGGATCTGTTTGACATTGCCTGCGGGCACGACCTTGCCGCTCGCCGTCGCGACGACATCGACGCGCCCGACGATCGACCAGATGAGCGCGACGAGCAGCAGGCCGCACAACGACAGCATCAGCCAGCGCAAACCCGGACTCGGCGGCTTTTCCATGATTTCCAGCGCCGCGGGCAGGAATTCATGATCGCTGCGCGGCCGCGCGAGCCGGTCGGCTTCCTCCTGGCGGCGCCAGCTTTCGCGCAGGATCAAGAAATGCCGCGCGATGTTCGGAAAGCGCTGCGACAGGCGTTCGCGCCAGCTCATATGTTCCCACCCATCTGCTTGGTGTGGAGTTGCGCATAGCGTCCGCCGGCGCCGAGCAATTCGGCATGCGTTCCCGTTTCCGTCACCTCACCCGCCTCGACCGTGATGATGCGGTGACATTGGCGCACGGCGGACAGCCGGTGCGCGATGATGATGACCGTTCGCCCCGTGGCGATACGCGCCAGATTATGCTGGATAATTTCCTCGCTCTCGGCATCGAGCGCCGACGTCGCTTCGTCGAGGATCAGAATCCGCGGATCATTGATGAGCGCGCGCGCGATCGCCATGCGCTGACGCTGCCCGCCCGACAGGTTGCCGCCGCGCTCGTCGATGACCGTGTCATAGCCGTGATTGAGTTCGAGGATAAACTCATGCGCGCCCGCGAGCTTCGCCGCTTCGATCACCGCCTCCATCGGCCGCGTCGGGTCGCCGAGTGCGATATTTTCGCGCACCGTCCGGTTGAAGAGGATATTTTCCTGGAGAACCACGCCCACCTGCCGCCGCAGCCAGGGCGGATCGACGAGCGCAAGGTCGACGCCATCGACGAGCACGCGTCCCTGCTCGGGCACATAGAGGCGCTGGACGAGCTTGGTGAGCGTCGACTTGCCCGACCCCGACGGGCCGACGATTCCGAGCATCTCGCCCGCCGCGATATCGAGGCTGACGCCGCGCAACGCCTCCGGCGCATCGGGCCGATAGCGGAAGCGCACCTTGTCGAACCGGATTGCGCCGGCGATCGGCGGCAGGCTCGCGCGGCTCGGATTATATTCGGGTTCGGCAGGGGCGTTGAGGACGTCGCCCAGCCGCTCGACCGAAATACGCACCTGCTGGAAATCCTGCCACAGTTGCGACAGGCGCAGGATCGGCGCCGCGACGCGCCCCGACAGCATGTTGAAGGCGACGAGCGACCCGACCGTCAAATCGCCCGCGATCACCGCCTTGGCGCCGAAATAAAGGATCGCAACCGTGGTCAGCTTCGACACGAGCTGGATCAGGTGGCTTCCCCAGTTGGCGAGCTTGGCGACATCGAAGCCCGTGTTCGTGTAGCCGGCAAACAGCTTTTCCCAGCGGTCGCGCATCTGCGGTTCAACCGCCATCGCCTTCAGCGTGCCGATACCGGTGACGCTTTCGACGAGGAACGACTGGTTCTCGGCACCGCGCTGGAATTTTTCCTCGAGCTTGGTGCGCAGACCCGGTGAAATGAGCACCGAGATCAGTATGTAAAACGGGATCGACAGCAGCACGATCAACGTCAGCAGGGGCGAATAGAGATACATGACCGCGAAGAAGACGATGGTGAAAAACAGGTCGATCACGACCGTAACCGCGTTCGAGGTCAGAAACTCGCGAATGCGTTCCAGCTCGCGGACGCGTGCGACGCTGTCACCAACCCTGCGCGCCTCGAAATAGGAAAGCGGGAGATTGACCAGATGGCGGAACATGCGCGACGACAGCTCGCTGTCGACGCGGTTCGTCGTGTGCGCGAACAGCCAGTTGCGCAGCCCCGACATCAATGTTTCGAAAATCAGCACCGCGGCGAGACCGAATGCCAGCACGTCGAGCGTCGTCATAGACTGGTGGACGAGCACCTTGTCGATCACCAGCTGGAAAAAGATCGGCGAGACCAGCCCCATCAGCTGGAGGAAGAAGGAGGCGATCAGCACGTCGCGCAGCGGCCCGCGATAACGCACGAGCGCCGGAATGAACCATGCGATGTCGAACGGCCGCGTCTCGCCGACCATCTTCTCGCGGCTCGTCATCAGCAGGACCCGCCCGGGCAGGCGCTCGGCAACCTCGGCATGGCTCCATATCTCGGGGCGCCCCGCGTCGCCGCGCTGGACGAGATAGCGCGGGTTCAGGCTGGCATCCTCGACCTTGAGCAGGATGACGGCGTCGCCATCGACGGTTTCGGCCAGGGTCGGCAGCGGAAGCTTCGCGAAGCCCGCCACCGGCACTTGCCGGACGCGCGCGGTCAGCCCGAGACGCTTGGCAATACGGGCGAGATCTTCCAGCCGAAAAGCTTCGCCGCCCGCGCCCCGATCATGGACGATCTGCTCGGCATCGGCCGGTACACCGAGGAATTTCGCCAACAGGATGAAACAGGCCAGCGATCGATCCGCCCGGGCGTCGTTCTCATTCGGAGCGCCCGGAGAAGAGGTGTCGATCGGATCAGACATAGACAGGAAATATTCCTCGATTTTCGTTGGATTGAGCCGCCCCTTATTGGCTGGCCGCCGTCTTGCTAATCAAAAACCGCAGGCAGTCGTCGGAAAGGCGTACCTCGACGCACGAAAACGCCCGGAACATTGTTGTTCCGGGCGTTTCCGACACATCCGCCTGAATCCTAGGCAGCAATCATATAATCATGGCGATAGGCGCGATCGACGCTCGCGAGCCCCGACATTTCGCCCGGGCTTGCGCCAAATGCGGCCATATCCTGCGTCATGCGAAGGAGCTGCATGTCGTTGATACTGGCGATGGAGGACGAAGATGACGGCGTAATTCCGTTCTTTCCGACGCTGTAGGTTTCGCCATTGGCGAAGCTGATCTTCTCGATCCCCGTCAGCGTATCGGTGCCGTCGTCGCCATCGGCCGTCGCATCGAGATCGACGATGGTGACCGCCCCTCCATTGACCGTAATCTGATACGAGGATCGCGCTCCGGAAAAGATCGCTACATCGTTGCCGTTGCCGCCGCTGAGACTGTCGTTCCCCGCGCCGCCGGTCAGCACATCGTCGCCGTTACCGCCGCCGAGGCTGTCGTTCCCTGTGCCGCCGGTCAGCACATCGTCGCCATTGCCGCCGCTGAGGCTGTCGTTTCCGCCGCCCCCGGTCAGGACATCGTCGCCGTTGCCGCCATCGAGAGTGTCGTTGTCGTCGCCACCATCGAGCACGTCATTGCCGTTGCCGCCGTCGAGCAGGTCGGCACCCGCACCGCCGAAAAGCGTATCGTTGCCGTTACCGCCGGTGACCCGGTCGTCGCCGCCCAGGCCGGACAGCCAGTCGTTGGCGTTGCCGCCGGTCAACCTGTCCGCATGATTGCTGCCTTCGAAGCGCTCGATGCTGATATATTTGTCGCCAGCCGCATCCCCGGTACCGGTGACCGAGTTCGTGCCGACAACCAGCGTGATACCGGCGGCCGCGCCGCGGTAGCTGGCGGTGTCGATCCCGGCGCCGCCATTGAGCCTGTTGGTGACGGCATTGCCGACCAGAACATCGTTGCCGCCGCCGCCGACCGCATTCTCGATCCATGCGCCATAGGCGATGCCGACATTGTCGGTGAGCCGGCCCAGAAGCGGATTGGCCGCCAGCGCCGCCATATTGGCGTCATAGGTGGCTTGCGCGATCGGTGCATATCCCATCGCCGCGCGATTGGCGTTGACCTGGGCAAAGCTGAGACCTGCCTGCGCCTCGGCGAGCGTAACGCCGCCGATGCTGCTCAGCGCGCCCGGATTCAGGTCGATGATCTGATCGGTGTTATAGCCCGACGCATCCAGCGTGTCGTTGCCCCCCGCATCCCAGATGGCCATGGTGGGCGCCTTGTTGATGGTAAAGTCAAAGGCATCGCGACCGGCGTTGCTGTTGAAACCATAAACCGTATCGCCCGTTCGCGTCGTCATGTCGGCGCCGTAAAGTCGCTGAATGGCCAGAATGTCGTGCACCATCGGCGTCGAACCATAAGCGATCGCCATCACGTTGAAGTTGAAATCGCGCGCGCCGATGTCGCGCGGGTTCCAATAGGACATGATCGTGTAGTTGCGCGCGTCCTGATAATATTCGGCGCCATTGGCGTAATTGACCTGGAAACCGGGACCGAAATTATAATTTCCCGGATGCGACAGGCCGATCGCATGGCCGATTTCGTGAACGAGGGTATTCAGGCCATAGCCGCCCGGCGTAAGCTGGAAATTGCTCGCCTGGCTGGCCGACACCCAGACGTCGCCGGCAATCTGCTGCACTTGCTCGTTTACATGGGCATTGCTCGACAGCGTGCCCAACGGCACGCGTGCATAGGCCTGCGTATCGGGCGCATTCGCCAGATTGCCGAAGTTCAGGTCGGCATCGTCCGATGAGGTTTCGCGGAAGGAAACCGCGGCAACATCGTCCCAATATTGCATCGCCTGACGCGTCGCCGCCATTTGGGCAGCGGAGAAAGCGGCAAAGTTGAAATATTCGGAGAGCCCGTAATAGTTTCCGCCAAGCTCATAGACATAGCCATTGTCTTCGAGGCTCTGCTGGTCGAGATGAAATCCGAAGGTGATTTCCTGCAGATTGGCATCCTGTTGCGGCGCTGGATCCGGCCCCCCGGTCCAGCTCGCCCCCGAGCGGTTGAGATAGGCCGCGATCTGGGCGGGCGTCCAATAAGCCTTCCCGTTCGGCGCCGTCCCCGTCATGCCGTCAACCGAAGCCGATTCCGGATTGCTACTCGTCGTTACGACGTCGACCATGACTTCGGGACCGCGGCCCCCGTCGCCCGCATGATCGTCGTCAAACGCCCCTGTGCGAATAATATCCATATTGTCCTCTCCTACCAAAAAGGCACTTTTTTACTTGCTCGGTCGGGCCCCCGTCCGGCTGCGTTGAATATTGATCGGCTAGTTCCGCCCCTTCCATGGCAGGGCGTCGGCAAGCGCCGCGCGCAGCGCGGGCGCGATCGCCGCGATCGCCGTGCGATCGCTTTCTCCCGCACGAACGGCGCGTGGTGCGGCGCCGAACAACTGGTCGCCATTATTGGGCGCGTTGCGAAAGGGGCGGACGGTCAACGCGGCAAGCCGGTCCGCGCCATTTCCGGTGATCGCGACATGGACCAGCATCGTCACGGTGTCGGGTTTCAAAACCTCCGGGTCACCCAGTCGAATGACCGATACCGGTACCGGTGCCGCATGCGCGATGGTCGCGCGCGCCTGCTCGCAAACGCCTTTGTGCAACTCGCCCGCATCGACCCCGCGCGGCGTATTGACCAGGCAAAGGACCCGAATCTGACGGGCTTCGGCCCAAAACAGAGGCACATTCGCAACCGGGCGCTGCGAGGAAGTCTCTCCTGCCGCGTCGCCCGGCCTGGAATTTCCGGTTTCCGACTGACTCACTGTTGTTCCGCCCCCACAGCTGCCCAGGATCGCAAAGACAGCAATAACACGAAGACCCCGGGCCCACACCATGGCTGATCCCTGTCCGGATTGAGTCGAAAGGAGGTAGCGATTTCAATCTTCTATAAGAAGGCTATTGGGTGACCGCAAAATGGTCAACATGTTTTCCGATGAAACCATATGGCCGGCGCTTTTCAGCGCCGCCGGGGACATATCCTGCCGCTGGTCGCCACGAGAAGTTCAAAATGGCCGCTTCCGGCGCGCCATGATATCGGTGCTCCCTGCAATGGGTGCGTCACGCGAGTGATTGGCCGGTAGCGGACAGCCAGCTTTGCGGCTGAATATGCAGATGGCAGTCATTCGCTCGCGTCAGGACATGTCCTTTGATTTCGGCTTCGCCCGGCATGCCGTGGCGCTACATTTTACCCGTGACGCTGTTCCAATCGAGCCCGAAGCGCGCCAGATATTTGCGCAGCCTGTCCGCGTCGTTCGTCGATCTGCGCTGTTCCCGAGAAGCAGAGAATAATTGTCGTCCCGCGGCTGAAAGGCTGCCGCAATTGCAGCAAACCCCGACGACAAAAGCGAGTTGCACGCAGTCGAAGGGATCAATTTGAGAGAGTTGGTCCGGCGACAATAGATGTTCGAGCCCATCCCCCACATTTTTGTCGCTCGACCAAAGCGAACGAAGCCGGGAAGTTTCCAGAGAGACAATATCGACATCAATACGCCCAGTAGGGCTTAGCGTCCCCATGCGCGTGACGCTGGCGGCGAGATCGCGGAAATTTCCGCGCCATCGGGATGCGGGATTCTCGGCGAAGCGCAGATAGCGATCGCGCGCCTCCTTGTTGAACGTAACCCGCATGCCCTCGCGCTCAGCAAATCGCTCGAGCTCATAATCCAGGTTGGGGGCGATATCTTCGCGGCGGTCGGCAAGCCCCGGAAGGCTGAATGTCCATAGATTAAGACGGGCAAACAAGTCCTCGCGGAACCGTCCAGCGGCGACCTCATCTACCAGATCTCGATTGGTCCCGGCAATAAGCTGGAAGGCACTGCCGACTTCCTTGTCGGCGCCTACCGGCAGGAACAGGCCGTCTTCGATCGCCCGCAGGATCATCGCCTGTTCATCGAGGCCGAGCTCGCCTATCTCGTCGAGGAAGAGGACGCCCTTGTCAGCTGTCTTGAGCAAGCCCGGCCGATCCTGGACCGCACCCGTGAAAGCCCCCTTGCGATGCCCGAACAGCGCCGACATCGCACTATCGCCTTTGAGCGTCGCACAGTTGACCTCCACGAAGGCGCCGCCGATCTGGTGCCGCAGTTTCTTGAGCTCATAGATCTTGCGCGCGAGCTGGCTTTTCCCTGCGCCCGTCGGGCCCATGAGGAGGATTGGCGCACGGCTGCGTACCGCGACTTGCTCAATCTCGTCTATCATGCGGTTGAAGGCGGCGTTGCGAGTCTCGATGCCGTTTTTCAGGAAACTCGCGCTTTCGGCGCTTGCTTCAGCAAAGCGCGTCGCGATGCTGTCGTAACGCGACAGATCGAGGTCGATCGCGCTCCATGTGCCCACAGGCTGCGGCGCACCCCGCTGCGGCTGGGTCTGGAGTAGCCTGCCCGGCAGATAGCGCGCCTCGGTCAGCAGGAAGAGACAGATCTGCGCGACGTGCGTACCCGTCGTGATGTGAATCAGATAATCATGATTGTCGGGATCGAACGGAAAGCTTCGCGCGAAGTCGAGAAGCTTTCCATAAACCTCCTCGAAATCCCATGGATCGTCGAAGTCGAGGAAATGCGGAGCCACTTCGGTTTCGGGGGACACGTCGCGGATATCATCAGCGACATATTCAGCGAGGCGGCGGTGACAGGTGCCGTGCAGCAGCACGAAGCGATCGACCCGCAGATCTTCCTGCATGCAGATGCTGACCGTAGGCCGCCACTTGTTCCAGCGCGACGGTCCGAATTGGGCTGCGTCAAGGGTTGAGCCAAGGAAGCCAATGACGGTGAGCGGTTTCATGAGCACATATTATACAGAAATATAAATCACGATATAAGAATCTCTTATTCTAGTCGGACCGAGAAAGCAGGGTAAGTTCCGCAGAACAAAAAACTCCCATTATAACAATATTTTGAAGAAAATATCATTCCCGTGCATTCACTTGGCACGGCTTCTGCAATCATACTGGCGTCGGGGTTTCACGTCCCTCGACGCAGTGGAAGCGATGGGGTGACCGGAATTGGCCGGTCACCCCAGAAACCCGAAATCCGGCGTGGAAGATTTTCGGCAGGCCTCGCCTCGCAGCGCGGCTTGCTCCAAAAGGAAGGCAGGAGGTCCGCCATGTCGCAGACGACCTATGAAGTGATGAATGTCGAGGACGGACGCCCGGTCAAGATGTGGACGCGCGGCGTTCCCGTCGAGGACATGGCGCGCGCTCAATTGACCAAGGCGGCGAAAATGCCCTTCGTGTTCAAGCATGTCGCCGCGATGCCCGACGTCCATGTCGGGATCGGCGCCACGGTGGGGTCGGTAATCCCGACCAAGGGCGCGGTGATCCCGGCGGCGGTCGGCGTCGACATCGGCTGCGGCATGATGGCCGCGCGCACGACGCTCATGGCGCACGACCTGCCCGATAACCTCGAGGGCGTTCGCAGCGCGATCGAGGCAGCGGTTCCGCACGGCCGATCGGTCGGGCGGTCCAAGCGCGACAGCGGCTCGTGGGGCGATCCGCCGGCGGCGATCGTCGACGCTTGGGCAACTTTGGCCGAACGCTTCGGTCATATCGTCGCCAAGCATCCGCGGCTGAAGAACACCAACAACCTCACGCATCTGGGGACGCTCGGGACGGGCAACCATTTCATCGAGCTGTGCCTCGACCAGGAGGCGCGAGTGTGGGTGATGCTGCATTCGGGATCGCGCGGCATCGGCAACGCGATCGGCACCTACTTCATCGAACTGGCGAAGAAGGACATGCGCAAGTGGTTCATCAACCTGCCCGATGAGGACCTTGCCTATTTCGCCGAAGGGACCGACCATTTCGACGATTATGTCGAGGCGGTCGGCTGGGCGCAGGACTTTGCGGCGCTGAACAGACGCATGATGATGACAAACGTCATCGCCGCGCTGCGGCTCCAGATCGCCAAGCCCTTCGAGGCCGAAGCCGAAGCGGTGAACTGCCATCACAATTATGTGACGCGCGAGAATCACTTCGGCGAGAATGTGCTCGTCACCCGCAAGGGAGCGGTGCGCGCGGCGAAGGGCATAATGGGGATCATCCCGGGTTCGATGGGCGCGAAAAGCTTCATCGTGCGCGGGCTGGGCAACCCGGAAAGCTTCGATAGCTGCAGCCATGGCGCGGGCCGGGTCATGAGCCGCACCGCGGCGAAAAAGCTCGTCACCCTCGACGAGCATATCGCCGACACCGCGGGCGTCGAATGCCGCAAGGACGAAGGCGTCATCGACGAGACACCGAAGGCGTACAAGCCGATTGAGGCGGTGATGGCGGCGCAGGCCGATCTCGTCGAGATCGTCCATACGCTGAAGCAGGTGGTCTGCGTGAAGGGGTGATCCCCTTCACGCTACCCCTCAATGGAGAGCGCTGCGAAATTTCCTTGCCCTTGTTGCCGGTGTCTCACGATATCCGAAGAAGCCGAGTGGGAGATTTGCCCAGTCTGCTTCTGGGAGGATGACGGGCAGGATGAATCTGAAGCAGATGAGGCGCGTTGTGGGCCAAATCAGGGAATTAGTTTAACGCAAGCCCGCCGGAACTTCTTGGTGATCGGCGCCTGCTGTCCTGAAATGCTGAAAAATGTCCGGCCGCCACTGCCGGACGAAGTACCGGATTGAGAAAATGATCATCATCGACGGATCGGAAGGCGAAGGCGGCGGACAGGTGTTGCGCTACGCGTGCGCGCTCTCGCTGCTCACTGGCGAGCCCTTTACGATCGAGAATATCCGCGGCGGACGCGAGAAGCCGGGGCTCATGCGCCAGCATGTCACCGCAATCGAGGCAGCATGCGTGGTCGGAGGCGCAGAATGTTCCGGGCTGGCCGTGGGTTCAACTCACATAGGCTTTCGGCCCGGCGCCGTCTCGCCCGGCGACTATCATTTTGCAGTCGGAACGGCTGGCAGCACCAGTCTCGTGCTCCAGACGGTCATGGTGCCGCTGATGCTCGCGGACGCACCCTCGCGTCTCGTGATCGAGGGCGGCACCCATGCCCTGGCGGCGCCTCCGTTCGACTTTATCGAGCGGACGCTCCTGCCGATAATCAATCGCATGGGGCCGACC
>Ga0247823_10001259_pt1 | contig 21111 bp, 25 predicted proteins | sample 13C_PalmiticAcid_2_FD_192426 | JGI IMG/M metagenome (GOLD analysis project Ga0247823, IMG submission 192426) | Soil microbial communities from agricultural site in Penn Yan, New York, United States - 13C_PalmiticAcid_Day30 | ecosystem: Environmental > Terrestrial > Soil > Agricultural land... | reverse complement strand
CGGCGGTTCTGCCCGGTACGAGCTTTAGCGATTATCCCTGAGGCGATTCATCATCCATGGGGGCTGTCCCTGTGCAGATCCAGGTCTGTCGCACATGGTCCCCACCTGACGTACTTGGCGTCAGAGGATATTCAGGCAACCGGCCCATGGTGGTTCCGCCACACGAGTTTTGGTCAGCGTCGCTGAAACGGCCGGCCCGTTTCCGCTTCGCAAATTGCGAAGCGTGGAATGGCTGACGACAAGAAGACCCTTCGCGCCCGGATGCGCGCGCTGCGCGACGAATTCGCCATGACCATCGGCGGTGTGATTGCCCCCTGTCCCGCCCTGCTCGCCCGTTTTGCGCCGGGTGTTACCGTTTCGAGCTACATTCCCATCGGCAGCGAGGCCGATCCGACCGCGATCGCCTTTGCCGCGCGCGAACGCGGATGCACGATCGTGCTGCCGCATGTCACCAGCCGCGAATCGCCGGTGCGCTTCTTCGCTTGGGATCCCGACCAGCCGCTGATCGACGGCCCGCTGGGCCTGCGCCAGCCCTCGACCGACGCACCCGAAATGGATCCCGATATCGTGCTGACCCCGCTGCTCGCCTTCGACGCCGCGCTCAACCGGCTCGGGCAAGGCGCCGGCCATTATGACCGCGCATTCGAGCGGCTGCCCGCAGCGTGGCGGATCGGCATCGCCTGGTCGGTGCAGCAGGTCGAGACGCTCGCGACCGATCCGTGGGACGTACCTCTCCATGGCGTCGTCACAGAGGCGGCCAATTTCGGCGAGGTGGCGGCATGACCTCCGGGCCGTCCTGGCGCATGCCCGTCGGCGCGCTCGCGATCATCGCGCTGATCCTGATCTGGTGCGTCGCCGTCGCCAGCCTCTCCGCCACGGTCGGCCAATGGCCCGTGCTCGTCCAACTCGTCTTCTACATCTTTACCGGCATCGTCTGGATCCTGCCGCTAAAGCCGATGCTCCGCTGGATGGAAACCGGCCGGTGGCGGTTGCCCAAAGCCGACTAGAGGTACGGAAAGCCGTAATAGGTATAGACCTGCGCCTTGAAGTCGCGGTCGTAGTCCGGCTCCTCACCCTCAGCGTCGTAGCTTGGCGCGCCGTCGAGCTGCTCCTTGGTTACGTCGACCACATAGCCGCCCTTTTCGGGCACATAGTCCAGCGCCTGCCAGGGTAGCGGATAGTGACGATGGCCGATCCCGAGCACGCCGCCGAATGCCAGCACGGCGTATTCGACCTGACCCGAAGCCTTGTCGACCATGAAGCGCTCGACTCTGCCCAGCCGCTCGCCGGCACGGTTGAATACTGCGGTTCCCTCCACACGATCCGACGCGATCATCGGATGCGTGCTGTCGATCGTATCGTTCATCTTCATTCTCCTTTCGGGAGGGAAGAACGCACGAGCAGCCCGTAAGTGTCAGCGGCCCAGTGCCGCGCGGGTCGCCGCGTCGGCGGGATAGAAGGCTTCGATCGCCAGTTCGGACAATGTCACGTCCTGCGGCGTGCCGAACACGGTGGTGGTGGAGAGGAACGACAATTCGCCCGCGTCGGTGCGCAGTTTCAGCGGCACCACCGGACTCGCGGTCACCACCGGCGGCTGGCGGCGCGGTTCGAGCGAGGGCATGGCTTCCAGCTCAGCGATCAACGTCTCGGTCCCCGCATCCCCCGTCGCCTTGGCCTCATGCCGCAGACGCGACAGGATATGCGCCCGCCACTCGCCATAATTGACGATGCGCGGCCCCAGCCCCTCGCGATGCAGGCTGAGCTTGAGCACATTGCACGGCCGCGCCAGCAGCCACGGCGCGACCCCCTCCAGCAGCGGCGCCAGCGCATCGTTGTGCGCAACGAGGTTCCAGCCGCGGTCCACCACCAGTGCCGGGAACGGCTCATGCCCCTTGAGGATCAGCATCATCGCTTCGCGCACATCCGCCATCGCATCGTCTTCCAGCGCATGCTCGGCGAAATGCGGTGCATGACCGGCGCCGAGCAGCAGCCGGTTGCGCTCGCGCAGCGGCAGCTCGAGGCTCTCCGCGAGCAGCAGCACCATGTCGCGCCCCGGCCGCGAGCGCCCGCTCTCGACGAAGCTCAGGTGGCGTTGCGAAATCCCGGCTTCCATCGCGAGGTCGAGCTGGCTCAGGCGCCGCCGGGCGCGCCAATGACGAAGCTGATCGCCGACAGGCTGGATCGACTGCTGGGCGGCGTGCTGGATGACGTGCTGCATGAACAGAGCCTATCGCCGCGCCCGGCGTCGCACCAGCCTCGCATGCCAGTCTGCACGGTTGCGAAGGATACCAACCCGGCCTAGCAACACCGGCCATGCGTAATCTTGCCCTTGCAGCCCTGCTGCTCGCCACCGCCGCCTCCCCCGCCCTTGCGCAGAAGGTCGCTCCGATCCTGACCACGCCAGAGGCGAAGGACGCATGGACCCATGCCCGTCCTGCCGAAGCGCGGGTGACGCATGTCGACCTCGCCCTCGATGTCGATTTCGCCAGGCAGACGATCGGCGGCATTGCGACGCTCGACGTGCTAGCGGCGAAGGGCGCGAAGGAGATCGTACTCGACGTGCTCGACCTCGACATCGCCTCGATCACCGACGGTAACGGCGGCAAGCTCGCCTGGACGGTGGGTGCGAAGGATGCCGAGCTGGGCAGCGCGCTGACCGTCCAGCTTGGCGGCGCCAAGAAGATCCGCATCGCCTACCACTCGAAGCCCGGCGCACGCGCGCTCCAGTGGCTCACGCCCGAACAGACGCTGGGCAAGGCCAAGCCGTTCCTGTTCAGCCAGGGTCAGGCGATCAACAACCGCAGCTGGATCCCCACCCAGGACAGCCCCGGGATCCGCCAGACCTGGTCGGCGACGATCACCGTGCCCGAAGGACTCGTAGCGGCGATGAGCGCGCGCGCCGATACGCCCGCGGGAACGCCGGTGGCGGGCGGCAAGCGCGCCTTTCGTTTCACCATGACGAACCCGGTCCCGCCCTATCTGATCGCGATCGCCGTGGGCGACCTCAAGTTCAAGGCGATCGGGCCGCGCTCGGGCGTATGGTCGGAGCCGGGAATGCTCGACGCCGCCGTCGCCGAGTTCGGCGATGTCGAGAAGATGATCGATGCGGCGCAGGCACTGTACGGCCCCTATCGCTGGGGCCGCTACGACATGCTCGTCTTGCCGCCGTCCTTCCCGTTCGGCGGGATGGAGAACCCCAACCTCACTTTCCTGACCCCGACGCTGCTGACCGGCGACCGCTCGAACACCGATGTCGTCGCGCATGAGCTGGCGCATAGCTGGTCGGGCAACCTCGTCACCAACGCCACCTGGGCGGACGGCTGGCTCAACGAGGGGTTCACCACCTATTTCGAGAACCGCATCATGGAATCGCTCTACGGCAAGGAGCGGGCGGCGATCTATTCCGACCTCGACTATGCCGGAATGGTCCGCGACGTGAAGAACGCGGGCGGCGACGCGGCCAAGAGCACGCGGCTGCACGGCGATCCGGGCGATGGCGCGGGGCAACTCGACTATCTCAAGGGCAGCACCTTCCTGCGCACCATCGAATACATGGTTGGCCGCGCGAAATGGGACGCCTATCTCAAGGGCTATTTCGACCGCCACGCCTTCCAGCCGCAGACCAGCGCCGGCTTCCTCGCCGATCTGCGCAAGAACCTGATCAAGGGCGACAAGGCGCTCGAAGCAAAGCTCCAGCTCGACCGCTGGGTGTTCGAACCGGGCATTCCGTCGAACGCGGTGCATGTGAAGTCGGATACGCTGGCGCAGGTCGATGCGATGCTCGCCGCGTTCAACGCGGGCGGCCCGGCCTCCGCGATCAAGACGCAGGGCTGGCAGACCCAGCAGTGGCAACGGTTGCTCGGCAACCTCCCCCGCCAGCAGAGCGCCGCGCGCCTCAAGGAACTGGACGACGCGCTTGGTCTCACCAAATCGACCAACGCGTACATTCAGTCGGCATGGTTCGATCTCGCCATCGCCAACCGCTACGACCCGGTAGTTCCGGCGCTGGAGGAATATCTGACCCGCGTCGGCCGCAACCTGCTGGTGACGCCGCTCTATCGCGGGCTCAAGGCGCAGGGCGACTGGGGCATGCCTATCGCCCAGCGCGTCTTCGCCAAGGCGAAGGCCGGCTACCACCCGGTCACCGTCGGCGCGGTGACGCGGATCCTGGGCGGTAGCTGATCAGGCCATCGGCATCGCGCGCTCGATCAGGGCGCGCGTGTCGATGACCGCATCGAAGGCGCCATAGGCGGTGCCACGCGGGGTCAGCCGCAGCCGGCAAAAGGCTTCCGCTGCCGGGCTGTCCCACCCGAGCAGCACCGCCGCCTGCGCCGCGAGCGCAAGCCGTTCGACCATCAACCGCGCATTGCCCTCATGCGCCGATTTGAGGTCGATCGCGTCGATCCACGCGTCATAGGCGGCATCGCGTCCGCGCTGGGCCCCGAGGAAGCCCTGCAGCGCCTCGACACCCTCGGGCTCGCGGCCGATCGCGCGGAGCAGGTCGAGCGCGATGACGTTGCCCGATCCTTCCCAGATCGCGTTGAGCGGAGACTGGCGGAACAGCCGCGGCATCGGCCCAGCTTCGATGTACCCGGCCCCACCGTGGCACTCCATCGCCTCATAGACCAATGCCGGCGCGCGTTTGCACACCCAATATTTGGCGATCGGGGTCAGCAACCGCGCAACCGGATCGTTCTGGTCGAACGCCTGGGCGAGCCGCAAACCGAGCGCGGTCGCCGCCTCGCTCTCCACCACAAGATCGGCGAGCACCGCGGCCATGGCGGGCTGGTCGATCAGCCGGCGCTGGAAGGCGGAGCGATGCGCGGTGTGCCACAGCGCCTGGGCGAGCGCGCCGCGCATCTGCTGGGCCGAGCCGATCACGCAATCGAGCCGCGTGTGCTGCACCATCTGGATGATCGTCGCGACGCCGCGCCCCTCCTCCCCCAGCCGCTGCGCCAGCGCGCCGTGATATTCGATCTCGGAGGAGGCATTGGAGCGATCGCCGAGTTTATCCTTGAGCCGCACCAGGCGGAAACCCGCGTTGCGGGTGCCGTCGGGCAGCCAGCGCGAGACGAGGAAGCAGGTCAGGCCGCCTTCGGCATAAGCGAGTGTCAGGAAGGCGTCGCACATCGGCGCGGAGCAGAACCATTTGTGACCGGTCAGACTGTACCAGCCGTCCTCTCCCGACGGCTCGGCACGGCTCGTGTTGGCGCGGACGTCGGAACCGCCCTGTTTCTCGGTCATCGCCATGCCGATCGTCACGCCGGCCTTTTCATGAGCCGGACGGGAGGCGGGGTCGTAGCGGCCCGCAGTAATCCGCGACACCCATTCCCCGGCGACCTTGGCTTCGGCACGCAGAGCAGGCACCGCGGCATAGGTCATCGTCATCGGACAGCTCGTCCCCGAATCCGCCTGCCCCGTCAGGAACAGGATCGCGGCATGCGCGACATGCCCAGCAGACCTCCCGTCCCACGCCACTGAGGCCAGCCCGCTTTCCAACCCCAGCCGCATCAGCTCATGATAGGCAGGGTGGAAGCGCACCTCATCGATCCGCTGGCCATAGCGGTCGTAATTTTCCAGCACCGGGACGTTGCGATTGGCCTCGACTCCCCAGTCGATCACCTCGGCCGACCCGCAACGCGCGCCCAGCGCCGACAGCCGCTCGCCATGCAGCCCCCCGCCTGCCCGCGCCACCGCATCGGCCAGCGCGCGATCGCCGGTGAACAGGTTCACATCCTCGAACGGGGGCGGCTGGTTGAGCACCTCATGCGTGTCGAACTGGACGATCGGGCGGATGCTGGACATGGCGTGGTTCCTCCGGGACGCGCCAGCCTATCGCGCCGCCTTCGCCGCCTCCAGCGCCTTTGCCCTCTCCTTCGCTGCCTTCCTGGCCCGCCGCTCGGCGACCAGTTGCGCGGCGCGGCGCGGGTTGTGGGTCATCGCCGCGGTTGCCGTAGCGTCGGCCTCGACCAGGAACCCTTCGGGCGCGAGGCGAACGTCGCGGATATGCGCCTGCCCCATATCGCCCTTGAACACGAAGCCCTCGAACGGCTGCTCGGCCAGCCAGGCATCGGCCTTGGCGAGTCCGTCGTCATAGTCCTTGGTGAAGTCGTAGCGGATCGCCGCGATCATCCGGTCGCGCAACGTGGTCTGGTTGACCACCTCTAGCAGCAGGTTGAACGCCTTGCTGTCGGTGTCGCCCGCCACCACCAGATCGCGGATGCCGACGATGCGCTTGTCGATATCGACCACCGGCTTCGCGACAAACCAGACCGTCCCCTTGGTCGTCAGCGCCCGCCCCTTGAGTGTCATATCCACGCCCACCGCCACCTGATTGTGCGGCGTGCCATAGATGGTGACGCGGTGGTAATCGGCGGTCGCTTTGAGGCCACCTTTCAACTCGACCGCACGGAATTCGGGCTTCTGCAGTTCGGCAAGCGCGGCGCGTTCGAGCAGCGGGTAAAGCACCAGCACCGGCACATGCACGTTGATCCCGCGTCCGGGCAGATTGCCCATCAGATTGGGAAGCGGCGTCACCGGCGGATCGGGCGGACGCACGCCCAGTACCGTCTCGGTCTTGGCCTGTCCGGCAAAGCCGATGACGAGGTTGCCGCCCTGCACCGAATAGCCCGAAAAGCCGACCCGCTCGGGCGTGAAGCGCGCCCAGATCTGGGGTTCGGTCTTGACCCGGACCGAGGTGAACCCCTTGGCCCAGATGCGCTGGACCTGCGACCGCGCCTGTACCTTGTCGAGATGCCGCGGCAGCGTGCGCTCAAGGCCCGACAGGATCTCCCGCAGCTTGGGATCGACCTTGGACGCAAAGGTGATCCGGCGACCGAGGAAGTCGATCCCGATCTTGTTGGTCCAGTTGTAATCCGCCGCGACCTTGGCGTGCGGGCGCCAGTCGCGGCTTAGCCCCAGCGTCACGCGCGCGGTCACGTTCATCGCGCCGGTCGCGGTCTCGCGCTTGATGATCTTGCCGATATTCTCCGCACGCACCGTCGCGCTCACCGGCATGGTCAGGCGCAGGACGTTGCCCGATCCGGTCAGGCGGATATGTCCGCGGCGCACATTGCCGACCAGCCGGCAGCTGATGTCGGGCAACAGCTTGCTCTTGGTCTTGATGCACGCCTGTTGCGGTTCGTCGATCCGCTCCAGCACCTGCGGCACCTCGGCGTTGATCGCCGCTTCCAGCTCCTTGAGCGGGATCGCGACGGGGATACGGATGGTCGAGGCCTGTTCCTTGAGGACCAGCGGTTCCTGCAGCCGCGGCGGCGCGGGATTGGACGCCTGATCGGTGCACGCCGCCAGCGGCGCGAGCGATCCGATCCCGATTGCTATCAGCCCCCGCTGCATCCCGCCCCCCGAGCTATCCGCGCATTGCGCTCCATGCCAGCCACAACCAACCGGCGATCAGCGCGGTTCCGCCGATCGGCGTGACCGCGCCCAGCCAGCGCGGCCCGCCCAGCGCCATCGCGTAGAGCGTGATCGCGAACAGCGCGCCGCCGGCGACGAACAGCCAGCCCGGCCCCTTCGCCTCCATCCGCGCCGCGACCAAAGCCGCAACGGCATGGATCAGCTGATATTGCCCGCCGGTCTTGAGCCATTCCTGCGCCTCGCCCGTCGCGCCATGCGCACCGAACGCCCCCGCGCCCACCGCCAGCGCGCCCGATAGCGCCGCAAGGATCACCAGCCAGTTCATCCGCAATCGCTCTCCGACGAAGATTTCGGCTCGAGCGGCGCGGGTTTCTCCCGCCCGGCCCGCCAGTCCAGCTCCGGGTTACCGATGATCGACTCGCGCGCAGCACGGATATCCCCCGCCTCATGCTGGATGCGCAGCCGCTCGCGGTCGCGGCGGCGATAGAGATCCTCGGTACGGTCGATCTCCTGCGCGTCCACCCCGACCGCGTCCATCGCGCGGCGAGCCATGACGATCGCGGATTCGAGCACTTCGCGCACGATGCCGGCGGCAGAGCCGCCCTTGAGCTTGAGCAGCGCCCGCCGGTCATAGGCACGCACGAAGATCGATGCGTCGGGAAATGCCTCATGCACCGCCTCGACCAGCTCGGCGCTGACCTGATCGCCGTCGAGGCAGAACAGGATCAGCTCGGCATCCCCCGCTCCGGCCTGACGCAGCAGGTCGAGCCGGGTGCCGTCGCCATAATAGACCTTGGCGCCGAACTGTCCGGCGATGTCGATCATCTCGATATCGGTGTCGATCAGCGTGACGGCGATGCCCTGCGCATTGAGCATCTGTCCGACCGTCTGGCCGAAGCGGCCATAGCCGACGATGATCGCGTTGGATCCGTCGGCCACCGGACCGTCGCGCTCGCCCTCCGGGCCGATTTCCTCGGCGCGGAAACGGCGGGTGAACATCATCAGGAACGGCGTCGTCGCCATCGACAGCGTAACGACCGCGCTGAAGATGCTCACCGCCTCGGGCGCGATCAGTTGCGCGCCCTGCGCCTGCGCGAACAGCACGAAGGCGAACTCGCCACCCTGGCTGAGCAGCAGACCGAGCGCCAGCGCCTGCCGCCAGCCCATGCGGAAGGCCAGGCCCAGCCCGGTTATGACGATCGCCTTGGTCCCGACCAGCGCCAGCGCCATCGCGATCACGAAGAACGGCCGCTCGGCAATTGCGGACAGGTCGAGCAGCATACCGACCGACAGGAAGAACAGCCCGAGCAGGATCGAGCGGAACGGCTCGATATCGGCCTCCAGTTCGTGCCGGTACGGGCTGTCGGCGAGCATTACGCCCGCGACGAACGCGCCGAGCGCGGTCGAGAGCCCCAGCGACTGCATCAGCGCGGCGCTCGCCACCACCGTGAACAGCCCGGCGAACACGAACAGCTCGCGCTCGCCCCAATTGCCGATCAGCCGGAACAGCGGCCGCAGGACATAGCGCCCGGCGAGGACCAGTCCGGTGATCGCAAGGACGGTGTAGAGCCCGAGCAGCCAGCCCGGCGGTCCGCCCGCGTCGGCGGGATTGCGGCTCATCACTGCGATGATCGTGATCAGCGGAACGATCGACAGGTCCTGAAACAGCAGGATCGAGAAGGCACGCTCGCCGAACGGGGTGCGCATGCGTCCCGCCGATTGCAGCATCGGCAGCACCTGCGCAGTCGAGGATAGCGCCAGCGGCAATCCCAGCGCCAGCGCGGCCTCGGGCGAGAAGCCCGCGCCGACCGCCACCACCGCGCTGATGACCAGACCGCACAACACCACCTGCAGCAGCCCGAAGCCGAAGATGTCGTTCTTCATCCGCCACAGGCGGGCCGGGCTCAGTTCGAGCCCGACGAGGAACAGCAGCAGAGCGATGCCGAACTCGGCAATGCCCATCTTGGTCTCGGCCTCGCCGACCAGATTGAGCAGTTGCGGCCCGACCAGCGCGCCCGCGACGAGGTAGCCCAGCGTCGCGCCCAGTCCCATGCGTCGGAAGATCAGCACGAACACCAGCGCAAAGCCGAACAGCGGCGCATATTCGGCGATGTAGGTATGCGCGGCGGCGGCTTCGTGCTCCATCAGGCGCGCACCTTGGCGGCATCGCGCACGGCCTCGGCAATCGCTTCGAACCCGAGCCGGATCGAAGGGTGCCGCGCGCTGTGCGGCAAGGCAGGGGTGAAGATTTCCAGTCCCGGCCAGTCGGGCAGCATATCGCGCTCACCCGCCAGCCATGCGGTCAGTTCGTCGCGTGCCGCTTCCAGTTCCTCCAGCGTGCGGCCCATAGCGTGAGCCCCCATCAACGAGGCGGAGGCCTGGCCTAGCGCACAGGCGTTCACCGCCATCCCGATCGCGCCGACGCGCCCGTCCGGGCCGAGATCGACATCGACCGTCACCCGGCTGCCGCAGACGGGCGAACGCTTCTCGACACTCGCCATCGGGTTCGCCAGTCGCTCATGGAACGGGATCGAAGCGGCAAGCCGCAAAATCCGGGTGTTGTAGAGCGGCGCGTTCATTCGCCCGATGTATCGCGCCGAGCCTCATTCGCAAGGCTGTCATTGCCGCTGTCCTCGCCGAATACCGGCTCGCCGCGGCGGCGCTTGTCGACGAACTCGGCGATGCTCGCGCTGGTGGCGTTGAGCAGCGGATAGGTGCGCGACTGTGTCATCCAGTCGGGCCGCTCCGAAGGCCCGCCGCCGACCGTGTCCACCGCCAGCGTGACGAGCAGGAAGCCGAGGCTGACCAGAATCAGCCCTTTGACCGCGCCGAAGCCGAAACCGAGCGCGCGGTCGACCGGCCCCAGCAGACCACTGCGGGTGCGCGAGCCGATCGAATTGGCCACCAGCCGCCCGCCGAAAAAGGCGATTCCCGCAATCAGCGCGAACGCCAGCACCGCCGCGCCCTGCACCGTTCCGACCGCATCGGCCAACATCGCGGCGAGCGGCGTATGAAGGAACTTCAGCGCCACCACCACGAGCAGCCATGCCATCAGCGACAGCACTTCGGTGACGAAGCCGCGCATCACCCCCAGCACCGCGGCGCCACCGACGGCGATCAGCACGATGATATCGATCGCGGTCAGTCCCATGAGTCCCCCGTTGTCATCGGCTCCTCATACCGGGCGGGCGGGGCTTGTCGAAGCCTCGTTTTGCTTTACGTCGCCGATGCGCGCCGCTCTCCCCGCGCGGCGCTCACGCAATCCTTGCGGGGGAGTCCTGACATGCACACCAATCACACGCTCCGTGGCCTCTCGCTCTTCATGGCGGGGCTGGTGCTGTTCGCGTGCATGGACACGACGATCAAATATCTCGCCGCATCCTATCCCGTGCCGCTGATCGCTGCGGTGCGCTATGCGGTGAATCTGGTGCTGATGACCGCGCTGCTCGCGCCGTTTCACGGGCGTGAGATCGCGCGGACGCAACGCACGGGACTCGTCGTCGTGCGCGCATTCACCCTGGCCCTCGGCACCCTCGCCGCGGGCCTCGCACTCCAGCGGATGCCGGTGGCGGAGACGATGTCGATCATCTTCGTCGCGCCGATCATGGTGATCCTCGCCTCCGGCCCATTGCTTGGCGAGCGGGTCAGCCGCGGAGGCTATTTCGCCGCAGCGACCGGCTTTGCCGGCATCCTGCTGATCGCCCGTCCAGGAAGCGGCCTCGACCCCGCAGGTGTGTTCTGGGCGCTGGTGGCGATGACGACCACGACGGTCTACCAACTCCTCTCGCGCGTGCTCACCGCAAGCGAAAGCACGACCGCTCTGCTCTTCTATTCCGCGCTGGTGGGTACGATCGTCTATGGCATCGCTGCGCCTTGGTTCCTTGAAGGCCCGCGACCGGGACTGTTCGAGACGCTGCTGCTGATCAGCACCGGCATCTATGGCGGGCTCGGCCACTTCCTGTTCACCGCTGCCTATCGCCACGCGCCGGCGTCGCTGCTTGCCCCGGCCAATTACGCGCAACTGCTCTGGGCCGGGCTGCTGGGCTGGGTCGTGTTCGGCCACGTCCCCGACGAATGGGGGCTGACCGGCATGGCGGTGATCGCCGGCGGCGGCGTGCTCGCAGCACTCGGCACCCGCCGCCCGCCGGTCAAGCGCAGCGTCTAGACGGGGCATATCGTTTTTCGATAAATCGACTTGACCGGAGCGATGAGTACACATATCGATATTCAATATCCAAGATATTGGAGAACGATAATGACCCGCCCTCGCGACCCGCTGCTCACTGCTACCAAATGGCTGCTCCGCATTGGCATTGCCGGCCTGACTCTCGCCCTCGCCGCGGCGGCGATCGCGGTCGGGGCGCTGATGCTCTACCCCGGCAAGGTCGTCCCGCGGCTTGCCGCCGCGCCGCCGGGCACGATATGGTGGGTGATCGCAGCCGTGATCGTCGTGATCGCGATCCTGGCGCTCAGCATCCGCTTCGCGGTCGATCTCAGCCGCATCGTCGCCACCGTCGGCCATGACGACCCATTCCAGCCCGAGAATGCCGACCGGCTCGACCGGATGGCGTGGATGTCGCTGGGCGTGCAACTCCTCGGGTTCGTGCTCGCCCCCCTGGTGGGAATGATCGCCACGCATGCCGGTGAGGCGCGCAACGACTATTCGGTGTCATTCAGCGGCTTTCTGCTCGCGCTCGTGCTGTTCGTCCTCGCCCGCGTCTTCCGCCGCGGCACCCAGATGCGCGACGATCTAGAAGGGACGGTGTGATGGCGATCACTGTGATGCTCGACGATCTGCTGCACGAACGCCGCATGACCCTCACCGAATTTGCCGAGAGGATCGATCTGACCCTCGCCAACGCCTCGATCCTCAAGACGGGCAAGGCCAAGGCGATCCGCTTTTCGACGCTGGAGGCGATGTGCCGCGTGCTGGAGTGCCAGCCCGGCGACCTGCTCCGCTACGAGCCCGACGCTTGACCCCGGTATCGGGCGGTCCTATCTGACCGCCCGAAGGCCACGTCCTTCCCTGCTTTGCAGGCATCATGCCCGGGACGGCCCGGCAGCTTAGTCAAGGAAGCTGTCATGCCCTGGATCTATCTCACCGTTGCCGGCCTGCTCGAAATCGCCTGGGCGTTTCTGATGAAACAGTCCGATGGCTTCACCAAGCTCGGCCCTTCCATCGCCACGCTCGTCACCATGGCGGCAAGCTTTGCCTTGCTCTCGCTGGCGATGAAGTCGCTGCCGCTCGGTACCGCCTATACCATCTGGACCGGCATCGGCGCGGTCGGCGCGTTCGTCGTCGGCATCGCGGTGCTGGGCGAGCAGGCCACCCCGATGCGTATCGCCGCCGCCGCGCTGATCGTCGGCGGCCTCGTGCTGATGAAGCTCTCCTCGCCGAACTGATCTCCAGAAGGAGGCCACGCCCTCCCCTGCCCCATGCAGGCTGAAGCCCGGGACGGCCCGGCACCCCTTTTTCCCAAGGAGTGCCCATGCCCGCTGCGCTGCTCGAATGGCTGCCGATCCTGTTGTTCCTCGGCGTCGCGCTGCTGCTGTCGCTAGGCTTCGTGCTCGCGCCGATCGTCGCATCGCGCTTTACCGGCACGCACCGGCCCACGCCGGAGAAGCTCACCGAATATGAGTGCGGCTTCCCCGCGTTCGAGGCACCGCGCAAAGGGTTCGACGTGCGCTTCTACCTCGTCGCGATCCTGTTCATCATCTTCGATCTCGAAGCCGCCTTCCTCTTCCCCTGGGCGGTCAGCGTGTTCGATGTCGGCTGGGAAGCCTGGATCGCGATGATGATCTTCCTCTTCGTGCTCACCTGTGGGCTGATCTACGAATGGAAGATGGGCGCGCTCGACTGGGAGTGAGGTTCAGCGCCCGAGCATATGCTCGACGAAGCCGCCGAGGCTCTTGAACCCGGTCAGCGCGACGCTCCCCTCCTTGCCCTGCGCGGCGGGAGCGAGCGCGCGGGTGAAGCCAAGCTTGCCCGCCTCCTTGAGCCGCAGCGCGCCATGCGCGACCGGGCGCACCTCGCCCGACAGCGCGATTTCGCCGAACGCCACCGCGTCGGCCGCGACCGGCCGCTCCGACAGCGCCGAGACGAGTGCCGCTGCCACGGCGAGGTCCGCGGCCGGATCCTGCACACGATACCCGCCGGCGATATTGAGATAGACTTCGCTGGTCGAGAAGCTGAGCCCGCACCGCGCCTCCAGCACAGCAAGGATCATTGCGAGACGCCCCGAGTCCCAGCCGACCACTGCGCGCCGCGGCGTCGCCCCGCTCGCCAGCCGCACCACCAGCGCCTGAATCTCGACCAGCACCGGGCGCGTGCCCTCCAGCGACGGGAACACCACCGTCCCGGTCACGCTCTCGTCGCGGCTGGTAAGGAACAGCGACGAGGGGTTGCCGACCTCGGCCAACCCCTCCGTCTGCATCGAGAATACCCCGATCTCGTCGGTGCCGCCGAAGCGGTTCTTCACCGCCCTCAGGATGCGATACTGGTGGCTGCGCTCGCCCTCGAACGCCAGCACGGTATCGACCATATGCTCGAGCACACGCGGCCCGGCGAGGCTGCCATCCTTGGTGACATGCCCCACCAGCACCACTGCCGTCCCGCGCTCCTTGGCAAAGCGGATCAGTTCCTGCGCCGACGCGCGGACCTGACTCACCGTTCCCGGTGCACCCTCGATCAGGTCGCTATGCATCGTCTGGATCGAATCGATGATCAGCAGCCGCGGCGGCGCGGCCCCGCCCAGCGTCGTCAGGATGTCACGCACCGACGTCGCCGCCGCCAGCTGAACCGGCGCATTGCCCAGCCCCAGCCGCCGCGCGCGCAGCCGCACCTGATCCGCCGCCTCTTCGCCGGAGACATAGGCAACCCCAAGCCCTTGCAGCGCCATCTTCGCAGCCGCCTGCAACAGCAGCGTCGATTTGCCGATCCCGGGATCGCCGCCGATCAGCGTCGCCGAGGCCTCGACGAAGCCACCACCCAATGCGCGATCCAGCTCGGCGATACCGGTGGCCATCCGGTCGGGCAGCGGCACATCGGTGTCGAGCCCGGACAGCGAGATCATCCGCCCCCCGCCCTGCAGGTTATGCTTGGCCTGAAACGGCGTCACGACGCCGCCGGCATCTTCCACCAGCGTGTTCCAATCGCCGCAATCGGCGCATTGCCCCGCCCATTTGGACGACACCGATCCGCATTGCTGACAGACATAACGCTTCTGAAGCTTGGCCATGAATCCCGCTTAGCAGCAGCGGAACGAATTAGGAACGGTATTTCATTTCCTGCATCTTGACCCAGCGGCTTTTCAGCGCGCCCGGACGATCCGGATAGCGTTCCTCACGGAACTCGGCGCCCTCGATCCGGTCGATGCGAAAGCTGCGATAGTCCTGCCGCAGCTCGCACCAGGCGAACACCATGCGCACAGCATCGCGATAACCGATCAGGAACGGCCAGATGGTCCGCTGCGACCGCCGCCCCTCACCGTCCCCATAGGCCAGATCGAGCTTGAGCCCGCGCCGGCACCACAAGCGCAGTTGGGCCATATCGATCGGCTCTACCTGTTCGCTCCAGCGCGGCGGGGTCGCGACAACCGGCTCGAGGATCAGCGCGCGCAGATTCTCCGGAACCGTCGCGGCAAGCTTGGCCAGCAGATCCTCGGCCGCGCGCGCCAGCACGCGGTCGCCCTGCGCCTTGACCCATTGCGCGCCCAGCACCGCCGCCTCGACCTCGTCGGTTGTCAGCATCAGGGGCGGCAGGTCGAACCCGCTGTCGAGGACATAGCCGATGCCGGCCTCGCCCCGGATCGGCACGCGCTGCGCCATCAGCGTCGCGATGTCGCGATAGATGGTGCGCTTCGACGTCTCCAGCTCCTCGGCGATTGCATCGGCGGTCACGGGCCTGCTGTGCCTGCGCAGCAGCTGGATAATCTGAAAGAGGCGGTCGGCGCGGCGCATGAGACTGGCTTCCTGCTTGAAACGACAAATGTCGCCCTACTGCCATGCTGCTGACAGCATGTTGGCAGCAGGGTGGCAGTAACACCCTTTCAACGCCGGCAATACCCGCCGGTCGAACAGGAAAGGACACCGCGATGCTCACCTTCTATCACTCGCCCGAAACCCGCTCGGGCCGCACCATGTGGCTGATGGAGGAGAGCGGCCTCCCCTTCGAGACGCGCTATGTCACGATCGAGCATATGGACGGCCGCGGCGAGTTCGATCCCGCCAATGTCCATCCCGATGGCCGCGTGCCGGCAATCGTCCATGACGGTGTGGTGATCTCCGAAAGCTATGCCATCGCGGTCTATGTCAGCGATCTCGCCGCTGAATCCGGCCTTGGCGCCGCCGCGGGTTCGGCGGAACGCGGCCCCTTCCTCGCCTGGCTGATGTGGCTCGCGACCGAGATGGAGCCGGTGATCTTCGGACGCCTCTATGGCGGCGGCGGTGGCGACCCGCGCGCCGAGCGCAACTACCAGCAGGTGATCCGCCGCCTCGAAACCGCACTCGCCAGCGGCCCCTATCTGATGGGCGATCGCTTCACCGCCGTCGATGTGATGGCTGGTTCGACGATCGCCTGGGCACGCCACGCCTTTCCAGAAAGCGCCGCGATCGACGCCTGGCTCGCCCGCATCGCCGATCGCCCTGCCCACCAGCGGGCATGCGCCAACGATGCGGAACTGATTGCTGCCTGATGCCGGGACGGCGAAGGGATTATCCCTTCGCCGTCACCTGCAATCCGCGCTGTACCGCCGGACGCGCCAGACCGCGCTCAAGCCATGCGGCGACATTCGTGAAATCGTCGAACCCGACCAGATCGCGCGCTTCATAGAAGCCGATCAGGTTGCGCACCCAGCCGAGCGAGGCGATGTCGGCGATCGAATAGTCGCCCATAATCCAGTCGCGACCCTGCAAGCGCGCATCGAGAACACCAAGCAACCGCTTGGATTCGTTGACGTACCGCTCCAGCGGACGCTTATCCTCATACTCCCGCCCGGCGAATTTGTGGAAGAAGCCGAGTTGCCCGAACATCGGCCCCAGCCCGCCCATCTGCCACATCACCCACGCGATCGTCTCATAGCGCTGCGCCGGGTCGAGGAACTTGCCCGTCTTCTCGGCGAGATAGATCAGGATCGCCCCGCTCTCGAACAGCGGCAATGGCTGCCCGTCCGGTCCGTTCGGGTCGATGATCGCCGGGATCTTGCCGTTGGGATTGAGACTCAGGAATTCGGGCGTCTTCTGGTCGTCGGTCGCGAAGTCGATCAGATGCGCCTCATAGGGCAGCCCGGTCTCCTCCAGCATGATGCCGATCTTCACCCCGTTGGGTGTGGCGAGCGAATAGAGCTGGATGCGGTCGGGATGCTGCGCCGGCCAGCGGCGGGTGATCGGGAACTGCGACAGATCGGTCATGGATGGAGCCTCCTGCTTGGTGCCGCGAGATAGTCATGCCACATTCGCTGCGCTATGGGCGCGGCGATGAAAGCTTCCGACCTCCGTGTCGCCCTCTTCAGCGGCAACTATAATTATGTCCGCGACGGCGCCAACCAGGCGCTGAACAAGCTTGTCCGTCACCTGCTCGACGCTGGTGTATCGGTACGCGTCTATTCGCCGACCACCGATACGCCCGCCTTTGAGCCGCAAGGCGATCTCGTCAGCGTCCCGGCCTTCGCCATGCCCGGCGGACGTGGCGAGTATAAGGTCGCGCTGGGGCTGCCCAAGGCGCCGCGCGCCGATCTCGAGGCGTTCCGGCCCAACCTCGTCCATGTCTCCGCGCCCGAATTTCTCGGCCATGCCGCGGTCGCCTGGGCGCGCGACAATAACATCGCCAGCGTCGCCTCGCTCCACACCCGGTTCGAAACCTATCCGCGCTATTACAAGCTCGGCTTTCTCGAGCCGTGGATGATCCGCCGCCTGACGCGCTTCTACAACAAGTTCGACCGCGTCGTGGTGCCCGGCAACTCGATCGCCGAGCTGATCGAGGATTGGGGCGTCCGCACCCCGATCAGCATCTGGTCGCGCGGCGTCGATCACGCCCGCTTCAACCCGGGCCGCCGCGACGATGGGTGGCGCCGCAATCTCGGCATCCCCGACGATGTGCCCGCGATCGGCTTCCTCGGCCGCCTTGTCCTCGAAAAAGGACTCGACATCTTCGCCGAGGTGGCACGCGAACTGAAGCGCCGCGAGGTGCCGCACCGCATCCTCGTCATCGGCGAAGGTCCGGCGCGCGACTGGTTCGCCGAGCGCGTACCCGACGCGATCTTCACCGGTTTCCAGTCGGGCGACGATCTCGGCCGCGCGGTCGCGGGGATGGATGTGTTCTTCAACCCCTCGGTCACCGAGACCTTCGGCAACGTCACGGCGGAGGCGATGGCGTGCAGCGTCCCCGTCGTCGCGGCCAAAGCGACCGGTGCGATGGATCTGGTCGACGAGGGCGTCTCCGGCTTTCTCGTCCCGCCGCGCGACGTTACCGCCTATGCCGACGCGATCGAGCGGCTTGCCCGCGACGCCGCGATGCGCCGCAGCTTCGGCGAGGCCGGCCACGCCAAGATGCAGGCCTATGTCTGGGACCGCATCAATCAGGCTGTGCTGGACGCCTATCTGGAAGTGATGGCAGCGCACCGCCAGGCATAGAAAAAGGGCGCCCCGCAAGCCGCACGACGCCCTCCCTTCTTCATCAGCAGCTGCAGCCGAAGCCCTTCTGGATGATCCGCTGCCCGGCGACCGAGACCGTCACCTCCACGCCACAGGGGATGCCCCATTTGGTGCAGATGTCGAGGCACGCCTGTGCCGCGGTGCCGTTGGGGATCCAGGACGGGATCGGCAGGCAGACATTGCCGATACCCAGCGGCAGGCTGAGGCACACCTGTCCGTTCTGAACGGTCACGCTGATGCACTGCGCGCCGACCTTGAGCGCACCGTCGGCGAGCGGAGACTCGTGGCTTACCGCCGCCGCTTTCAGCGCCTTGCCATGCCGCTGCGCCGCTTCCAGCGCCTGATCGATCACTTTCGCGTCGAATCCGGGAAGACTCCCCTTCGCTTCCATAACACCCCTCCTGTCGATTTCCGGAAAATCCGGCGAAGGGATGCTATGGTGGCGCTGAACATCACTCAAAACCCGTTGGGTTTATACTTGATACAACAGCACCCGAAACAAGCGGGTTACGTCCAATTTGGATCGGGTTTATCTTTTATTCTTCAGCTTCGGCGATTCTACTCGCCCCATACATAGGTCAGCGGCGCCTCGCGGAACGCGAAGCGGTCGACATGCCGCTCGACCGCGCCCTTCAGGCCTTCGAGCTGCCCGTCCGCGCTGGCGTCCACGCGGATCGCAAGCCCATCGGGCTTCGCGTCGAGCGTGACCAGCCCGTCGCCGGGCCAGTCCGCACCGCGCGCGTCCTTCGGAAACACGATCGTGCCGCGATCGGCCGAGAACTCGACCTTCAGGTTATGCTCCCAATGCTTGCACAGCTGCTGGAGATAGCGGCTCGCTTTCTCCGTCTTCGCAAATCCGTTCGCGGTTACGCTCATTTACAGCCTCTCGATCTTACGCGCCGCCTCATCGATGATGTCGGCGACCGCATGTAGGGTTTCCTGGCTTACCTCGCCATCGCCCAGCCGGTGCTGGAGCACCTGACGCAGATTGCCCATCGCGCGCCGCACCGGGCTGCCGTGGCTGCGCGAGCGCATCGTGCCGATCTCGGCCAGCCGCTGCATCAGTGCCTCGACCTCTTCCTCGCGCTCGGTCAGGTGCGCCTGACCTGCGGTGGTGATCGCGAACACCTTCTTGGCGTCGTCGCTCGCCTGCTCGGCGATCAGCTCCATGTCGGCGAGCATGGTCAGCGTCGGATAGACCACGCCGGGGCTCGGCGCATAGGCGCCGCCGGTGCGCTCCTCGATCTCGCGGATCAGGTCGTAGCCGTGACGCGGCGCTTCCTCGATCAGCTTGAGCAGGATCAGCCGCAGCTCATCGCCCTGGAACATGCGCCGCCGGCCGCGCCCGCCGCCATGACCCTCGCCGCTGACATCCCATTCCACGGTGAACGGCCCCCATTGGCGTCGCCCGCGCGGACCGAAGCCGCCGCCGAAGCGCATTTCTCCACGCGGCCCGCAGCCGCGATGATGATTTCCTCGAAACATTCTTGAACCTTTCAAATTCGAGTCGTGATGCGCTTAAGATATATCTTAGAACAATCCACACAAGCCCCTTCGCGAAATTTGCCCAAATTCCTATATCGTTCCGCATGGCCGATCTGTTCGGCGGTCTTCAGGCCGCCACCTCTCCCGACGATACCGCCACCGGCGGCCCGCTCGCCGACCGGCTGCGCCCGCAGCGGCTGGAGGATGTTGTCGGCCAGGATCATCTGACCGGGCCTGAGGGCGCGATCGGCCGCATGGTCGCCGCGGGCAAGCTGTCGTCGATCATCCTGTGGGGGCCACCGGGCACCGGCAAGACCACCACCGCGCGCCTGCTCGCCGATGCGGTCGGTCTGCGCTTCGTCTCGATCAGCGCGGTCTTCTCCGGCGTGGCCGACCTCAAGAAAGTGTTCGCCGAGGCGAAGGACCATGCCCGGCTCGGCAAGCGCACGCTGTTGTTCGTGGACGAGATCCACCGCTTCAACCGTTCGCAGCAGGACGGCTTCCTGCCCTTTGTCGAGGACGGCACCGTCACCCTGGTCGGCGCCACCACCGAAAACCCCAGCTTCGAACTCAACGCCGCGTTGCTCAGCCGGGCGCAGGTGCTGATCCTCCGCCGCCTCGATCACACCGCGCTCACGCTGCTGCTCGACCGGGCCGAAGCGGTGGAGGAACGCCCCCTGCCCCTCACCCCGGAAGCCCGCGACGCGCTCGTCGCCAGCGCCGATGGCGACGGCCGCTTCCTGCTCAATCAGGCCGAGACCCTGTTCTCGGTCAGCTTCGAGGCGCCGCTCGACCCGACCGCGCTGGGCGATTTCCTCCAGCGCCGCGTCGCGGTCTACGACAAGGACCGCGAGGGGCATTACAACCTCATCTCCGCGCTTCACAAATCGGTGCGCGGCAGCGATCCGCAGGCAGCGCTCTACTATCTCGCGCGGATGCTGACCGCGGGTGAGGAGCCGCTCTACCTGCTCCGCCGCCTCATCCGCATGGCGGTCGAGGATATCGGCCTCGCCGATCCCAACGCGATCACTCAATGCCTCGCCGCCAAGGACACCTATGAGTTTCTCGGCTCGCCCGAGGGGGAACTGGCGATCGCGCAGGCCTGTCTCTACCTCGCCACCGCGCCCAAATCGAACGCCGCCTATGTGGCGCAGAAGGCGGCGTGGAAGAGTGCGAAGGAAACCGGCAGCCTGATGCCGCCGCAGAACATCCTCAATGCCCCTACCCGGCTGATGAAGGAGATCGGCTACGGCAAGGGCTATAGCTACGACCATGATGCCGAGGGCGGCTTCTCGGGCGACAATTACTGGCCCGAGGAAATGGAGCCCCAGACCTTCTACACCCCCACCGATCGCGGCGTGGAGAAGCGCATCGCCGAACGCATGGCCTGGTGGGACGAGCGGCGGCGCGGACGGGACTGATCCTCGACACCGTCCGACCCCAACGCTGTGTTCGCGCGTGCCGGCCAGCCGAGCAGGCACAGGACATAGCCGATGATCGCGCTGCCCCCATAGCCGACCAGCGGCGTCGGATAATTGCCCAGCGCGGCGGCAGCGATGATCGCCAGCCACATCGCACCGAACACGGTGTGGCTGGCCC
>Ga0247823_10001256_pt1 | contig 21117 bp, 12 predicted proteins | sample 13C_PalmiticAcid_2_FD_192426 | JGI IMG/M metagenome (GOLD analysis project Ga0247823, IMG submission 192426) | Soil microbial communities from agricultural site in Penn Yan, New York, United States - 13C_PalmiticAcid_Day30 | ecosystem: Environmental > Terrestrial > Soil > Agricultural land... | reverse complement strand
GACGGACACCGGCAGGCCGAACACCCCCGGCGCGATCGCGCGGACCGCTTCCGATCGGGCGGCCCCGCCGATCAACACGATCCGGCGTGCCTTGACCCCAAGGGACTCCAGCGTCCCCAACCCCTCGGCCAGGCCGCAGAGCATGCCCTCCACGGCGGCCCGCGCGATGTTCGCCGGATTCATCGACGCGCCGGTCAGGCCGAACAGCGAACCCGTGGCGTCCGGCAGCGGCGGCGTCCGTTCCCCTTCCAGATACGGCAGCATCGTCACCCCGCCCGCCCCGGCCTCAGCCGTCAACGCGAGCCGCGAAAGTTCATCGAGGTCGACGCCGAGTAGCGCGGCCGTCGACACCAGCACCCGCGCGGCGTTGAGCGTGCACACCAAAGGCAAGAACCCACCCGCGGCGTCAGCGAACCCAGCCACCACACCCGACGGATCAGCCACCGGAACATCGGTCACCGCCGAGACCACACCGCTGGTCCCCAGCGACACGACCACATCCCCGACGCCCACGCCAAGCCCCAGAGCGGCGGCCATGTTGTCCCCGGTCCCGGCCGCCAGCGGGGTTCCCCCCGACGTGCTGCCGATGATCTCCGAAGGACCAGCCACCCGCGGCAGCGCGGGCCGGTGGCCCAGTGCCCGCTCAAGCAAGTCCAGCCGGTACTCACCCGTCGCAGGCGAGAAGTAACCGGTCCCGGAAGCGTCACCACGGTCGGTCGCCCACTCCCCCGCCGGCGACCCGGCCAGCCGCCAGCTCAGCCAGTCGTGCGGGAGCATCACCGAGGCCGTCCGGTCGGCGTTGGCGGGCTCGCACCGACGCAGCCACCGCAGCTTGGTGACGGTGAAGCTCGCCGCGGGCACGCTGCCCGTCCCCTCCGCCCACGCACGCGCGCCCAGTTCGGCGATCAGGTCGGCTGTGTCCGGCGCGGACCGCAAGTCGTTCCACAGCAGGCTGTCCCGCACGACCGCACCCTGGTCGTCCAGCGCGACCAGACCGTGCTGCTGGCCGCCGACCGCCACCGCGTCGACCCCGTCCAACAGGCCGCCGTCGGTGGCCCGGTTCAGCGCCGCCCACCAGTGCTCGGGGTCGACCTCGGTGCCGTCGGGGTGCGGCGCCGACGCCTCGGCCAGGACGTGGCCGGTGTCGGCGTCGCACACCACGACCTTGCACGACTGGGTGGAAGAGTCCACCCCGGCGACCACTCGTCTGGCACTCATGAGCTGAACGCGGCGTCGAACGCCGCGGCGGGCGGGTCGACGGCGAGCCTGCGGACGAACTCCAGTGCCTCGGGCGCGCCCAGCAGTCGGTCCATGCCCGCGTCCTCCCACTCCACCGAGATCGGCCCGGTGTAGCCGATGGAGTTCAGCATTCGGAACGACGCGCCCCACGGCACGTCGCCGCGGCCGGTGGAGACGAAGTCCCACCCGCGTCGGTGGTCGGCCCACGGCAGGTGGCTGCCGAGCCTGCCGTTGCGGCCGTTGCCGACCTGGTTCTTCGCGTCCTTGCAGTCCACGTGGTAGATCCGGTCGCGGAAGTCCCAGAGGAAGCCGACCGGGTCGAGGTCCTGCCAGACGAAGTGCGACGGGTCCCAGTTCAGCCCGAAGGCGGGGCGGTTCCCGATGGCGGTCAACGCGCGCTCGGTCGTCCAGTAGTCGTAGGCGATCTCGCTGGGGTGCACCTCGTGCGCGAACCGGGCGCCGACCTCGTCGAACACGTCGAGGATCGGGTGCCAGCGGTCGGCGAACTCGGCGAAGCCCGCGTCGATGGTGTCCTGCGAGACCGGCGGGAACATGGCGAGCGTGTGCCAGATCGGCGACCCGGTGAAGCCGATGACGGTGTCCACGCCCAGGTTCTTCGCGGCGCGGGCGGTGACCTTGACTTCCTCCGCGGCGCGGGTGCGCACGCCTTCGGCCTCGCCGTCGCCCCACACGTGCGCGGGCAGGATCGCCTGGTGCCGCTCGTCGATGATCTTGTCGCACACGGCCTGGCCGACCAGGTGCGTCGAGATCGCCCACACCTTCAGGTTGTACTTCTCCAGGATGTCGAGCCGGTCGCGGACGTAGGAGTCGTCCTCCGCGGCGCGGCGCACGTCGAGATGGTCGCCCCAACAGGCGATCTCCAGCCCGTCGTAGCCCCAGCCGGAGGCCAGCCGGGCCACCTCCTCGAACGGGAGGTCCGCCCACTGGCCGGTGAACAGGGTGATCGGTCGTGGCATGGGATTTCCTTTCCAGACAAGGGAAAGCCGGTTCCCCCAGGCGTACCCCTGGGGGAACCGGCCTCTACTTACGGTGTGGTCACCCGGAAGTAGTCGAACTTCGCTGTCTTGCTCGCCGCCTGCGGCCCGCCGAAGGCGTACAGCCCGACCTTCGAACCCGCGACCGCGGTGTTCGTGACCGTGCCGAGCGCCGTCCACGTCGTCCCGTCCGCCGAGTACGACCCGGCGTAGGTGTCACCCCGCTTGACCAGGCGGAAGTGCCAGACACCCTGGGTGATGCCCGAGCCGTTCGGCGCGGGCTGGACGGTCGCGTTGTTGATCTCGTTGCGCAGCTCGACGGTCTTGGTGGTGCTGCTCGCCAGGTAGTCGAGCTTGATGTAGTTGGCGTCGTCCTTGTAGACCATGAGGCCCGCCTGCTGGTAGATCTCGTTGAACGACGACCCGTCCACCTTCGTCTGGATCGTCCAGTCGCCCGCGGGCATGGACTGCAGCATGAAGTTGGTCGGGTTGCCCGCCGCGGCCTGGTAGATGTCACCACCGCTGGTGTCGATCTCCAGGTTGCCCGCGTTCACCCGGTACTTCGACGGGTCCGGCCGGACGATGGTCGACCAGCGGCACTGGTCGAACGGGCCGGTGAACTCGTCGTTGCGCCCGCCGATGGTGCTGTCCGGCGTGATGGTGAACGAGTCGAACTTCGCCGTGATCGGCAGCGCCGCGGCCCGGTTCGCCAGACCGAAGACACCGATTCCCTTGTTGGCGATGCCCGCGATGGACCTCGCCGTGCCAAGCGCGGTGAAGGTGACCCCGTCCGCGCTGTAGGACGCGGTGACGTTCACGCCATCCGTGCTGGTCAACCGCACGAAATAGGTGTCCGGGAAGTTGTCGCCCAACTGCGCGGAGTTGGTCGAGGTGAACGCTCCGGCCGCCTCACCCGCGAACTGGAAGACCCGGTTGGCCTTCGACGACGTCGCACCGTTGCCCATGAGCGCCAGCTTGACGTAGTTGTTGTCGTCGCCGTAGATGATCAGACCTGCCTGCTGGTAGGTCATGCGGGCGGGCAGATTCACCCTCGTCGTGGCGGTGAAGCCACCCGACGCGAGCGGCTGCAGGACGATGTTCGGCGTCGTCGACGTGCCAGAGCCGACGAGGTCGGTCGCGGTCAGCGGGATCTGGAGCTGACCCCCCGAGACCGACAGGTCCTGGTTCTCCCGCACGATCCGGCTCCACCTGGCGTGGTCCAGTGTCGTGCCGGTGAACCCGTCGGACTTGCCCGAGAGGCAGGTCGTCGTCGTGGGCGCGCCCACCGTGATCACCCTGGTGGTCGTGCCGACAGCGCCGCCCGCGTCCCTGGCGGTCACCTTCGCGGTGTACGTGCCGGGGTCGAGGTAGGTGTGACGCACTGTGGCGCCGACACCGGTCTCGCCGTTGCCGAAGTCCCACGTGTAGGTGAGCGCGGTGCCCTCCGGGTCGGTGCCGGAAGCGGTGAAGTTCACTGCCAGCGGAGCGGTCCCGGTCACCGGCGTGGCGGTCATGGTCGCCGTGGGCCGGAGGTTGTCGGTCATGCCCTTGCCGTCGAACTGGATCCAGTTGATGTTCGACCCGCCCGCGGTCTGGACGAAGTAGAGCTTGCCGGACGTCGTCGGCGGGGTGGTGAGGTTCACCGAGTAGTCGCCGTAGGTCTGCCAGCCACCGGTCGCGGGCACGGTCACCGTGCCGACCAGCGTGCCGGTCGACGGGTCGCCATGACGGATCTGCCAGGTGGCCCCGCTCGGCGACGCCGCCCGCAGGTTGATCTTGGTGATGTTGGTCAGGTTCATCGTGTTCCAGCCGAACCAGTCACCTGGCTCGATCCAGCCGACGTTCTTGCCGCCGCCCGCGGTGTCCCCGGTGGTCTCCGTCTGGACGCCCGCGGTGCCGCCCGACGTCGACCCCGCGAGCCTGCCGGTGATGTCGAAGTACTCCGCCTCACGCCTGCGAGGGTGCAGAACCAGCACCTTCTCCGCCGTCAGCGGCGCCACACCCGGCGCGCCCTTGTCGGTGTACTTCACCGAGACGGTGCCGAAGATGTTCGCCCCGACGTGCCCTTCGTCGCCGGGAAGCGGGAAGGTCCCGGTGCAGCCCGGATACTGGTTGTACGGATGGGCGTGCACATCGTGGCCCAGGCCGGGCTGCACGATGACGCTCGCGCACGCCGCCGTGCCGTCTTCGGCGTCAGTAGCCGAGGCGTCCCAGCGGATCGTGTCACCGAAGTCGAAGAACCCGCCGTCCCTCGGCCATGTCGTACTCACCACGGGCAAGGAGTTGCCCGCGGAGATCGAGACGCTGGAGGTGCCGGTCTTGCCCACGGTGTCCTTGACCGTCAGCTTCGCGCTGTAGTTGCCCGCGGTCGAGTAGGTGTGGCTGGGCGACACCGCGGTGCTGTCGGTGGTCCCGTCGCTGGTGAAGTCCCACGCGTAGGTCAGCGTCTGGCCCTCGGGATCACTCGATGTCGATCCGTTGAACTGCACGGCCAGCGGAACCGGACCCGCCGTCTTGTTGGCGGTCGCACGAGCGGTCGGAGAGCCGCCGCCGACGGCGTAGTCGATCCGATAGACACCGGAGTCGGTGTTGTTGCCGCCGAATCCGCCACCCCACTCGATCAGGTAGAGGGCGCCGTCCGGGCCGAACTGCATCGCGTGCGGCCGGATGAAGCCCATGCTGCCCAGGAACCGCGACACGTCGGTCACGGCGTTGCCCGCGCTGTCGAGCTGGAAGGTGAACAGCCTGTGGGTGTTCCAGTCGGCGAAGACCGCCTTGCCGTCGAAATACTCGGGCCACTTGCGGTCGCTCACCAGCTCCGAGTCATACCGGTAGGCGCCACTGGTCATCGGCGCGCCCGCGCCGCCGATCTCGGGAATGCCCGAGGCCGCCTTGCCCATCCAGTGCGGGGTACCGACCGCGGCGGGCAGGGTGGTGAGGCCGGTGTTGTTCGGCGAGTTGTTCGTCGGTGCCGCGCAGTTGAACGTCGCTCCCGACGTCGCCGTCTGGAAGTTGTAGTCGTTGTAAGGCGTGTTGGCACCCACGCAGTACGGCCAGCCGAAGTTGCCCGCCTGGGTGATCAGGTTCCACTCGACCCGACCATCCGGACCGCGGGTCGCGTTCACCGATCCGGCGTCGGGACCGTAGTCGGCGACGAACAGGTTGTTGGTCTTGGGATCGATGCCGATGCGGAACGGGTTGCGGAAGCCCATGGCGTAGATCTCGGGCCGGGTCTTGGCCGTCCCGGCCGTGAACAGGTTTCCGGTGGGGCTGGTGTACGTGCCGTCAGCGGCGGGCTTGATCCGAAGGATCTTGCCGTTGAGGCTGTTGGTGTTGCCCGAGGTGCGCTGCGCGTCCCACGCCGCACGCCCGGTTCCCTCGTCGAGCGGGGCGTACCCGGACGACGCGAACGGGTTGGTGTTGTCGCCGGTGGCGATGAACAGGTTGCCGTTGTTGTCGAACTCCAGCGCACCACCCGCGTGGCAGCACTCCGCACGCTGGACGGGGACGGTGAGCACGACCTTCTCACTGGTCAGATCCAGCGTGTCGCCGGTGACCTTGAAGCGGGACACGTTGTCCGCGGTCGACGCACCGGAAGGCGAGTAGTACAGGTACACGTACCCGTTGGTGTCGAACGCGGGGTCCAGCGCGATGCCGAGCAGACCGAACTCCTGCGTGGTGTTGACACTCAGCGTGGCGGCAGTGACGATCGTGCCGTTCGTCTTGACGATCTTCACCGCGCCGTTGCGGTCGATGTAGAAGACCCGACCGTCCTTGGCGATGGTCAGCTCCATCGGGTTGCTCGTGTTGTCGTCGAGCGCGACCTTCTGGAAGTTCGACGTCTGCGACGCCGCGCAGTTGGCCCCGACGTCGCCTGCCGCGGTCTTGATCCCGCCGAGCAGGTGCTGCAGGAACTGCGGCTCGGTGAAGCTGGCCTCGGTGTGGCCGAGACCGGTGTACCAGGAGCGGCCGCCGTCGTAGTTCTGGCACCAGCTAATCGGGTGCTCCACGCCGTTCGACCCACCCGTGTAGGACGACTCGTCCATGGAGGCGAGCACGTGCACCTTGTCACGCGGGTTGGTCGTGAAGTTGTACCACTCGTCCGTGCGGGTCCACACCGTGCTCATGCCCGCCGTGGACGGGTGCGCCGGGTCCTCGACCTTGATCTTGGCAGACGAGGTGCCCGGTGGGTGGTCCTTGAAGTACGCGCCGACCAGGTTGCCATACCAGGCCCAGTCGTACTCGGTGTCGGACGCCGCGTGCACACCCGCGTACCCGCCGCCCGCCTGGATGTAGCGCTCGAACGCGGCCTGCTGGGTGGCGTCGAGGACGTCACCGGTCGTGCTCATGAACACGACCACGTCGTACTGCGCGAGGTTCGTGTCGGTGAACTTGGTGGCGTCCTCAGTGGTGGCGACGATGAAGCCGTTGTCCACACCCAGCTTCTGGATCGCGGCGACGCCCTCGTCGACCGACGAGTGCCGGAAAGCCGCGGTCTTGCTGAACACGAGCACATTGAACACGTGCGCGGACGCGGTGCCCGCGGTGATCGGGATGAGAAGGCTGATGAACAGCGAGACCACGGCCAGTTGCGATAACAGGCGCCGTCGCCATTTGGGTGTCGGACTCACCGAATGCTCCTTGCAGGATGGGGATCATCATTGATTCCCCGGCGGGGTGCCGGGACGTCGAAACTCGTCGCCGGCACCCCCTCCGGCAGACAGCGAGCTGGGCGTTTCCGAATTAGCCTCGAACTCCCAGCAAGTGCTCCATGGCGAGCTGGTCGAGCCGTTCGAAGGCCAGCCCGCGCACGGCGAGCGCGTCCGGGTCGAACGGCTCGGCGCGCAGGTCGGCGAGCGACTCGCCCGCAGCCAGCGTCGGGACCGCCAGCTCGGCGACCCGCGCCGAGGCGACGGCCTCGGCCACCTCCGGGTCGGCCCGGAACGCGCGCACCTTCTCCCGCAGGATCAGGTAGTTGCGCATGCACGCCTCGGCGGTGTCCCAGACCCCTGAGATGTCCTCGGTGCGCGGCGGCTTGTAGTCGAAGTGGACATAGCCTTCGTAGGCCGGAGCCACGCCCGCTCCCAGCATCGCGTCGACGGTCCAGAACGCTCCACGCAGGTTGCCCGCGCCGAAGCGCAGGTCCTGGTCGAACCGGGGACCGTGCTGGCCGTTGAGGTCGAGGTGGAACAGCTTGCCGTGCCACAGCGCCTGGGTGATGCCGTGGGCGAAGTTGAGCCCGGCCATCTCCTCGTGGCCGATCTCCGGGTTCAGGCCGACCCGCGACGGCTCCTCAAGCTCACCGATGAACGCCAACGCGTGGCCGATCGTCGGCAGCAGGATGTCGCCGCGCGGCTCGTTGGGCTTGGGCTCCAGCGCGAACCGGATGTCGTAGCCCTGCTCGCGGACGTAGCCGCAGAGCAGGTCCATCGCCTCCTTGTACCGGTCGAGCGCGGCGGCGACGTCCTTGGCGGCACCGGACTCCGCGCCTTCGCGTCCGCCCCACAGCACGTAGGTGCGCGCGCCGAGCTCGGCGGCGAGGTCGACGTTGCGCAGCACCTTCGCCAGCGCGTAGCGCCGCACATCGCGGTCGTTGGCGGTGAAGCCGCCGTCCTTGAACACCGCGTGGCTGAACAGGTTGGTGGTGGCCATCTCCACGACCAGCCCGGTCTCGGCCAGCCCCTTGGTGAAGCGGTCCAGGGTGTGCTGCCGGGTCGCGTCGTCGGGCACCAGGTCGTCGTCGTGGAACGACACGGCCGCGGCACCCAGCTCGGCGAGCTTGGTCAGGGCCTCGACCGGGTCGAGCGCCGGGCGCACCGCGCCGCCGAAGACGTCGACGCCCTGCCAGCCGACCGTCCACAGCCCGAATGAGAACTTGTCCTCGGCGACCGGGGTGTACTTGTTCATCGGGGGATCTCCTGCCATTTCTGGCTCTCAGCGCTCGCCTCGACCGCGGCCAGCACCCGCTGGACCCGCAGGCCTTCGGCGAACGACGGCCACGGATCGCGACCGTCAGCGATCGCGGACACCAGGTCGACGACCTGGTGGGTGAAGCTGTGCTCGTAGCCGATGACGTGGCCGGGCGGCCACCACGCCCCGGCGTACGGGTGGCCCGGCTCGGTCACCAGCACCCGGCGGAAGCCCGCGGCGGGATCGTCCTCGGCGTCGTAGACGTGCAGGACGTTCATGTCCTCGAAGTCGAACGCGACGGAACCCTTGCTGCCGTTGATCTCCAGCCGGATCGCGTTCTTGCGCCCCGTGGCGAACCGGGTCGCCTCGAACACGCCCATCGCGCCGCCGTCGAACCGGGCGAGGAAGGTCGTGGCGTCGTCCACGGTGACCGGGCCGACGCCCTCCCCCGCGGTGCCCGACAGTCCACTGTGTTCACTGGGCAGCGGACGTTCCTTGACGAAGGTCTCCATGTCGCCGACGACCGACCTGATGTCCAAGCCGGTGATGTGCTGGGACAGGTCGATGAGGTGCGCACCGATGTCGCCGAGCGAGCCCGACCCTGCCTTGTCCTTCTCCAGGCGCCAGGAAAGCGGAGCCTGCGGGTCGATGATCCAGTCCTGCAGATACTGAGCACGCACGTGTCGGATCGCACCGAGCCTGCCTGCCTGGACCAACTCGCGGGCCAAGGCGATCGCGGGCACCCGACGGTAGGCGAAGCCCACCATCGACCGCACGCCCTTGGCCGCCGCCGCCTCGGCCGCCGCGGCCATGGCCTCGGCCTCGGCGACCGAGTTGGCCAGCGGCTTCTCGCACAGGACGTGCTTGCCCGCCTCGAGCGCGGCGATCGCGATCTCGGCGTGCATGTGGCCAGGCGTGCAGATATCGATGAGGTCGACGTCGTCGCGAGCGATCGCGGCCCGCCAGTCGGTCTCGGTCGACGCCCAGCCGAGCCGGGTGGCCGCCGCCGTGACCCCACCCGCGTCCCGTCCACAGAGGACGTTCAGCTGGGGGGTCAGCGGCAGGTCGAAGAACCTGGGCGCGGTGTGCCAGGCGTGCGAGTGCGCCAGGCCCATGAACTGGTAGCCGATCATGCCGACGCGCAGCGTCTTGTCGTGTTCAGTCACAGTGATCTGCTCCGGTCAGGACTCGAAGGCGGTCGGCAGGTACTTGTCGACGTTGTCCTTGGTGACCACGGGCGCGGTCAGCTGGATCCGCTTCGGGACCTCGACCTCGACCAGGTCGCCGAACGCCTTCTCCTGGGCGATCAGGCGGGCCATGCGGATGCCGTCGGCGCCCTGGGTGGACGGGTAGATGACCGTGGCCTTGACCAGCGCGGTGCCGGACTTGATGTCGCGCATGACGTTCGCCGAGCCCGCGCCGCCGACGACGAAGAACTCCTTGCGGCCGGAGTTCTTGACCGCGGCCATGACGCCGACGCCCTGGTCGTCGTCGTGGTTCCAGATCGCGTCGATCTTGCCCGCGGCCTGCAGCAGGTTCGAGGTGACCTTCTCGCCGGACTCGACGGTGAACTCGGCGGCCACGCGGTTGGAGACCTTCAGGCCGCAGTCGCCCAGCGCCTTGGTGAAGCCCTTGCTGCGGTCCTGGGTCAGCGGCAGGGAGTCGATGCCGGCGATCTCGGCGACGACGGCGTCCTTCTTGTCCTTGAGCTGCGTGCAGATGTACTCGCCCGCGCTGACGCCCATGCCGTAGTTGTCGCCGAGCACGGTGGCGCGGGAGGCGGCCGGGCTGTCGAACTCGCGGTCGACGTTGATGACCGGGATGCCCGCCTTCATCGCCTTGATCGCCACCGGGGTGAGCGCGGCGCCGTCGAAGGGCAGCAGCACGATCGCGTCGACCTTGTCGTTGATGAAGGTCTCGACCTGGCTGATCTGCAGGCTGACGTCGTTGGTGCCCTCGGCGACCTTCAGCTCGACGTCGGCGTACTTGCCCGCCTCGGCCTTGGCGGCCTTGGTGATCGCGGACATCCAGCCGTGGTCGGCGGCCGGGGCGGAGAAGCCGATGACGACCTTCTTGCCCGGCTTGTCGTTCTCGACCGCGGCCGCCTTCGGCGCGGCGTTCGCGTTTGGGGTGTCGGCGGGGGCGTTGCTGGTGCAGGACGCGAGCGCGAACACGGCGAGGCCTGCGAGCGCCGCGGCGGTGCGGCGGCTGGAGATGGACTGGAACATGACTTCTCCTGGTACGGGGCTGGTCAGATCTGGGACGAGGGTGTGTTCGACCGACGAGCCGCGGTGGGCACGGTTCGTGAGTCAGGGATTCAGGTCAGGAGCGGACTCGACTGGCGAAGCGCTGCTGGATGAGCACCGCCGCCACGATCACCGCTCCCTTCGCCACGGACTGGGCGGAGATGGAGAGGTTGTTGAGGGTGAAGATGTTGGACAGCGTGGTGAAGATCAGGACACCGAGGACGGTGCCGCCGATGGTGCCCCGGCCGCCGGTGAGGAGCGTGCCGCCGATGACAACGGCGGCGATGGCGTCGAGTTCGTAGAGGGAGCCGTGGGTCGCGCTCCCGGTGGTGGTGCGCGCGATCAGCATGACCGCCGCGATGGCGCAGCAGACGCCGCACAGCACATAGAGCCACACGGTGTGCCTGCGCACGTTGATGCCCGCGAGCCGGGCCGACTCGGGGTTGCCGCCGACGGCCAGGGTGCGCCTGCCGAAGGTGGTCCGGGTGAACAGGACCCAGCCGACGAGCGCCACGACCGCGAAGACCAGCACGATCACCGGCACGCCGACCACGGTGCCGTCGAAGAAGTCGGAGAAGGCGGGCACGTTGACGATCTGGGTGCGCCGGTCCGACATGATCTCGGCAAGGCCGCGCGCGGCGGCCAGGGTGGCCAGCGTGGTGATGAACGCGCCCATCCGCCCGTAGGCGACCAGCAGGCCGTTGACCAGCCCGCATCCGGCGCCGACCGCGATCGCGGTGAACGCCATGGCGATCCAGCCGAGCTCGCGGGCGAAGTCCTGGGTGGCGAGGGTGGTCGCCCATACCGACGTCAGCGCGACGATCGCGCCGACGGACAGGTCGATGCCGCCGCCGGTGATCACGAACGTCATGCCGACGCTGACCACGCCGATCACCGCGGCGAGCCGCAGGATCGTGAGCGCGTTGTCAGCGCTGGCGAACCGGTCGCCCGCGGTGAACACGCCGACCGCGCACAGGATCACCAGCGCGACCACGAGGCCCACGCTGCGCATTCCCGGCGAGCCCGCGAATCCCCGCGCCCGCGAGGCGGTGTGCGGCGTCTGGGGCGCGGCCTCGACCGCCTCGGCATCGTTTTCGACCCGCCCACCCGCCACGATGTCGTTGCTCATGCCGCGCTTCCTTCCATGACAAGGTCGAGGACCTTCGATTCGGTGAGTTCGTCCGCCGGGCCCTCGTGCACCGCGCGCCCCTCGCGGATCACGACGACCCGGTCGGCTAGGCCGAGCACCTCTTCGACCTCGCTGGACACGACAAGGACGGCCACGCCCTCGGCGGCCAGCCGGTGGATCAGCTCGTAGATCTCGCGCCGGGCCCCGACGTCCACGCCGCGGGTCGGCTCGTCGAGCAGCAGCACCCGGCACTCCCGCAGCAGCCAGCGGGCCAGGACGACCTTCTGCTGGTTGCCGCCGGACAGGGTGCGCACGACGCGGGTGACATCGCGCGGCCGCAGTTCCAGCGCGTCGGCCAGCTTGCGCGACTCGGCGCGCTCGGCACGGTTGTCGAGGAACCCGGCGGTGGCGAAGCGGGACAGCGTGGACACCGTGATGTTGCGGGCCACCGACTGGTCGAGCAGCAGGCCCTGGCTCTTGCGCTCTTCCGGGCACAGGCCCATGCCCGCGCGGACCGCGCTGGTCACCGAGCCGGGGCGCGGTCGCTTGCCCGCCACGCGGACGGTGCCCGCGGTCGGGACACGGGCGCCGTAGATGGTCTCCAGGATCTCCGAGCGGCCCGACCCGACCAGGCCCGCGAGCCCGACCACCTCGCCCGCGCGCACCGTGAGGTCGATGCCCGCGAAGTGCCGTCCACAGGCCAGATCCCGAACTTCCAGCACCGGCTCGGCGGCGGACCGCTCGCCGCGGTCCGGGAAGACGTGGTCCAGCGTGCGACCGGTCATCAGCGTGATCAGCTCGGCCGTCGGCGTGTCCTTCGCGGACAGTCCGGTCGCGACGGTGGCGCCGTCTTTGAGCACGGTCACCCGGTCGCCGATCGCCCGGATCTCGTCGAGCCGGTGGGAGATGTAGACGACCGCGACGCCCTGCGCGGTCAGGCCGCGGATGACGCGGAAGAGGTTCTCCACCTCGCCCTGGTCGAGCACCGCGGACGGCTCGTCCAACACCAGCAGCCTGGTGTCGTGGGACAGCGCGCGCGCCATGCTCACGACCTGCTGGTGGGCGGGCGGCAGCTCGCCGACCTCGCGGGTCGCCCGGATCTCGGCGTGGCCGAGCCGGGTGAGCAGGTCGCGGGCCCGGCGGTTCACCTCGCCGCGGCGCACGAAGCCCGCGGTGGCGATCTCGTGGCCGAGGAAGATGTTCTCGGCCACGGTGAGCCCGTCGACCAGGTCGAGTTCCTGGTAGATGGTGGTGATGCCGAGCCGCATCGCGGCCTGCGGACTGCCGAGGGACACCGGCTGCCCGTCCCAGTGGATGACGCCACCATCGGGCTGGCTCGCCCCGGCCAGGGTCTTGATCAGCGTCGACTTGCCCGCGCCGTTCTGGCCGAGCAGGCAGTGCACCTCGCCCGCCACGACCTCCAGGTCGACGCCGTCGAGCGCGCGCACACCGGGAAACTCCTTGACGATGCCGTCCATCCGCAGCAGCGGGGTCATGACGTAGCTCCTTTTCGGGCCAGTTCCCGCGCGGGGCCCAGGTCGATGAGGGTCGGGTCGGCGAAGACCGCTTCCAGTGAGGTCTGGGCGCCCCCGCGCACCGCGGCCGCGAACCCGAGGCCGGACACCACCACCTGGCAGCCGCCCGTCTCCGGGGCCATCACGTGCTCGTCGAGCTCGCGGTCGACCAGCGGAAGCAGCCACGGGCTCACCGGGGCGAAGTAGCCGCCGAGCACGAGGACGTCCGGGTTGAGGATGTTGATGAGCACGGCGGCGCCGCGGCCGAGCCACGTGCCGACCTCGGCCAGCGCGGTGAGCGTGCGCGGGTCGCCTGCCTGGGCGCGCGCGGTGAGGCTGTCGAGTCGGGCGACCAGGTCTAGCGACCGGTCCCGCACCGGGTCGTCCGGTGCGGCGGCCGCGTCGAACAGGCTGTCCAGGCCGACGACGGACTCCCAGCAGCCGGTACGTCCGCAGCCGCAGACCCGGTCGGCCGGGCCGATCGGGATGTGGCCCACCTCGCCGCCGAACCCCCGGCCGCCACGCAGCAGCCGTCCGTCCGACACCACGCCGCCGCCGACGCCCGCACCGCCGCTCAGCGAGACGATGTCCGTGACGTCCGGGTGCGCGCCCGCGAGTACCTCGGCATAGCAGGCGGAGGCGGCGAGGTTGGCCTCGTTGTCCACCCGGATGGGGAACTCGGCCCGACCCAGCCGGGCGCGGATCTCGTCGATGACCGCGATGTCGCGCCAGCCCAGGTTGGGTGCCACGGCGATCACGCCGGGTTCGACCTTGACCAGTCCGGGCACGGCGACGGTGAGCCCGGCGACGTGCACCCCCGCCCCGGCGAGCTCGGCCAGCGCGCTGACGAGCATGTTCCCGAGCACGTCGAGCACGCCCCGCGCGCCCATGGCCACAGCGTCCAGCGGCAGCCTGGTCTCGGCCAGGACGTCCCCGTTGACCGCCAGCGCCATCAGCGCGAGGTAGTCGACACTGATCTCCGCGCCGAGGCCGCACAGCCTGCCGCCGTCGAGCCGCAGGATCTGGCCCGGCCTGCCGATGCCACCGCGCACCGACTCGGCCTCCTCGATCAGGCCGCGGTCGATGAGCTCGGTGACCAGGCTGGAGACCGTCGCCTTGTTGAGTCCGGTCTCCACGGCGACGCGGGCCCGGGAAGCGCCTTCGGTCGCCCGCAGGAAGTCGAGCACGACGGCCAGGTTGTGCCTGCGCAGCGCCATGTGGTCGGCGCCGGTGGCGCCGTTCCCCAGTCGCGGCTTCCTGACGGTCGGCACAGTCGCTCCATTCCTCCGGCCGGGTGACGGCCGCCACTTTGTCTGTTGAAACGACAAACTAAAGCCAGGTCAGCGGGAAGGCAAGAGTCTGCGGGAAATTTGTTTGTTGCATAGCCGAACTAAGGATGTAATGATCTAGAGATAACCTTGACCAGGGCCGATCGGGGGCAGGCCGCGTACCCGACCCTGCACGGGGCGCAGAGCAGCGAACCTCGATCAGGATGAGTGGTGGGGCGCGGCGCGAGGGCAGTCGCGCCCCACCACTCCCGTCAGCCGGGCGGCACGGCGTTGCGCTACGCCGCTGACCGGCACTAGCGTTCGCCCACGACCGACCCTGATCGGATGCGTGCGTGAACGCCGAATCCGCCACTTGGGTGAGGGCGTTAGTCTAACGGCTGAACAAATCACGGTCAAGATCAAATACAGCCTGGGCGGGAACATTGCCCGGCTTGAAGCTACCAAAGGAGCGAACAGTGGACTCGTTCACGACAGCCCTGTCCGACGCGTTCGGCGGTTCGACCGTCGACACCACCCTGCGAATCGACAGGTTCGACAGCTGGCGCCTGACGCCGACCATCGACAGCCACGGCGGTCCGGTCTGGTGCAGGGTCAAGCCTGGCACCAACGCCGAGTAGTCGCCGAGCTCGCCCGTCACATGAAGATCGGCATCGGGTTGATCCGGTCGTACGGCGTGGGTTCGGTCAACCGTCCCAGCCGGACTGGGACGTCGAACAACCGCCCCGGGGCCAACCGCCGCCAGAATCCGCGCGTCCCGGGGACGATCACCTTAACCACCGACAGTCCGATGTCGGGCCGGGTCTGGTCCAGCACAAGGACTTCGAGACCGGCCTGCTCCAGCCGCTCCCGCACCGCCGCCACGTCATCGAGGAGATCGGTCGACGCGACATATCCGTAGTCGGCGGGCCCGCGGGCCGGGAGCGCGGGGTCCGCGACGAAGTACGGCTGGTTGCGCACGGTCGCGGTCGACCACCACGCGGTCGCGTCCGGGTCGTCGCCGACATAGCCGCCGTCACCGAGGACCGTGGGCAGCATCTGGTTCATCTCGGTCAACGCGCGACGAAGTGCCACCCTCGGATCGAGGTCGGCGCCGAAACCGAACACGATGTCCTCGCGCGGCCCGAGGCCCCGTGACACCGCCGCCAGCACCGGAAGCCCGATGTCCGAGGAGACATCGAGCACCCACATCTCGCGCTGAAGTCCTGAATAGACGGTCTGCATCTCGCCTATCCACGGATCGTTGAACGCCGCCAGGTCGACGGCGGGCTGCCGGGTGCGGTTGTACCACCAGAGCGCGACCGCGTCGCGTTCCACCACTTCCAGCATCCCCTGCAGCACCGCTTCCTCCAGGCACGATCCCGCCGCGCCGCCATTGGAGTCCGCGGCGAGCGCCGGCCCGGCGGGTGCGCCGTAGTAGAGCAAACCGGTGGGCAGCAAGCGATGTCGCTGCCTGGTCAGCGACCAGACCGGCGTCCAGTCGATCACCTCATCGTCATCGAACGCGGCGCACACGTACTGGAAGTCCGCGTGCTCGGCGTTCCAGCGGTCGCGGTCGGCGACCTGGCGCGGATCGAACAGCAGGCAGCCGTCCGGGTGGACGGCCCGCTCGCCGAGTTCGCGGAAGCTGCCACGAATCCGCTCCTCATCGCCCCGGAAGCAGCCGCTGTAGCGCTCGACGGCCTCGCACAACGCGCTGACCTCGGCATCCAGCACGGTGACTCCTTTGCCACCGTTCTCCGCTCGCAGCGCGGACCGCAGGTTCCGCGCCCCGCGCTCCCCCAGCGCCAGGTTCGGCCCGGACCGGAACGAGTTGAGGAACGCGGGCCCGGCTTCAGCGCGTCGAATCTCGCGCACGACACCGGTCACCGGGCTGATCAGGTGCCGGTAGTCGTCAAGCACTTGCGCGGGCGGGACCGCCCGGTGACCGGCGCCTGCCGTCTTGGCCCGCGAGCGCAGGGCGACCGGCCGGTTGGCCTGGGCCTTCATCATCGACTCGTCGCCGCACGAGGCGCACTGCGGCCGGGCACGTACGTCGTGGTGCCTGCCTTGGAGATCACGGCTGTCGAATGTCCACACGGCACGCTGCCCGGGATGCCGGGTGCCGACCAGCCACTTGCTCGCCTCCAGCGCGACCAGGTTGAGCGCCATGGCGGTCAACGGCACGGTGGTGGCGACCGGGCGCGGCACGGCTCCCGGCAGACCGAGCGCGGTCCGCACGTGCGCCTCAGCGGGCCGGTTCTCCCAGAGCCGCACGGCCAGACAGTGCCAGCAGGCGCCGTCCCCCGGGGTGAAGAACGGGCCGAGCCAGATCCGCGTGCCGGTCGTCCTGGCCAATAGCCATGGCAGGCCACTGGCACGGTGCGCGGCGTCGATCTCGGCCAGCCCGTCGGCGAGGTAGTCGTGACACAGCACGACCGACAGATCAGCGATCCCGGTTCCAGTCCTGGCGTCCAGCCCTGCGGCCCGCAGCGCGGCCACGGCAGGTTCCGGGTCCACGCCGACGGTGATCACCGCCACCGACGCGGCGGCGATCCGCTCGACGGCCTGCTCGGATTCCGCGCCGCTCGCGTCCCAGTAGGCCAGCGTCGCCGGGTCCGCGTCGACGTCCGCGCGAAGCGACACCAGTCCCGCTTCGGCGAGCCGCCCGAGCAGGTCGGCGACCTGCCCGGGCTCCACATCGGACGGCAGCCGCCGACGCACGTCCTCAAGGTCCATGCTGCCGTCGAGCAAGGCGATCACGGACTCCACGTTGGCGCCGCGCAACGCGATCGTGTCCTCCTCGGAGAGGAGGTAGACCGCGTCGCCCGGCACCGCCAGCGCCCGCAGGTGCCGCTTGAGTCCGACGAGCGGGCGCTGGCGGTCAGTCACGGATCGACTTCCCATTCGCCTTTAGATGGGGTCCCAGCCGCCACTCTGGATAACAGTGCCGCCCCAGTAGCCACCCTGGACAACGACGTCGCCGGTGCCCGGCTCGACCACGTAGGTCGAAGAACCAGACTGATCCGGCGCCGCGGAAGCGGACTCGGCGACTACGAACGGCAGCACGACGGAGATCACGGCAGCCATCACAACAGTTTGCTTGCGCACGTCAAAACCCTCTCAGTAGTGGATGAACACCCGCGAGGACCTTGGATGCGGACTACCCGACCACCCCCTGAAACCAGCCCCCTGCGCGAGTTTATCGCAAGTTGACTCGTCGCCGTCGCCGTCGCGTCGTTCGACTCCATTGGCGATAAGCGACCACGCCGCCCAGCGGTGGGCGGCGTGGTCGTTTCAGGGTCGCGTGACTTGCGGGGCGACTCAGTCGATGAACTCGAATCCGTCGAGCGTGGACCACGAGCCGGACAGCTTGGTCACCACGATGGTGTGGGAACCAGCCGACAGCCCGGTCTTGGTGTACACCGCGACGTTGGCCTGGCGCACCCCGTCCGCGGGCACCGTGCTCACGGTCTCCTGGGTGCCCCCATCGATCTTGACGCCGAGGTTGCCCTGGTCGGTGTACTTCTCACCGAACACCTTGATCCCGGTGCCGGTGAAGGTGTACGTCGCGGTCGATCCATTGGCCGAGGCGAAGTGGATGTTGTCGTTGAGGTCGCCGAAGCCCCGGCCCGACTGAGCGCTGTACCCGCTGTAGGCGATGGCGGTGCTGGTGTCGTCGATCCGGTGCTGGACGGGTGCGGCCTGCAAGGGAAGGAATCCGTCCAGCGTGGCGTACTGGCCAGACAGCTTGGTCACGACGACCGTGTGCGACCCGGCGGCGAGATTCCCCTTGCTGTACACCACGACGTTGACCTTGCGCAGTCCGTCCGCGGGCACCGTGCTCACGGTCTCCTGCGTGCCGCCGTCGATGCTGATGCCGAGGTTGCCCTGGTCGGTGTACTTCTCGCCGTACAGGTCGATCCCGGTGCCGGTGAAGGAGAACGTCGCGGTCGACCCGTTGGCGGTGGCGTAGTGGATGTCACCGTTGTAGTCACCGAACGTGCGGTTCGCCGAGAGGCTGAAGCCGCTGTAGGTGATGGCCGAGCTGGTGTTGTCGATCCGGCCGGTGGCGGTGCCCGGGTCGGTGACGGTGATCTGGCCCGCCGTCGTGCCCGCCGGGACCGTGGCGGTGAGGAATCCGCTGGAGAGCCGCTGGACATTGCCCGCGGCCACGGGCTGGTTGTTCACCCGCACCTGAGTGGCCGTGGTGAAGCCCTGGCCCGCGATCAGCACCTTGTTGGCCGTGGTCGGCACCGACGTGTAGTACGCCTTGGGCGTCAGCGTGGCGGTGTACGGGTTGTACTGGTCGCGGACGCCGCCGGACAGCATGGTGGCCGGGATGTCATCGGCCTTTGGCGCCGTCGGGATGGTGATGGTGCCGCTGATGTGCGTGTCGGTCGGCTGCGCGCACGGGTAGTACTGGGTCTTGTTCGAGAAGTAGTTGTCCTCAGTCCAGATGTGCCCCGTGGGCGAGCAACCGCCCTGGGAGGCGTCGCCGCCGTTGAAGGCGACATTGCCCTTCCACTTGATCCACTCGGCGCCCGCGTCGTCGTAGTAGGCGAAGTTGCTCTGCGGGCTGTTGTAGGCGACGTTGCCGGTCACCAGCATGCCGTGCGCCAGGGTCGCGACGGGGTCGATCGTGCCGTCGGTCTTGTAGTAGTACTTGGCCTGGTGGCCTTCGAGGTAGACCGAACCGCCGTCGTGCCGGACCGACAGGTAGTTGTGGATGATGTTGTTGGTGATCTTGTTGTCGGCGTTGATGTTCGTCGAGTTCTGCGGGTGGCTCGCGTCGTCGACGTGGCCCTGGATGACGCCGCCGGTGATGCCGGTGTAGGGCAGGTCGTACAGGTTGTTGTTGGTGATCGTGGTGTTGCGCGAGAACAGCAGCGTGATGCCGCAGGCGGAGGTGTACTCCTTGCCGATCTCGTGGATGATGTTGTCCGAGATCGTGGTCCCGGTCAGGATCTCGTTCTCGCCGATGGTGTCACCGCTGACCGCGGCCGCGTCCGGGGTGCAGTTCTGCTTGATCCCGGCGTGGTGCGTGGTGTCGGTCGGTGTCGGGTCGTAGGTGCAGCCGAGCAGGATGCCGGTCGAGGCGATGTCGGTGAACTCGTTGCCCTGGATCAGGGTGTTCTTCGACCCGTACATCACGCTCAGGCCCGCGCCGCCGAGGGCGACGAACTTGTTCTGGGTCAGCGAGACGTTGGTGGACGCGGTGAACGCGACGTTGGCCTTGGGCTGCGACAGCGCGCCGAAGGGGCAGACGCCGTCGGGGTCGGAGAAGGTGCACCAGCCCTGGTTGCCGCCGGGGAGCGTCATCGTGAGGTTGCTCTGGATGTCGGCGAAGCCCGCGGCGTTGGACGGCCGGTTCCAGGTGGCGTAGGAGAACTGCAGGCCGGAGAAGGTGATGTCGTGCAGCGGGTTCGCCAGCGTGCCCGCACCCTGCAGCAACGACTCCAGCCTGGGCAGCTTGACGTCCAGAGTGGACATCTGCTCACCGGCGGCGGGCTTGTAGAACAGCTTGTTCGCGGGCGAGTCGAGGAACCACTCCCCCGTGCTCAGCAGCGAGTACGCGTTGCGCACATCAGTCGGCTTGGTGCCCGTCCCCATCGACGGCAGGCCGCCGGTCGCCTGGGAGAAGGCTGCCCGGGCCGTGACGTTCTGCCAACAGGGCTGCGTCATCTTCACCACGCTCGTCGACGCGGTGTAGCTCTCCACCCGACAGCTCGAATGGGCCCATGGGCCGTTCTTGCCGGGATAGCTGAACTCGACCTGGGCAACCTGGGCGGCGGTCAGCGCGCCGAACCAGGTCTTCGCGGTGTTGTCACCACTGATCGTGTAGCCGGTCGAGGAGCCGGTCCAGGATCCGGGGAACACCGACGAGCCGGTGGCCTGCGCGATCGGCGCGGTCTTGCCGTTGACGTAGACCTGCCGGGTCTGGCTGCCCGCGGGCACCGTCGCCGAGTAGACCCCGGTGGTCCCGACCTGGGTCCAGCCGGTGACCGTCGTGGCGCCGGAGATGACCGGGCGCGCGCCAGGGGCGGCCTGCCACACGACAGGGTGGCCCGCGGTGCCGGAGTCCGCCGCGCCGAACTTCCAGGTGCTCGACAGCGCGTACGTTCCGTCGCGGAGCAGCACCTTCACATCGGCGTCGGGAATCTCCACGAGCTTGGCGCGCACCGCCGTCTGCGCCCCGGTCAGGGAACACGGCGCGGTCGACGAGCACACGCTGCCGGAACCCGACGGGGAGGCGTACAAGGTCACGGCCGTCGCTCCGGCGGCCGTGTACGAGCCCCATACCGCGGCACCGGACAACAGGAGCGCGACGCCCCCGACCGCTGTTAAGAGACTTCGTCGTCCCATCATCTTGCCCTTCGTCAACCGGACCGAGGCCCAAATGGTCAGATCACCGCGTCGGCATGGTCAGGGTTACCGTGGGCGATTGTGCAGGTACGCGCCACATCCGGACTTGCCATTGCTGGTCTAAACCTCTGATGTTTGCGGCAGCGTAGGCCGATCGGCCGCCATGGTCAAGGCTCGATGTGACGCAGACGATACCCTTTGGCCGACGATTGAACAAAGCATCTTGACATCGGCCCCTGTACCGGCTGAACTGCGATGGTTTAGACCAATGGATCGTCCACGATCCGGCATCCGCCCAGCTCACACGAGGTGCACGATGAGGCCCCTGCGATTGCTCGTCCTCGGCGCCGTGACCGCCGGGCTGGCCGCCGCCATCACGGTGGTGTCCAGCCCCGCCTACGCGCAGACAACCCCGAACCCCCGACCCCAGACGATCCCCGCCCTGCAGGAGTG